>Ga0101941_1000736_pt1 | contig 41533 bp, 27 predicted proteins | sample DewCreD2012metaG_3_FD_75242 | JGI IMG/M metagenome (GOLD analysis project Ga0101941, IMG submission 75242) | Hot spring sediment bacterial and archeal communities from British Columbia, Canada, to study Microbial Dark Matter (Phase II) - Dewar... ... | reverse complement strand
TAGTGAACTAGCGACTTGGCGCCAGGCACTGTTGTGCTGGTAGGTGCTGCCCCACACCGTCGCTTTAGCCATCGGTGGACGGGGGAACCGCTGGGGTGGCGGCAGGTGAGGCCGGCGAGGGTAAGGCCACGCGAAGTCCGCCCGGGCAGGACGACTGCATCGGACAGGGCAAGGGAAACCGTCCGCCGATATGAACCGGCAGCATATCGTTCATGCGGGACGATCGCGTCGGGCACGGCAAGGCAAACTCTTGCAAACCGTAGCACACGGAGCACTTTCTTTCAGATGTGGTGCGATTGCGTTTGACACGACTGGGAAAACAGTTACAATCGGCGAGCCTGGACAGAGTCCTTTTCCGGCAAGGAAGACGGAGAACAAATATGGCCAGCGGAAGGCAGGCTGGTGGGCAGTGGGGTCATTTACCGTTGCCTCTGGTGCAATTACTCGAGGGAAGCACCTGCGCCAAAACCGCCGCCGAGCGATTTTTCTATGCCCGCCAATTGTGGGAAGTCACTGCCTGGTTGTTGAGCTATGTTGTCCTGGCCGACTGGCAGCGGTGTCGGACGCAACTCTCGCCCACGGCGGCGCCAGGCGTGCCCTCCTTACTTGAATGGATGGCCGATAAGACGCGTCTGAACGATCACCATCCCCATGCCATCCGCGTCTGGCGCTGGCTGCGTTTGTTGTTACCGACACTATGCAATGTCGGCGATGCGGTAGCATTACGATTGCGCGATTGGCTCTATGCTGAAAGCCCGGTCTTCGACGCCGACGCGATCGCCCCGTTGCGGCCACTGCTCGGCTTGTCGTCGGCTTCTCCCACGCCACGCTGCCTGGCTGACTGGCTGGAATCTTTTCTCGTGGCGCAGAGCAGTCTCACCGAATTGGAAAATGCTCATCCCGTCCGTTCCGACGAATGGAACCGCCGCACCGCTTGCTTGACCCAGGTCTGGTGGCGGCTGACGCAAGCGGGACAATTCTTCCGCGAGCATCGCCTGGTCTTTGTCACGCAGCTAGAACGACAGCCGGATGGCAGTTATCGCCTTTGTCGCCTGGAGTTGTCGGGAGCCACGCCACGTCTCCTTCCCTCCTGGCGGTGCCGTGCCGAAATCGGCGACCTGCAAGCCGGTAGCGTTTATCTCGAATTGCCACGAACCTGGCCTGGCAGCCTGGCACGCAACGAAACAACCGCGGCGGCTGAAGATGCCTGGCCAGCTCTGTGCCTCCACCCCTGGATCACCTTCCAAACGGAAACCCACGAGACCTTCTTCCTGCAACCCTGGCCCATTAGCCGGCAAAGTGACAGTTCGGCCAGCGGGGATCTGCCGGTTGGTGCATTCGTTTGCCCAGTGAGCGGACGAATACTGCAACCTGCCGACTGGATGGAATCCGCTCGGCAAAGCCTGGAACAATTGGCCCGGGATCCGGTTACCGCCGAATATGTCCGCCAGTGGACGCCGCCGACATCCCCCGGCGACACGGACGGGCCGGCCGCCACCATTTTCCCCTCACAACACTCGGCCGGCTTTGAATTGCTGAGCGAAGTCACCTCTGGCCCACAAGCAGTCGGCTATCGCGCCTGGCAGGTCTCGTTACGTCGCCCCGTGCGCTTACAGTGTCTGTTACCGGTTGAAAATCGCCCGCCGCTGGCCGAACGCGAACTGATCACCCTCCTGGCCCTCACTCGCATCCATCATCCCCAACTCGTCAAGGTCTATGAGCATGGGCTGTCTGACAAGGTGACCTATATTGCCACCGAATTCGTGCCGGGGGTATCTCTGGCTAGCGTCATGGAACAACTCCGCCTGGGCGAGCGGCCGGCCTGGCCAAGTTTAGAAGATTGGTATCAGGCAATTCGCCTGGCCTGGCAAGAGGAGAGCCGACGCGAGCGACCTTTATGTATCCTGCACACTTACGAACGGCGACTGGGTCGTTATCTCTTGCCACCGCAAACAGGCCCCTTGGCTTTTGCCGAATCGAATGCCGCCCCCGATCCGCTTGCTTATCTCCGCCAGGTGGTTCGGCTAATTGCCGATATAAGTGAATCTTTGTCCACTTTACACCAGGCCGGCGCTATCCATGGGTCTATCGTGCCGGGGCGGATTTTGCTTACCAGTGAGGATGGCCGACCGGTCCTCTTAGAGCCGGGTAGTTTTCACGATCTTGCCGGCCGTACCAGCCTGGCTCAATCCTGGCGTTTCCTCAGTCCCGAAAGTCGCAATGGGGCAGTTCGGCTCGACCCGCAAAGCGATATTTACAGCCTGGCCGCTATACTCGCCGACCTGCTTTTACTGACTCCCGAAACGCTGCTACATGAAGAAGCACGCAAGGCCCGGTTGGCGCAGCTCCGTTTCCCGGCTTTACACCGATTGGCGGATTACTTAGCCACCTGTCTAGCTACCCCTATAGAGGTTCGCCCCGCCACTGTACTCGATTTTGCTAATACACTCCGCGAATATCTCAGTGAGCTGGAAAAATCGTCCAGCCCCTCGCGCACCGCCACCGGTTCAATAGAGTTAGTCGCGGCTACCGGCACGCAGGAATCCGTAAAATCCGGGGATTCACCTCCCTCCTCGTCGCCGCAACCTGCCACACCATTCTCCGTACATCAAGCCATTCATCCGACCGGTAAACCGACCAGGGCTTATTCCTATCTCCTGGCGGTGCTGGCTAGTGGCGCGACCGTTACCGCTCTTCTGGCAGCATTGTTCGTCGGACTATCGTGGTGGCTGAATATAGAACCTGCTAAGTTATTAGCTCTGCTCAGTGAGCGTGCGCTGAGCTGGGTTGCAATGGGATGGAACGATGATTCGCATGCCCAGGCTACTGTTCCCGCGGAGCCGACTGGTTCTTCCGCCGTCTCGTCGGGCGCAGACTTAGAGCGCGATAGGCCGACCTTACCTGAGGCGCCCACATCACCAGTTCATTCCACCCGGCCTATTAGTGCTTCGGAGCCGATTCTTCCTCCGGCGCCGGCGGGAACTGGCGATAAACCGGAAACTAAGCCCGCGGCCTCTACGGCCTCGCAGGATGCCGACCGGAACCAGGAGCTAGTCAACAAGCTGCAGCAGGAATTGCAGCAGGCTCAGGAGAACGCGCGCCGCTCCCACGAACACTATCAGTCGGCCAGATTGGAAATCGAAAAACTGCACAAACAATTGCAATCGGCTTGGGAAGCGGAGAAATCGGCTAAGGAAGAAGCTGCAGCACTGGCCCTGAAACTGGAAACCCTGGCCGCCGAATATCAGGCCCTGCAAAAGGCCTCGCCCGTGGACACCGAGCGGATTAGCGATCTGCTGTTCCAGCTTGTGTACCGACTTACGGGGGACGAAAATCCGTATAACTATCCGCGACGTGTTCGCCGGCCCCTGATGCTTAATCTGCGGCAAACCATATCGGAAACCGTCCGATTTCTGGAGGAGAAAAAGAGCGTCTCGATGCTTAGTCTGGGCAGCGCTTATCTGAGTTTGGCCTTGCTGCACCAGGATTGCGAATCCTTTCAGGAAGCCGAAACCGCCTATCAGCAGGCCTTGTCACTCCTGAACCAGGCACCCCAGGAAATGCGCAATCGCCTGGAATATAGAACCTTACTGTATCGAATCCACGTGAGCACCGGACGCCTTTATCGAGAGCAGAAGAAATATGCGGAAGCTGAGGCCGCCTACTTGCAGGCACTCAACATTGCCGAACAGCTGGCCCGAGAGGAAAACCAACAGGAAGCCTGGCGATTCGAGCTGGCGCGGTGCCACGAACGGCTCGGGCAGCTTTATCGGCAAAGTCGGCAGCTTGACAAAGCGGTAGCCGCTTATGATCACGCGGTCCGCATGCTGGAAAAATTGGCCGAACTGCGCTCCGAAGAGTTCGCTTATGCACTGCACCTGGCGCGAGCTCACCAGGGCCTTGCTTATATAGCGGAGCTGCGCGATGAGGTAGAATCTGCCGATCGCCGCCATCAGCAGGCGATCGCCATCCTGGAGCAACTCCTGCATCGGCAGCCGGAAAATCAAGAGTGCCAGTTACGTCTCGCTTCGGCATTGCATGACCGGGCGGTGCTTTACCGGGATGCCGGCCAGATCAAGGAGGCATTACCCCTCTATACTCGCAGCCTAGAACTGGTTGAGGCATTGCGAAAGCGCGCTCCTGAAAACTTAGAGGCTATATTATCGCTGCGCGACATTTATGCCGACCGCGCTCATGCTTATATGGCCCTGGGACGCTATAGCGAAGCGTTGCAGGACTGGGACGAGGCCTGGAGTCTGGACGGCGAGCGCTTGCCGTCGGTGCGTGCCTATCGTGCGATCTGTTTGGCGCGCTTAGGCAACATAGAGCGGGCCGACGCCGAGGCCGACAAACTGTCATCCTCCGCACCGAAAACGGGCAGCGTGCTCTATAACTTGGCGTGCATTCACGCCGTCATTGCGGAAACACTCACCAAGAGTTCGAAAGCCCCAACGCCAGAATTGCAAAAGCAGACCGAACTCCACGCGGCTCGAGCGGTAGAGTTTCTTGAGCAAGCCGCCGATCTAGGTTACTTCCAAAACCCGGTCCGACGAGAATATCTGCATCAAGACCCTGACCTGGAATTTGTGCGTCCGCGTGAAGATTTCAAACGCCTTGTCGAAAAGCTAAGTCCCAGACAGTAACCCTCGACCGTTTCCGGCCTGTTGAAATGCCGGATCGCAGATAGGCCGAGAAAAGCTCGCAGCTGTGTGGGGCCGCTGGCGATCAGGGCACTGGCTGCCGAGCCGCTTTCCCATTCTGGCCCGGGAAATCAAGACTTGATTCCCAGAGCGGCCGAGGCAGGGCTGGCTCCGGCTGTTGTTTCGTTAGTACTGGTTGTGGTTGGCTAGCAGGATCTAAGTGATTTGAATCCTCGACAGGCGGATGCTGGTTGTCAGCAATCTAGGTCTTGATGGCGTCAAAAAGCCCGATAGCCAGGGGACCAAAAATAAATACGGGGAGCCATGCCGCCTCCGCGGCACCTAAATAGTCCCGTTCGCCTAAATGTCGGCAAACATAGTGAGTTGCGAAAAGCACAAAGCCAACCACCAGGCATAAGCCGGTGTTCAGGAAAAGGTTCCGGTTATAGTCGCGGAGCAATAAGGAGATGCCGATGACCACCATGATCATGGTCAGCAAAGGCATGGTGAGGCGAAGATGGAACTGCACAGCCAGCATGGACAAACCTATAGTTTCGGGGCGCTGCAGTTCCTGGAAAATCGTCCAGGTAGAGGCGTATTGGAACCAGCCCGGCGGCCTGGTGATCAGATCGAAATCTACACGCTTCGTGCGCAGAAAGAGCTTGCCCGGATCGATCACTTCCAGAACGGGGCAATGCCAGTTGTCCGGCAAGGTGCGGGGAATGGTGTCGGTGAGTAACCATCCGCCACTATAATAATCGTTAGACGGGGGAATATAGCGGGCTTCACGAGCGCGGATATGTTGGAGGGCTCCGGAAACCCGCTCGGGTATAGTCACCGTCAGGTTATAAACCAGTTGATGACGGCGGAGGGCTTCCTGGCCGGAAATCAAGATACCATTCGGCTCGAAGGCGCCATAAGCACGGCAGGGCATTTCGCCGCGAGGATCGGTGGCAGGACGCATGAGCTTATCGGCCAGCATGGGCATGAGACATTCGCGATTCAGAATACTCAACAAGAGCACCAGTGCCGATCCCAGGAAGATGGGCCACAGGATTCTTCGCACCGGAATTCCAGCCGAAAGCAGACAGATGAGTTCATTGTTGCGCTGCATCCAGGCAATGGTGAACATAGCGGCTAACAGGACGATCACGCCGCTAAGCCGGTCGAAAATCAAGATCACCTGATAGGAATAGTAAGTGCTGACCACGGCTAACAGTTCGCGCGAATCGCCGTTGGCCGCCTCGAGAAATTCGTCGAATTTGTTAAAGAAATCGATGACTAAATAGAGGCTCAGCAAAGAAACGAAGCCGATGATCCAGGCACGGAAGAAGTTGACGAGCAAAGTTCGATCCAGGAGAGTCATGGATGGCGGCCGTTCGGATCGGCGGTTGGGTCGAGAAGCACCGGCACCAACTTCGGGCAAGCCGCTCGTTGGGCCGTCGTGGGCGCCAGATACTCGTGGACACCGCGGCGGTGGCGTAGAAGGGGCAGCAAATAATCACGGAAACCGGGACTGATCCCGGCACAGCGATCCTCGCCATAGCCGTTGTCCCGTAACTCCTGCCAGGCCGAGTAAGGTTCCCATTGCTGAACGGCAATGCGATAAACAGCGCAGAGCAAGCCCGTGCGGTGCAGGCCAGCCTGGCAATGAACCAGGACCGGCTGGTTTTCCGGTCGGCACACCAGTTCGAGAAAGAGCCGGGCCGATTCCGGCCAGAGACCGTTTTCGCGGTCTTCGTCGGTCAAATCCTCGCAATACAGGTACACGTACCGCACCCCGAGCCGTTGGCACAGCCGCGATTCTTCTTCCCCGGCCAGGCGTGGATTCGGCGCTTCTTCGCGGAGATTGATGACGGTGCGAATGCCGAAGCGACGGATGGCCTTTTCCAGCCCGCGTGCGTTGAGCTGGCCGCTGCGGTAAAGCTTGCCCGGTTCGACAATTCGCAAGCGTTTACACTCGCCATAGCGGTGGCGGTAGTAAGCAAAACTGCCGACCAGCAGTCCTGCCACCAGGAGCAGGACTGTCCAGCGCTGGGTACCAGTCAGCGGAGCAGCGGCGGTATTGGTGGTACTCATGGCACCTTGAGCGTTTGCAGACGCCGCATCATGCACGAAACTGCCCAAAAAGACAAGTCGGGTTATACGGCAACGAGGCAAACGAGCTTGGCCAACCGGGCTGCACCGAAAGCTGACTGGCAAAAAGCGAAAAGCCTGGGGCAAAAATCTGATTGATTTCCACAGCCGAACCGTTTAGGATACTGACAAACGGTGCCTGCGGGCAGATGGCAGAGCCTTCCGGGCTGAGTACCGGAGGCGATTGCTGAGCGCTTGCAGGCAGGGAACTGAATCTTGCTGGCGCACCAGTAGAATGCGAAGTCAGCCAAAGAGCGCCGGCTACAAGGGCATCAGCCCGGTGCGAAAGCTGCTAGCAACTCCCTGGGTCGCTAGCTGTCAAGCCGACTGACGGAAGCACATGATGGATGGAGTGAGCCTGGCCTGGATGGCAATGATGGCGGTGGTCTTGGCCGGGTGGGTTGCCCTGATAACTTGGCAGGATCGGGAGCCCCACCTGGAAATCCGCTGCACGTCCGTTTGCAGCCAGCCGAAGCGCCCGGTCAGCAACGCCCAGGCAGAAAGCGGTTGGGGAAGAATCGGCCTGGCCGCTATGCCAGTCGGGCTGCCTGCGCCGCAGTTTGGGGCTAGCTGGTGCAGCGACAGTGGTTGGTGGTTTCACCTCGCCAGACACGCATGCCAGCGGCGGAGTGGCGCTGCGTGCGGTCAGCTGTTGTCGGCGAGGCAAACGCTCCGGCCATTGGCGATGGGTAGGGCTGCAGGCGTCGAGGCACAACGGAGATCGCCACCAGGTTGGGCTTATCTTCTCCCTCTTCCGGTTCAGTCGAACTGTTAAGGACGACGATGGAGGCGGTATGCCTCCGGCACAACAGCAGACAACCGGCTGATGCCCCTTGGCGGTCAGCGTTCGCCGCTGGCTTCGCCGGGAGGGTATGCCTTGGAGTGGGTAATAGGAATTGTTTTGGGCTTAGCGGCCGGCCTGCTGCTCGGTTATCTGATCACTCGCCTGGTAGATCGTCTCCGCCGTGATCGCGCGGGCTCCACCGCTCAGAAACTTCTCCAGGAATCGCGACAACAAGCGGAACGGATTCTACGTGAGGCGGAATTCCAGGCCCGCGAAGAAACTCAGCGTCGCCGCGAGGCGCTCGAACGGGAGATTCAGGAAGCTCGGAACGAATTGCGCGAACGGGAAAAGCGTTTGCAGCAGCAGGAAGAAGCGCTGGCCAGACGCCAGCAGCTGCTCCATCGCAAAGACCGTTCCCTGGAGTTGACGCAGAAAAGGCTAGCCGAACAGCAGGAAGCCCTGGCCCGCCGCGAAAAACAACTCGAAAATCTCCTGGCCGAAGAGCAGCAACGACTTCAGCAGATTGCCGGCCTCAGCCGCGACGAAGCCGTGAATTTGCTCCTGACACGGCTGGAACAGGAATTGTCGGCGGAGATCGGCCAGCGCATTCAACGCTTTGAGGAACGGTTCCAGGCGCAGGCCGAAGAACGGGCTCGCGAGATCCTGGTGACCGCTATCCAGCGTTACGCCGCTGGCCACACCGCCGAAACCACCGTCAGCACCATTGACCTGCCCAACGACGAAATGAAAGGCCGTATCATCGGCCGCGAGGGTCGCAATATCCGCACCTTCGAACGCATCACCGGCGTGGACGTGATTGTGGATGATACCCCCGGCGTGGTGGTAGTTAGTTCCTTTGATGCCGTCCGCCGGGAAATCGCTCGCCTGGCTTTGAAAAAACTTATCGCCGACGGACGTATTCACCCGGCCCGGATCGAAGAAGTGGTGGCGGAAACCCGCGCCGAAGTCGAACGCCACATCCTCGAAGCCGGTCGTGCCGCAGTCCAGGAGGCCAACATCGGCCAGGTCCACGAAAAAATCATCCAGCTCCTAGGTCGGCTCAAGTTCCGTACCTCTTACAGCCAGAACGTCCTGCAACACAGCCTGGAGGTGGCCCACCTGTGCGGGTTGATGGCGGAGGAACTCGGCCTGGATGGCCAGCTGGCCCGCCGGTGCGGTCTGCTTCACGATATCGGCAAGGCGGCCGATCACGACATGGAAGGCGGCCATCCCCAAATTGGCGCCGAACTCGCTCGCCGCTATGGCGAGACGCGTCAGGAAGTCCTCCATGCCATCCTCTGCCATCACGATGACCTCAAATCCGGCCACATCTACACCGTGCTCGTCGCCGCTGCCGATGCCATCAGCGCCAGCCGACCAGGAGCACGCCGCGAAACCCTCGAAAAATACATCAAACGCATGCAGGAACTGGAAAATCTCGCCATGAGCTTTCCCGGCGTCGAACAAGCCTATGCCATCCAGGCCGGTCGCGAACTGCGGGTCATCGCCCAGGCCAACAAGACCACCGACCAGGACGCCATCAAACTCAGTCGCGATATCGCTCGCGCTATCGAGCAACAGCTGGAATATCCCGGCGACATCAAGGTGACCGTCATTCGCGAGGTCCGCGCCGTCGAATACGCCCGCTGAACCCTCCCGTCGCCCGTCCCAATCATAAACCAGACTCGGCGGCAAACCTGGTTCGGCCGGGACAGGAGCGGCGGGCGTGAGCCCGCCGTGAGACGGGAAACGCACTTGCACAGGCGTTAGCGCCATTGTTCGGCAGACTGCCGACCAGCGTGTTGGCGCACGCCGTTGCAATCGCTTTGCCGCAACCACGGGGGGCTCACGCCCCCGCTCCTGTGCACATGCGTTCATGCATCGCAAAAGTCGCGTTCCCTTGCGAGTGCCTTGACCGATCGCCACGGGGGGCTTACGCCGGCCGCTATTGTTTGCGCGTTCGTCCGCCAGCGGAATTGCTACTTTTGCGATGCACAAACGAACACTCAGCGCCAGAAGCAGCGGGCGTGAAGCCGCAGTGGCTTCGGGACGGGAGACGTACTTGCACAGGCGCCTCCGCCATTGTTCGGCAGACTGCCGACCAGCGTGTTGGCGCACGCCGTTGCAATCGCTTTGCCGCAACCACGGGGGGCTCACGCCCCCGCTCCTGTGCACATGCGTTCATGCATCGCAAAAGTCGCGTTCCCTTGCGAGTGCCTTGACCGATCGCCACGGGGGGCTTACGCCCCCCGCTCTTGTTCGCGCGCGGTACAAGCGTGTGCGGACGTGGGCGTCATCGCACTTGTCATGCGATTCCCGACCGGCGCGGGGGGCGTCAGTCCACCGCTTCGCACGTGCGTGCGGTGCCCGCCGGGGCCGCCGCGGCTGGTCGAGTGCCCCAGGCGGGTGTCAGTCCACCGCCTCGTGCGTGCGGTGCCCGCGGCGTTATTTGCCGACCAGACGCCAACCGCGAACGGCACCGGAAGCGTTGTCAGCACCGGCGGGGATTCGAGCAGGCCTGCCTGCAAGAAACGCATTCCTGGTTATTCGATGCGAACGTGGTCGGGCAGAGCGATACGCAGCTGGATTGCGCCGGACTCGGTCAGGCCCTTATTGTCGGCGATGCGCAGCCGGCGGAGATGTTTCAGTTCCTTGATAGTGGCGACGCAGGCGTCGGTGATACGCGTGTCGGTCAAGTCCAGTTCCTCGAGGGCCGGGAGAACTCGCAGCCGTTCCAGGCCGGCATCGGTGACCCGTGTGCGTCGTAACACCAGCTTCCGGAGTTTCGGCCAGGCTGGCAGTTGCTGCAAACCATCATCGTCCAGCGGTGTGCCTTCCAGGTCGAGTTCCCGCAAGGCCGATAATGTCGCCAACTGCGCTAATCCCGAACCGTTGACTTTGGTACGTGCCAGAAACAATCGCTGCAACTGAGTCAGGTGCCCGAGGTGAACGAGTCCGGCGTCGGTAATCCGGGTATCGCTGAGGTCGAGGACGCGCAGCGTCGGGAAGGCGGCCAGGTGTGTCAGCCCGCGGTCACTGACACGGGTGCGATTGAGGTGAAGTTCGTAAACCTCAGCCAGCAATGGCCGCCCCTGGCGTTGGTGCGTGCGCATCCGTGCTAGGAGGGCCAGCCCATCATCGCTGATAGCCGTATTCGTCAGCGTAATGTCCAGTGGGCCAGCCAGGCCGGCCAGGGCAACGAGGTGTGCGTCAGCTAATGATTTCTGAAACCCCAGTTGGGCCACGTAAACCTTGCCCTCCTCGCGGTCGTCCCACAGGAATTGGACCTCGCACTCCTCCTGAAGACGTTGGCGTAAAGGAGTGGTGTCGTCCGGGATCGAGGCCAGCGTGGCTTCGAGATCGAGATGTTGTTGGCGGTCGCGTTCGGGCTGGTCGGTGGCGGAAGCAGCAGGTGCTGCCGCAGCCGAACTGGTCGCGGTGGCGCTGGCCGAGTCGCGGACGCTGACCTGGCTTCCACAACCGCTCGACAGCACCAAAAGGGCCGCCAGTATACTCGTGGCGGTCGGGCACCAGTGGGCCGCGTGACCGGTGGGCGTTCGTATCATGATGGCATTCCTTCTGCCGGAGGCGTCGCTTTGTATGCTATGAATATGCTATGCCAGCAGAGAAAACTGTCGGCCACCAAGGCAGCGGTGTCAACGTATCAACCAGGTGGCTGGCTCGGTTTTGTAGCGGCCTGGGGAAAGCCAGCGGACAGCACGTCGAGCGTCCGCCCGACGTGCTATGGTCTGGCCAGGGGCACTGCGCGGGAGATGCGAACACGACGCCCTCCTCCACAACCCTTTTCCCGAAGGCCGTGCATGCCTCTGCATCCAGGAGAATGACTGATGCGGCATTATCGGATCGCAGTGATCGGTGGCGACGGCACGGGACCGGAGGTCGTGCGCGAGGGACTGAAGGTCCTGCGTGCAGTTGCCCGGCGTGAAGGATTCACTTACGAGACCGTCGAATACGATCTCGGCGGGGAACGTTATCTGCGAACGGGCGAGGTTCTGCCCGACTCGGTGTTGCGTGAGCTGGGACAGTTTCGGGCGATTTACCTGGGTGCGGTCGGCCATCCCGATGTGCCGCCGGGAGTTCTGGAGCGTGGCTTGCTGTTGCGCCTCCGCTTCGAGTTCCAGCAGTATATCAATCTCCGCCCGGTCAAGCTCTATCCCGGCGTGGAGACACCGATCAAAAACAAAGGCCCCGAAGACATTGATTTCGTCATCATCCGCGAGAACACGGAAGGCCTGTATTGTGGCGCCGGGGGTTTTCTGCATAAAGGGACGCCCTGGGAAGTCGCCACTCAGGAACTCATCAACACCCGCCACGGTGTCGAACGCTGTCTGCGTTACGCCTTCGAGTTCTGTCGCCAACGCAACGACCAGAAAAAACTCACCCTCGTGCTCAAAACCAACGTCCTGACTTACGCCCATGATTTGTGGTGGCGTGTCTTCCAGGAGCTGGCCCGCGAGTTTCCCGATATTCAGACCGACTACAACCACGTGGACGCCTGCTGCATGTGGATGGTCAAAAATCCCGAGTGGTATGACACCATCGTGACGGAAAACATGTTCGGCGACATTATCACCGATCTGGCGGCGATCCTGCAGGGAGGGCTGGGCGTGGCGGCTGGAGCCAACATCAACCCGAATGGCACCAGTATGTTCGAACCGATGGGCGGCTCCGCGCCTAAATACACGGGCACCGGCAAGATCAATCCCCTGGCCGCCATCCTCGCCCTGAAGATGATGCTGGAGTTTCTCGGCGAAAAAAGAGCGGCCCAGCGCGTCGAGCAGGCGGTGGCTTTCGTCACCGCGCACAAACTCAAGAGCATGGCCGCAGGACAAATGGGCTATTCCACCAGCGAAGTCGGCGACCTGGTGGTGCAGGCTATCGAAGCCCAGCCGGACTAAGCCACCTCCACTACGGCGACCCATCAGCCGGCCGCGGCTCAACCCTGGACTGCCAGGTTTTGCCAGCTTTTTTGCGCCCGCGCTTCCGGGGAGCGAAAGATGCCGAAATCCCCATAAGCGAATGCGGAACTCCGTCCGTCGGTTCGACCGGTACAGGTCGGGGAAACAGTCGCGCAGTGCGTACCATAATCGAGTGCCGAACTCAGTCCGTCGGTTCGACAGCTCCCCTGGCCTTGCCAGCGAGGCTCGGGGCAACGTCCACTGGCTCCGGATGCGGTGGCGCACTCTTCACCAGAGCCGGAATTCGCCACTGACCGGGCTTGCCCCAAACGTCTAACCGCCGAGACCCTAAAAGAGACGAGAGGAGCCTTGGGTTGGCCGAATCACGGCGGGTTGATCCCGACCGCTGGGATGTCTTTGTGATTGCGGGACATTATGGCGTCTGCAAACGCGGTTGCGTATAGGCGCCGAGGAACCATTCCTGGGCTTCCTCGTAGTAGCGAAGGTCGAGTTTCTTGATTTGCAGAACGGCTTCGGCCAGAGGCACGGCGACGATCTCCGTGCCGCGCAACGCCGCCATTTTTCCGAATTGCCGATTGAGCACCAGCTCCGCCGCTTTGATGCCGAAGCGCGTTGCCAGCACGCGATCGTAAGCGGTAGGCGGACCGCCCCGCTGTAAGTGTCCGAGAATGACATAGCGAGTTTCGATGCCGAGCCGCTTTTCAATCAGCGCCGCCAGCACCGCGCCGATGCCACCCAGGCGCACATGACCGAATTCGTCCAGTTCGCGTTGCTGGGCGGTCGCTTCTTCAGGCAGCGTTACTCCTTCGCTGACCACGACGATACTGCTGGGGCGCCCCTGCTCGCGTCGCCGTCCCAGTACCTCGCAGACGTGGTCCAGTTGCACGGGCACTTCCGGCACGAGGATATAGTCAGCGCCGACAGCGATGCCGCTGAGGCAGGCGATCCAGCCGGCGTGTCGCCCCATAGTTTCCACGACCATGATGCGGCGATGGGATTCCGCTGTAGTCCGCAGCCGGTCTACTGCCTCGACCACGACATTGATCGCCGTGTCGAAGCCAAACGTGAAATCCGTGGCGGACAGATCGTTGTCAATCGTCTTCGGCACGCCCACCACAGGCACACCGTGTTCTTGGTGCAGGCGATAGGCAACTCCCAGCGTGTCTTCCCCGCCGATGGCCACGATGGCTTCCAGACCATGCTTGTGAACCACCTCGAGCAACTTTCCGACTTTTTCCGGCGATTTGAACGGGTTGGTGCGTGAAGAAAAAAGAATTGTCCCCCCTTGACCGATGATCCCATCGGTTTCCTCGACCGATAAAGGTCGCGTGCGGTCTTCGACCAGGCCGCGCCAGCCTTCCAGGATACCGAGGACTTCGCCGCCGGCGTTGTGGATTTTGCGGACGACGGCGCGAATCACCGCATTCAATCCGGGACAGTCACCACCTCCCGTGAGGATCCCGACACGCATATCCCACTCCGAAAATGCCCGTTCCGCTGTCGTCGCTGCGTCTTCGGACGAGTCACGCGACTCCCCGAACCGACAGTTTAGCACATCCGGGCCAATTCTTACAGACGAATGGACCGCTGGTTCAGGTCTGTTGCTTTGCGGCTGCGACTTTTGTTGCCTTACCATTTTAGCACAACCGGCCAGTCCACGGGCGATTACCGAACCCATGCCCGGCTTGTTGCCAGAGGGGAGATGCGACACCGCTGCCGCCCGCGTCTGCCCTGGCCAGCCACTTCTGGTCTGCGGTGCAGGCATCGGCTGGTGCCCCAAGGCGATTCACTGCCGCAATTCGACGGAGAAATCCACTCCTCAGCGCCGACAGGCAAGTCCTGCAGCCAGCGAGCCCTCTGGGGAGCTCAGCCGTGCTGCCTATACGGTTTCGGCTTGCTGGTCGCCGTCAGACTGCGGGCGCCAAGATGGCTTGCAATCTGACCGGTCACGATATAGGGGCCGAGCGTCGGACAGGGCAGCAGCGGACACGTATCGGGCAAAAGCGTCACCTCGACCAGGCCCCATTCATCCGCCAGGGTAAGAAATTGCACGAGTTTGCCGTCGGTAGTGGTGGTGGTACGACTGGCAGCTACCAGCCCGGCCAGGGTCAGACAAGTGCCTGGCGGCTCCTGCAGAGCGCGACTGTCCGCTAGACCGGAAGGCAAGTACGGCCGAAAAAGCGCCATCAAGGGCATCTTCAACACAAACCCCAGCGTCTCCCATTGCCGGATCGCCTCCACTAAGTCCTGCGGTCTGGCTGACCGATCCATATCTGGATTCCCGCGGGGTAATAATGGGGGCGGATTACCCAGATACCCCGCAAATATAGCCGTCTCATCGCAGTGCCGATAGTAGAGGGCCGCTTCTAAGAACATCTCCTCCCGTGGCAGGCCGGTAAAAGCACACGCCCCAGACTCCATCAGATGCGCCAGCGCTTCCGGGCCGATAGCTACCCGACGACAGAGGTCGCGAATACTGGTGAATGGCCCATGCCGGTCCCGTTCCCGTATCAGTGCTTCTAATAGGGCCCGGGGTACACCGCGAATGCTGCCCAAACCCACACGAATAGCGTTCCCATCTATTTGAAAACCTAAATCCGAGCGATTCACACACGGTGGCAATAAGTGTATATTAGACCACTTGATTGCTTCGATATACAGCCAGAGTGGATACATGCCGAGATTGTTATTCAGTGCGGCTGTCCAGAACGGTAGAGGATGGTGGGCTTTATACCAGGCGGCTTCCCAGGCCAGTAGAGCGTAACTGACCGCATGGCTCTTGCAAAAAGAATAGGCGTTGAAACGGGCGAGTTGCGACCAGATTTGTGCGGCAGTTTCCCGATGGATACCACGACTGCGACAGGCTTGAAAAAACCGCTGCCACCAATCCGCAGCCTGGTCGGCGGGAAGCCCTTCGCTGATCGCTTTCCGCAATCGATCCGCCTCCGCCGCTGGCCAGCCCGTCACCGCCTGAATCGCTAATAGCGCCTGGTCCTCGAAGACCATCAGGCCATAGGTCTCTCCTAGGATCGGCTCTAATAGCGCCGGCAACCGTGGTGTCGGCTGCAGACCTTGCCGACGACGCAGAAACAAGTCCTTATTCCCCACCGACGCCGCTGCCGGACGAATCAGCGCCAGCACCTGCACTAAATCGTCGCGATTCCGCGGTTGATATTGCACGAGTAAATGGCGCATGGCCGGCGATTCCAGTTGGTTCACTCCTAAGGTATCGCCACGTTGCAGCAGTTGTAAGGTGGCCGGGTCGCTTTCGCATAGCTCCGCTCGGATACCCACTAAGCTTCGGGCCTCCGCCACGGTAGCCAGAGCCCGATTCCCGAGGATATCTATCTTCACTAAGCCAAGGCGTTCGACGCCATCCTTATCCAGCTGCGTCATGATTACACCTTTGGGAGCACGCTGCAACGCCACATGCCGGCACAGAGGGTCTGGCGTGAGTACCATTCCGCCAGGATGCAAAGAGAGATGATACGGTCGGCCCAGAAGCCAGTGTGCCGATTCGCATATTCGTGGCCAAGCGGATTCCGGTAATAATTCCTTTCCCGCTAGGCGAAGTCGTTGCCATGCTGAAGAGGTATTCGCCTGCTCATCTACTAAGCTTTCTAAGCAGGCATCCAGGCGGACTAAGAGCTGCGATATTTGCGGGTCGGATAGACCATAAGCTTTCGCAGCCTCGCGAAACGCGGAGCGCGGCTGAAAAAATAAGTGCGAACTGATCTGGGCTGTATGTTCTTCCCCGAAGCGTTGCACCATCCAACGGAGGATTTCATCACGTACCCGCCAATCGAAATCCAGGTCTATATCTGGTAAATCGCCCCGGCCCGGATGCAGAAACCGCTCCAGTGGTAGACGATAGCGCAAGGGGTCCACATCGGTAATACCCAGGAGATAACAGACTAAGGAGTTCCCGGCGGAACCGCGCAAGGCCATCGGATAACCCCGGCGTCGTGCCTGCTGAGCAATCTCCTGGACGACGAGGAAATAGCCGGCCAGGCCGCGCTGTTCGATAATACTTAGTTCCTCCTGCAACCGCGCGCGGGCTTCCGCAGGACCCCCTTTATACTGGCGCAAAGCCTCGGAACATCGCTGCCGTAACTGCTGCTGTAAACACGTCAGCCGGGAAACTGGATCCCCCGCTCGCCAGTATTCCGGCGGCGCTGGTAGGATCCGTTGCCGCGGCAGAACATCCGAACGGCAGCGTTCGGCCAGTTGTTCCGCATGCACCAGCGCTTCGGGAATATCGGCGAATCGCCGCCACACTTCCGCCGTACTCAGCAAGTGATGCGCCGGCGTGATGGCGAGACGTCCAGGCAGGCGGTTTAGCAGCTGCCGTTGACGAACCGCCTGGAGTAAGCGGAATACCTTCCAGCCCTGTGGTTCTGCAAAATGCACCGCCCAGCTGGCGACCACGCGAATACGTCGTTGCGCCGCAGCCTCTAATAAAATCCGCTCCTGCTTTACAGACCGCCCTGGTCGAATCAATTCCGCCCATAAGCGCTCGCCAAAAACCGGTTGTAAGACCTCAAACCAATGCGGCGAATCCACTAATACCTGTAAGCCATCAGAATATTCGCAGAGTAAATCGAGCAAGGGCGCCTGATATAAGTGCAGTCGGCTTAGTATAGTGCACAGGTTGCTATATCCGATGGGTTCGGAAATCAAGACGGTGCAGCGGAGTGCGGACTTCCGCTGGTCTGCCGATAGTGCCCTTCGTTGTCGGGTCGGATTGAGGGAACGTAAACAGGCGCCGAAAATCGGTCGCACTCCGTATTGCCAGGCCAGATCGTGAATCGCCAGCAGGCCGTAGAGATTATTAGTATCCGTAAACGCTAATGCTAGGTAGCCCCGCTGTGCTGCCGCTTCCAGTAACCGTCGCGGCGAGTCTACACCCTCCAGCAAAGAGTGCCAGCTATGCACATGTAAAGCGACCAGTCGTGCCGGCATGTCCGGCTCCCGGTCAGCGCGTCAGACACGGGGTACGCAAAATCAGGCGTTGCCGATCGTGGGTCAGTCGTTGTAACAACACTAACTCTTCGCCGCTAGTCAAGGATAAAAAGCCAAACCGTTGCCGAATGGCATCCTTCCAGCGCTGCAATTGTTTTTGCCGCTCCTGCTGCGGCTCGCGAAATAACCAGAGCTGGCCATCCGGGTATGCCAAGGGTCGTAAGGTAACCGCTAACCATTGTATAGGAAGCTGTCGCTCTAATAATCGGGCTAAAGTCTCTAACACAGGTGGTCGCAACTCCGCGTCCTGATCGGTTGGCGGTCGCAAAGGGAAGGATTTCGCCAGGGCAGTTCCATCACTATAACGCACCGCCACTTCTACGCCTGCCGCCCGCCGACATAGCCAGCGCATCCAGCTCGCCGCTCGTTCCAGCAAATACGTCAGCATGGCGCGAAGGAATAGTGGATCCGATTCCGGTGGAGCAAAACTGGTACTGCGACTAATACTTTGCGGTTGGTGGTGTGCCCGAACCGGTCTGGGATCAATCCCTTGCGCGTATAGATGCCAGCAGCGCCCACGCCAGCCGAATAAACCTGCTAATAACCGCCCGGGAACCCGTGTCAGATCACCGACATAGCGCAGACCGATCCGGGCTAATTGCCGTGCCGCCAGCGGTCCGACACCAGGCAACATCGTAACTGGCCAGGGGGCTAGATAAGCCTGCTCCCGACCGGGAAACACCAGCACCTGCCGACCCGGTTTCGCTTGATGCGTGGCGACTTCCGCGACCAGTTTGCAACTCCCCGCACCGATAGATAAGCTGAGTCGCAATACTTCCCGCACCCAGTGGCGCAATTGCCGACCGACATGTTCACCTTCGCGGACATCCACGGGGCCTAAATCTAAATAAAAATCGTCCAGGGCGGCACACTCCACTTGCGGGGTAAATTGTTGACAGAACGCCAGTAGCTGCCGGGCAATCGCTTCATATCGCGGATAATATCCCGGCACCACGATGAGTTCCGGGCAGAGTCGGCGTGCTTCGCTCAGTCGCATCGCCGTGCGCACCCCCCATTGCCGTGCCTCGTAACTGCAACTAGCCACTACTCCAGTGCCTACCGCCACCGGCCGACCTCGCAGCCGGGGGTCCGTCAACTGCTCCACCGATGCGAAAAAAGCATCTATATCTAGATGCAGCACCACACGTGAGCACGCGCGATGGGTTATGACGGCCGCCTCCAACGGGCATTCTAATGTTCCCACGCCAGTAACGGCGTCCGGAGTTATAATGTCGTTGTGTCCGCTATAGGGAGAGAGAGCGGCTGCGCAGCGGACAACCTGCCCTGAGGTTCGGTACCCAAGTGCCGGTGAATCGAGAGAGAGCAGCTGATTCATGGGCTGGCTCCGCTTTCGCCCAACCACCAGGACACTAGGCTACGAAGGCACCAACTCCTCCTTCGTGTCCCGATGGTTAGAGCTCTCCTGTCGTGTTGGCGTCGGTTCCAGGGCAGCTGAAGGATGGCGGTTTCCACATTCATATGTGTACAAATATACACTATGATATCGCGACGCTGTTGTCAAGCCCAAGTGGCCCCCACGGTTCTGCCTCCGCGGCCAGGGCGCCCACCAGAGCGCTACGGGCTTGTAAGTAAAGCAATTCCAGGCAGGCGATCTCCCTGCGAGTGGGCTACTCGCCGCTCGCTACTTGTCGCCACTCGCCGCTCGCTCCGTTGCGTTCGCTGCTCCACCTCGCTGCCTTCTGCTGCTCCAGGGCCACCAGCCCCGCTCCTGTGAGCAAAGCGAATGGCGAACGGCGTCCAGTATGCCAACGCGACAACCGACAGCGAACGATCTACTGACCCACCTCAGTTCTGCGACCGGGTTGAAAAAATGCTTGACCGCTGCGAGAAACTTGCTAGGATGCGTAAGAGGTATCGGGTATCGAGACGGTCGCGTCGAGATGCAAGCCAAAGCGGGGGGAATGGTTGCAGGGGCAATAGACAGCGTGTTGCGGTGGCACGCCGAAAATTTCTTGTATTCCTCAGCAGGAGGTAAAGCCATGTGGAACGGTTCGTACCGGCGTCGAGCTTTCACGCTCATCGAATTGCTGGTCGTGATTGCGATCATCGGATTACTCATGGCCCTGCTTTTACCGGCCATTCAACGTGTGCGGGAAGCGGCGAATCGCATGCGTTGTGGGAACAATCTGCGGCAGATTCTCATTGCCGTGCACAATCTCCACAACGACTACAACGTTTTGCCGCCCTTTACGGCTCCTTGCGCGGATGTGGTTCCTGGGTGTCGGATTACGCTTACCGGGCCGTTCCAGGGCTACAACTACACGCCGCACGCGTTCCTGCTGCCGTACATCGAAATGGACAATCTGTATAAGCAAATGTCGCCCAACGGATACGGGGGTGGCCGATATGACGAAGTGATCCGCCTTTACGTATGTCCGAGCGACCCTTCGGCGGCTAATGGCAAGTGCATGACCACGTACGGAGGGGCGAACAACTGGGGAGCGGCCTCGTATGGTGCGAATTACAATGTCTTTGGCTGGCACAATAACACCGGTATTCCCCGGGCGACCACTATCCCGGCAAATATTCCCGACGGGACGTCCAATACCATGTTTTTCACGGAGCTGTATGCGACGTGCGGCTGGACGAACAACCTGAGCTTCGCCTATGGCAGCCTGTGGGCGGATGCGAACAGCATCTGGCGGCCGGTGGTCTGCACCAACACTTCCAACAAGAACCCGCCGAGTGGATACACGAATTGTTTGCTGTTCCAGGTGCAGCCACGCTACTTGCAGAATTGCGACCCGGCGCGGGCACAGTCTCCGCATACCGGCGGGATCAATGTGGCCATGGGGGATCACGCGGTGCGATTCGTGTCGGCCAACGTCAGTGCCACTACCTGGGCCAACGCTTGCCATCCCGCCGACGGCAATCCGCTCGGTTCCGACTGGCAATAACCGGGCGGCCGCCTTCTGTTCGCCTTGCCACTTTCAGGCTTGTCATGTCCTATCACAGGAGCGGAAGAAGATGCGGCGATGCGGCTTAGTGTTGTTGTACAGTCTGCTGCTGAACCTGGGATGCCAGCGCGTGGTCGTGTATGTTCCGCAAACCCAGGAGATGCGCGGCGTCGTGCTCTACAAAGATGGCCGACCCGTGAACGGGGGCGTAGTCGAGTTTCGCTTGCTCCGTGACCCCGCCATCCGCGCCGTGGGTAACATTGAACGAGATGGCAGCTTCACTTTGCAAACGCTGGCAGGAGACCAGAAGGTTTCCGGAATCCCTCCGGGCCGATATGAGGTCTCCATCGCGCCGCCACCGGATATGGGGCAAACGCATTCCCCTTACGTTTTGCCGAATGTAGAAATCGCGCCGAACCAGAAGGAAATCCGCCTGGAAATCGAAGGTTTCCCGCGCAACACCGGCGAATGATCGACCGCACCGCACTCCGCGGCGGCTTGCCAAATCGGCAGAAGTCGCCTCCGCGACGTCGCTCTAGCTCAATTACGGGCTTGCCGGCATGTTTTCCGACTCGCGACCGCGCGGCGTTCGCTTGCCGGCGAAAAAGCGACTTTTGCGCTGCACAAACGCACATTCACGAACAAGAGCGGGGGACGTAAACCCCCCGTGCTTGCGGCAACGCGATTGCAACGGCGTTCGTCAACACGCCGGCGGCAGTCTGCCGAGCAAGTGCGGAACCGCCTTTGCAAGTGCGTTGCCCATCCGCGACGGCGGGCTTACACCCGCCGCTCCTGGCGCTGATTATTCGTTTGTGCATCGTAAAAGTCGCAATTCCGCGGGCGGCCGAACGGCGCGCGAACAAGAGCGGGGGGCGTGAGCCCCCCGTGGTGCGCGACCGCGATTGCAACGGCGTGCGCCAACACGCCGGCGCCAGTCTGCCGAACATTTGCGGAGGCGCCTTTGCAAGTGCAGCTCCCGTAGCCACGGCGGGCTTACGCCCGCCGCTCCTAGCGCTGATTGTTCGTTTGTACATCGCAAACGTCGCAATTCTGTCGGCGGGCGAACGGCGCGCGAGCAAGAGCGGGGGGCGTGAGTCCCCCGTGGTTACGGCAACGCGATTGCAACGGCGTTCGCCGACACACCGGCGACAGTTTTCTGAACAGTGGCGGTAACGCCTTTGCAAGTGCGTCAGCGCGACACACGGCGGGCTGACACCCGCCGCTCTTGGTGCGTGTGCGTGTGTGCATCGCAAAAGTCGCAATTCCGTCGGCGGGCGAACGCGCGCGAACAAGAGCGGGGGGGCGTAACCCAGCCGTGCTGAGCATGCCGAGGTCGCACGTGCAATGCGCATAGCGCGGCCGGCTACCGTCACGCCAACGAAGAGCGGGGGGCCTAAGCCCCCCGTGGTCGCACGAACGCGATTGCAACGGCGTCCGCCAACACGCCGGTCGGCAGTCTGCCGAACAGTCGCGTTAGCGCCTGTGCGAGTGCGTCAGCGCGACACACGGCGGGCTCACACCCGCCGCTCCTGGTGCGTGTGCGACGACCGTGTCCGAATGTGTGCGGAATTGTCGTTGCAGGCGCGGTTCCTGAAGCCACGGCGGGCTCACACCCGCCGTTCCTGACGCTGCGAGGGACGAGCGTTTCCGAATATGTACGTAATCGTGCCGGCCATATGATTGGCAACCGCACGGCGGGTTCACGCCCGCCGCTCTTGGTGCGTGTGCGTTTGTACATCGCAAAAGTCGCAATTCCGTCGGCCGGCGAACGGCGCGCGAACAGGAGCGGGGGGAGTAAGCCCCCCGTGGTACGGGGCAACGCGATTGCAACGGCGTCCACCAACACGTCGGTCGGCAGTCTGCCGAACGATTGCGGAGGCACCTGTGCAGGTACGTCTCCCGAACCACGGCGGGCTCACGCCCGCCGCTCCTGCTGCGTGTGCGTTTGTGCATCGCGAAAGTCGCAATTCAGCCGGCGGGCAAACGCGCCCGAACAAGAGCGGGGGGGCGTAAGCCCCCCGTGGTTGCGGCAACGCTCATGCATCACAAGACGCTCTATCGCACGGTGACACTCGCCCACGCCGATAAGAGCGGGGGGGCGTCAGCCCCCCGTGGTTCGTGAACCGGCGATTCGGAAGACGACTCGATTCCCGTTCAACGCCGACCGTCACAAGAGTGGTTGCGGCAACGCGATTGCAACGGCGTCCGCCAACACGCCGGGAGACAGTCTGCAGAACAGTCGCGGTAGCGCCTGTGCAAGTGCGTCAGCGCGAACCACGGCGGGCTTACGCCCGCCGCTCCTGGTTATCCGCGCGATGATCGTGTGCGAATGTGTGCGGATTGTCCTCGCAGGCGCGGTTGCCGAACGCCACGGCGGGCTCACGCCCGCCGCTCCTGCTGCGTGTGCGTTTGTGCATCGCAAAAGTCGCAATTCCGCCGGCGGGCGAACACGCGCCAACAAGAGCGGGGGGGCGTAAGCCCCCCGTGGTTCGTGAACCGGCGATTCGGAAGACGATTCGATTCCCGTTCAACGCCGACCGCCACAAGAGTGGTTGCGGCAACGCCATTGCAACGGCGTCCGCCAACGCACCGACAACAGTCTTCCGACAATTGCCGAAGCGCCATTGCAAGTGCGTCAGCGCGACCCACGGCGGGCTGACACCGCCGCTCCTGCGGATGTGCGTTTGTGCATCGTAAAAGTCGCAATTCCGCCGGCGGCCAACCGCGCGCGAACAAGAGCGGCTGGCGTAACCCCCGTGCGTTACGGAAACGCAACCGCAACGGCGTGCTCCAACACGCCGGGCGACAGTCTTCCGAACAGTGCCGGTAGCGCCTTTGCAAGTGCGTCAGTGCGACGCACGGCGGGCTCACGCCCCGGGCTCCTGCGCCGCGCGTGCGACGATGCTGTCTGAACCTGGGCGTAATCATCCTTGCACGTGCGTTTCCCACAAACACGGCGGGCTAACACCCGCCGCTCCTGACGCTGCGAGGGACGAGCGTTTCCGAATATGTACGTAATCGTGCCCGCCACACGATTGGCAACCGCACGGCGGGCTTACACCCGCCGCTCCTGACGCGTGTGATGTCAGTCTACGAACGGATGCGCAGCTCACTTGCCAATGCGCTTCGCGTCCCACGGCGGACTGACACCGGCCGTTCCTAGCGCTGATTGTTCGTTTGTGCATCGCAAAAGTCGCAATTCCGTCGGCTGGCGAACGTCGCGCGAACAAGAGCGGGGGGCGTAAGCCCCCGTGTCGAACATCCCGAGCTCGCACGTGGAATGCCCATAGCACGCCGGGCTACCGTGACGGCAAGCAAGAGCGGGGGGCGTAAGCCCCCCCGTGGTTGCGACAACGCGATTGGAAGGGCGTCCGCCAACACACCGGCGGCCGTCTACCGAGCAAGTGCGGTAACGCCTTTGTAAGTGCGTCTCCCGAGCCACGGCGGGCTTACGCCCGCCGCTCTTGGTGCATGTGCGACGACGCTGTGTGAACCCGGGCGTAGTCATCCTTGCACGTGCGTTTCCCCACAAACACGGCGGGCTAACGCTCGCCGCTCCTGGCGCTGATTGTTCGTTTGTGCATCGCAAAAGTCGTAATTCCGTCGGTGGGCGAACGGCACGCGAACAAGAGCGGGGGGCGTAACCCAGCCGTGCTGAGCATGCCGAGGTCGCGCGTGCAATGCGCATAGCGTGGCCAGCTACCGTCACGCCAACTAAGAGCGGGGGGCGTAAGCCAGCCGTGCGAAACAGTCCATGCTTGCAATTGCACTTCCGTTTTACGACGCGCAACGTTCGTTTTGTCAAGCCACACGGCGGGCTGACACCCGCCGCTCTTGGTGCGTGTGCGTTTGTACATCGGAAAAGTCGCAATTCCGCCGGCAGGCGAACGGCGCACGAACAAGAGCGGCTGGCGTAAGCCCCCCGTGGTTACACGAACGCGATTGCAACGGCGTCCGCCAACACGCTGGGCGGCAGTCTCCCGAGCATTTGCGGTAGCGCCTTTGCAAGTGCGTCAGCGCGACGCACGGCGGGCTCACGCCCGCCGCTCTTGACGTTGCGCATGACGACTGCGCGCGGATGTCTACGAAATTGTCCTCGCAGGCGCAGCTCCCGACCCACGGCGGGCTCACGTCCGCCGCTCCTGGTTAGCCGTCCGACGACTGTGTGCGGATATGTACGTAATTGTGCCGGCCACGCGATTCCCCAAGCCACGGCGGGCTGACACTCGCCGCTCCTGGTGCACGTCGTTCGTTCGCCGGTGAAAAAGCGACTTTTACGCTGTACAAACGCATTTTCGCGCGAACAAGAGCGGGGGGCGTAAGCCCCCCGTGGTTACACAAACGCGATTGCAACGGCGTCCGCCAACACACCGGTCGGCAGTCTGCCGCGACTTTGCGGAAGCGTTCTTGCAAGCGCGTCTCCCGAACCACGGCGGGCTGACAACCGCCGCTCCAAGGCTTGCGCACGACGATCGTCTGCGAATGTATGCGGAATTGTCTTAGCAAGTGCGATTCCCACACCACGGTGGGCTCACGCCCGCCGCTCCTGTGCATGTGGCGTTTGCGCATCGTAAAAGTCGCAAATCCGTCGGCGGGCGAACGGCGCACGAACAAGAGCGGGGGGCGTAAGCCTCCCCGTGGTTACATGAACACGATTGCAACTGCTGTCGCACCCAATCCCAAAACGCCGTCATGTTGATGCGTAAGCCAGGGGTGGTTGCGGCAACGCAACTGCAACGGCGTTCACCAACACGCCGGTCGGCAGTCTTCCGAGCAATTGCGGAAGCGCCATTGCAAGTGCGTCAGCGCGACCCACGGCGGGTTCACACCCGCCGCTCTTGACGAATGTGCGTTTGTGCATCGCAAGAGTTGCAATTCCGCCGGCGGGCGAACGCGCGCGAACAAGAGTGGGAGGCGTAAGCCCCCCGTGGTTGCACGAACGCGATTGCAACATAATACATGAACTACGCTCTACCGCTGGGTAAGCCCCCCGTGCTTGCGGCAACGCAACTGCAACGGCGTTCACCAACATGCCGGTCGGCAGTCCTCCGAGCAATTGCGGAAGCGCCTGTCCAAGTGCGTTTCCCGATCCCACGGCGGGCTTACGCCCGCCGCTCTTGGTTCGGCAGTCCCTATTCGGCGGACATGATTCGGTGTGCGTTGCAGGTCCGTCTCCGTACGACCCACGGCGGGCTCACGCCCGCCGCTCCTGGTGCACGTCGTTCGCTCGGCGGTGAAAAAGCGACTTTTGCGATGCACGAAAGCATCTCCGCCGAAACAGGTGCGAGGGGCTTGAGTTCCCTTGGCGATTGGGCAAGCGCTCGCAAGGGAAGGCGACTTTTGCGATGCGCGAACGCATGTGCCCAAGAGCGGGGGGCGTAAGTCCCCCGTGGTTGCCGGAACGCTCATGCATCACAAGTCGCCCTATCGCAAGGCGACAGTCGCATATCCGGAACAAGAGCGGGGGGCGTGACGCCCCCGGGGTTACACAAACGCGATTGCAACGGCGTCCGCCAACGCACCGACAACAGTCTTCCGACAATTGCCGAAGCGCCATTGCAAGTGCGTCAGCGCGACCCACGGCGGGTTCACGCCCGCTGCTCGTGGCGCTGATTGTTCGTTTGTGCATCGCAAAAGTCGCAATTCTGTCGGCGGGCGAACGCGCGCGACCAAGAGCGGGGGGGCGTAAGCCCCCCGTGGCTGCGGCAACGTTATTGCAACGGCGTTCGCCAACACACCGGCGACAGTCTGCCGAGCAACTGCGGAAGCGCCTGTGCAAGTACGTCAGCGCGACCCACGGCGGGTTCACGCCCGGGGCTCCTGCGCCGCGCGTGCGACGACCGTGTCCGAATGTGTGCGGAATTGTCGTTGCAGGCGCGGTTCCTGAAGCCACGGCGGGCTCACGCCCGCCGCTCCTGGTGCGTGTGCGTTTGTGCATCGCAAAAGTCGCAATTCCCCCGGCGGACGAACGCCGCGCGAACAAGAGCGGAGGGCGTAAGCCCTCCGTGGTTACACGACTGCGATTGCAACAGCGTCCACCAACACGTCGGTCGGCAGTCTGCCGAACGATTGCGGAGGCGCCTGTGCAAGTACGTTTCCAGAACCACGGCGGGCTCACGCCCGCCGCTCCTGACGCTGCGAGGGACGAGCGTTTCCGAATATGTACGTAATCGCGCCGGCCATACGATTGGCAACCGCACGGCGGGCTGACGCCCGCCGCTCCTGTGCATGTACGTTTGTGCATCGCAAAAGTCGCAATTCCGTCGGCCGGCGAACGGCGCGCGAACAAGAGCGGGGGGCGTAAGCCCTCCGTGGCGTTACGGAAACGCTCATGCATTGCAAGACGCTCTATCGGACGGTGGCACTCGCATACGCGAACAAGAGACGGGGCGTCACCCCCCGCGGCTACACGAACGCGATTGCAACAGCGTGCGCCAACACGCCGGCGGCAGTCTGCCGAGCAATTGCGGAAGCGCCTTTGCAAGTGCGTCAGCGCGACGCACGGCGGACCGACACCCGCCGCTCCTGGTGCGTGTGCGACGACCGTGTCCGAATGTATGCGGAATTGTCCTTGCAGGCGCGATTCCCGAAGCACGGCGGGCTTACGCCAGCCGCTCCTGGTGCGTGTGCTTTTGTGCATCGCAAAAGTCGCAATTCCGTCGGCGGGCGAACGCGCGCGAACAGGAGCGGGGGGCGTGAATCCCCCGTGGTTCGTGAAACGGCGATTCGGAAGACGATTCGATTCCCGTTCAACGCCGGCCGTCACAACAGTGGTTGCGGCAACGCGATTGCAAGGGCGTCCGCCAACACACTGACGACAGTCTTCCGAACAATTGCGATAGCGCCTTTGCAGGTGCGTTTCCCTAACCACGGCCGGCTAACGCCAGCCGCTCCTGCTTTCGCACGCGACGACGCTGTCTGAACCTGGGCGTAATCATCCTTGCACGTGCGTCTGCAACAACCACGGCGGGCTCACGCGCTCCGCTCTTGGTGCGTGTGCGACGACCGTCTCCGAATGTGTGCGGAATTGTCGTTGGAGGCGCGGTTCCCGATCCCCACGGCGGACTGACACCCGCCGCTCCTGTGCATGTGCGTTTGTGCATCGTAAAAGTCGCAATTGCGCGGGCAAGCGTTCGCGCTGGCAACGGGGTATGGCAGCGGTCGGACTCGTTTGCGCTGCTGGAAGCGACACCGGTGGATTTACAGCGACAGTGATCGCCTGACATCATGGCGTTTGGGCAATAACTCCGGGATGCGCACGCAGCCAGTCGAGCGTCAGCCGCAGACCCTCGTGCAACGGTGTTCGCGGTTGGTAACCGAGTTCGCGACAGGCACGGGAAATGTCGGCCAGCGAATGGCGCACATCGCCCGGGCGTGGCGGACCATGCTGGGGCGCGATGTTCGTGCCCAGCAACTGGTTGAACTGGTGTACCAGGTCGAGCACGGTGGTCGCTTTACCGGTGCCGATGTTGTACACCTGTCCGGCCGCAGTGGGGGTTTCCGCCGCCAGAAGCAGCGCCTGCACAGCATCGCTGACGAAGACGAAATCCCGCGATTGTAAACCGTCTCCATGCACGGTCGGCTGGCGTCGTTGCAGCATGGCCTGAGCAAATAGCGCAATCACGCCCGAATACGGACTCCGCGCGTCCTGGCGTGGGCCGTAGATGTTGAAAAACCGCAGCACCACCGTCTCGAACCCGAAGGTCCGGGTGAACGCCTGGCAGTACATTTCGCCCGCGAGTTTTGCGGCGGCATACGGGGACTGAGGCCGCAGCGGATCCTCTTCGCGGCGTGGACACGGTTCTGCGGCCGACAGACCGCCCGCTTGTGCCGAGGCGTCGCCGTAACAACTGCTGCTGCCGGCATAGACCATCCGGCGCACGCCCTGTCGTCGAGCCGCTTCCAGAACGTTCAAGGTGCCCGTGGCACAGACGGCATGGGTCAGTAGCGGCGCTTCGAGGCTGCGTTGCACCGAGGCGATCGCCGCCAGATGAAAGACGAGTTCACAACCGGCCACTGCGGACTCCACCGCTGCCGGGTCGGTCACACTGGCTGCTTGCACTTCGATTTGCGACAGGAATGGGGCGAGATTTCCCCACCTGCCGCTGCTGAAGTCGTCGAGCACGCGCACCCGATAGCCCCGCGCCAGCAGCGCTTCTACCAGATGCGAACCAAGGAATCCGGCACCACCCGTGACCAGGCATCGTCGCATAGTGTCAGCATAGCACAGATTCGCTCGCTGAACGAGAGCAAGTTCACCTCGTGGCTCGCTTGCTGGTCGGTGATGCTGAGAGCTGCCGCGTCGGTGAAGCCGAGGGTAACGGTTGCACCGATTCGGCCGCTATAATGTGGTGTGGTCATGTGGCTGGGCTTTGCTTCTGGAATAGCCGCTGGCCCTGAATCAGCGTGTGCGGCAGTCGAAACGATTGAACAACAGGGCGTTCTTAGGCCCGCCGCTGCTGTGTCGGGGGCCCAGTGCGGCTATTGCCCAACGAGGTGCAATGCCGTGTCGCCAACTTACCGAAGCGGCTTCGTGTCGGCGGTGATGGCAACGTGGCTGGCGGCCAGCTCCGGACTCGTCACCGACAAACCCACGGGTTCCGTGCTCTGGCCGGGTGCCTGGCTCGGGGCAGCCAGCGGGGATGTCGGTGAGCGGATTCTTGCGGGGCACCGCGATAACGTGTACGCCCTCGCGATGGCCCCGGATGGTCAGCGTCTGGTCTCGGCATCGGAGGATGGCACCGCACGGGTTTGGGATTGGCGGAGTGGCAAATGCCTGGTCAGTCTGGAGCATGACGGGCCGGTGTACGATGCCGCGTTCAGTCCGGACGGCAAACTGCTGGCCACCGCTGACGGTGCCGAACAGGTGCACATTTTCGACGCCATTAGTTTCCGCACACTGCATATGCTGCGCGGACACACCGGCCCGGTTTATGCCCTGGCGTTTTCGCCGGACGGACGCTGGCTGGCCACCGGCGGCGGAGAAAAGGATTTCACCTGCCGTGTTTGGGAAGTTCCTACCGCCAAACTGGCTGCGACTCTTACCGGACACCACGGGGCAATTTACGGGGTGGCTTTTTCGTCTAACGGAGTCCTGGCCACTTCGAGCGAGGATGGCACAGTGCGACTGTGGAACTGGCAACGCCAGGACAGCCGTGTTCTCCGCGGGCATACCAGCTACGTCTATCGCTGCCGATTCTCGCCCGACGGACGGCTCCTGGCCAGCGTTAGCCACGACCGCACCGTCCGGCTGTGGGACGCCGAGCAGGGAAAGCTACGAGAGACGTTCGGTCCGTTTCGCCAGGCGGTCTATGCCGTCGCTTTCGAGAACTCCGGGCAATATCTAGCCTGTGTTGGCGAGGAGCACCGCGTCTGTATCCTCCCGTTGTCTGCGCCGGGCAAAGACGCTTCTCAGGCTTGCGGCTGTCGCGAGGAAATTCCTGGGCCCCGCGATGCCGTGTATGCCGTCTTCTGGCTCGGCGGGACGAAAACCGGCACCCTGTTTTATGCCGGTGGCGACAGGAAAATTATCATCCGCCCGCGATAACGCGTATAGTGAATCGGCAGTGCTGGGCGGACAGCTCCAGGGCGCGGTAGGCAGCGGAAATGAACGGCAGGGCTACCAGGCGAAACCCTGGCAGCAACCGAGGCAGTTACGATACGCGATGAATTCACGGGTGCCGCCTAAGAAAGCTGCAGGACTGGCAAAGTCGGCAGCAAGAAGTAAACTTGCGTAGTCGCTGCGGCCAGGCCGCTGTTCGCTATGGACGTGATGCCAGCAGTGGCCGTCTCCGCAACGCACAAGTTTTGCACCACTTACGGAAAATCGCGCCGCATTTGCGGCACCCGGTGGGTCTCGGCATGGCAATTGCGTATAATCTTCGGGGAGTTGGCCGGATGGTCGCTCTCCGCTCGGCCTGGTGAGGATTCTCGCCAGGAGGCATACGCCTGGAACCGAGTCGGGGAGAGGAAAGTCCGGGCTCCACAGGACACGGTGGTGGGTAACGCCCACCGGCCGCGAGGCCAGGGAAAGTGCAACAGAAAGCACACCGCCGATGGCCCGTGGGCTGCGTCCTGCGGGATCAGGTAAGGGTGAAAAGGTGCGGTAAGAGCGCACCAGCAGTCGGGCGACCGACTGGCTCGGCAAACCCCACCGGGAGCAAGGCCAAGTAAAGGAGGAGGGCTGGTCCGGCCCCGGCAGGCTCTTGGCGAGGCCTGCGTCACTCCTGGGTAGGCCGCTCGAGCCGACGGGTAACTGTCGGCCCAGAGGAATGACCATCACCTCGCACCATTCCGGCCCATCTCTGACAGGCAGGGCTGCGCCGGAGTGGTGCGGGGTACAGAACCCGGCTTACAGGCCAACTCCCCTTGTCTTAGCCCGGCTCCTGAATCCCAGACCGATCACGCAGGAGAAGCTCTACCCGGTGGCCTGGGCAAACTTTGCTCTCGATGCCAGGGGCGATGGCAAGTAGCTGGATTTTTTTATACCCAACTCCCCATTTCCCCTTGTATCCTATCGGGGGTGAGCCGCTATCCTGTAATAGGGGGACTTCCAGGACGAACGGCGGGGCGGGATGCCGGAGCATTTTTTCGTGCTGCGCACAGGAGGGTCACCATGAGCGACACGCCACGCAAGCCACGCGGCGAACCCGGCGCCACTCGACCGCGTTCCCATCCATCTCAGGCTCGCCCCCACGATCAACCCACCAGCCGCATCGATCGCCTACCTCCTTACAAACTTCTGCTGCATAACGATGACGTCCATGACATGGCTTACGTCGTGCAAACAATTCTGGAACTCACCACGCTCAGTCGGCAAGAAGCCACCGAGCGGATGCTCGAGGCCCACAAAAACGGCGTGGCACTGCTTCTGGTCACTCACAAGGAACGGGCGGAACTCTACGCCGAGCAGTTCGCTTCCAAAGGCCTGACGGTAACCATCGAACCGGCCTAAACCCAGTCGCCCAATCAATCTGGCTGCGCTGGCATAGCCGTTCCGCGACTATCGGCTGAGACCCTGGCAGCATCCGCAGCGGCCTCGAGATCGGTTTGCCCCAGGATGCGTTGGGATCGCGACAAAGATCGGGCAGCTGGCGGAGTCGGCAGCGAACTTGGCATCGGTTTGCCTTTGGATGACGTCATTGCCTGGTGGCGGTCCTTGGCCCCGATTCGTTTTTTGTTCACCCCGTTCCTGAAAAACCCGGAAGATGCAGCCAGCCACCAGCGATTGCCACGGGCACGGTGTTGCACGAGCTTCTGGCCAAGGAGTTTCGTGTGTCACTAATCCCTGCCAGCACACGTTTAACAATTGGGGTGTTTCGGCAGCATGCCTACGGTCAGTCTTTGCCCCAACAGGAAAAACCGAATCCGGAGAAAGCATTATGCTGCAATGGCTGAACGAGGTGTTGCGTAGCGGTATTGGAGCGGCCGTAGCCTTTGTGGTTGGCTGGGCCCTGGCCGAGTTGCGAAACTGGTACCGCATTCGCCAAATGCGAAAACGTCTGGAGCAACTGGCTGGCGAACGGAGTGCGGCGGAAGCCGTATTCATCATTTCCAATCGCGAGGACATTCGCCCCAGCGTCCAGCGTTACCTGGAACAACAGCAAAAGCAGCATCTGGCCATCTTTCAAGTGCATCGCCCGGAACTGTTCTCCGACGACATGGAGGAGTGGCACAAGTTTCTCGATTCAGTGCGCAAGGAAGTGCAGCAGTTGCGGCAATACGGCCCGACGCGGGTCCTGCTTTTCACCAACGTCCCGGTGGCGATGGGCATTTCCCTTGGTGCCTTGCTCGATAACGGGCCGGAAGTGGTCATCCACCACTACTTCAACGGCATGTACCGTCCGGTGGCCCGCCTGGCACAGGAAACCATCAAACCTTGACACGCAGGAGCAATGCCATGAGCAAGCCGTCTTGGTTACCTGAGAACCTCGGCAACTGGCTGGAAGACCTTTTGGGACTGAACCGTGGAGAGCCAGAACCGGGGCAGGCCACGACCTCGGAAAAGTCGGAATCTAAACCGCAAACCAGCGCAAGCGATCCTGGTGGCGGGATCACCGCCGAGCCTGCGTCCGCTTCGGCGAACGCAGTTGCGACCAGTGCTGCCGCCACGTTGGCCAGCGAAGATGCCGGTGGCGTTCATCCGTCGCTTGCCGAAACCGTACCGAGCCAAGTCCAGCCAGCGCTTGACGCCAGCGTTGCCAGTGCGGGCAGCGCACCGCCCGCGGAAGGGCAACTGACCCACGTCGAAGTAGGTCGGATGATCTTCAGCTTTTACTGCGTTGCTCCCGATCGCCAAGCGGCCGAGGCACGGATGACCGGCCTCGTCCGGCGGCTGATGGAACTGGTACAGCAGGCGACCAGCGTGCCGCAAGCCGAATGCGGTAGCTTTGCCGAACCTCGCGTGGACTGGCTTCCATGGTCGCTGCTGGCGCCGCAAACCCACCTGGGCTGGTGTGGTGCCTGCCACTTCATCTTGGAGGCGGAAAACCTCGGTCAGGGGCACGGCTGTCGCTGGTCACTGGTGGAATATAAACGCTTCGCCCGCTGGCTGGATCGGCTGCTGATGCAGGCATTGAACGAAACCGCCACGGGATTCCCCAGCGTACGGCTGGACGACAAGCCGTTTCTCTGGACACTGCTTCTCGATACCGAGCCACGCGTCGTCTGGACGGAGGCCAACCTGCAACGTTACCAACGTGCGGTCACGGGACTGGTGCGGGTACGCTCTGAGGACTGGCAGATTTATACGGACCGGGCCATGGACGAGATTTTGCGCAGCAATCTGGCCTACACGGTCGAGGAACTGCAATTGTTGCATTTCAACACTGGGCTGATTTACGTCGCCCGTGACCGTTTCTGCAGCCGGGATGGCTTCGATTATGTGCAGCGGGCCGTCGTGGACAACAACGCGATCATTCGGGCCCTGCGAGCCTGCCTGTTGCTTTTCCGCAGCGAACTCGACAGCAAATTGCACGTCTGGTTGCAGCACCGCTTGCGAGGTCGGCAGTTGCGACGCGTATTGCAACAAGCCATCCGCTATGCCGGTCTGGCCTCGGAACTGCTGCGGCAATTCGACGAGCAGACGTTCATCTCCACGCGACAGATCGGCCACCAGCAGACTGTATTCCACGCCTTGCTGCAACGCTACCACATCCCCGAACTCATGGCCGGTTTGCACCAGCAGTTGGGCGAATTGCACCATCAGATTGCCGACCTGCACAACCAGGTGCAATCGAGCCAGTTGCGGCTTATCAACGTGCTGGTACTGATCCCCGTCATCTACCAGGCCTGGCAACTCCTGGAAAAGGTCTGGCCGACCGTCTGGCCATTTCTCGAATCGTGGCTGGGCAACTGGTTCTGAGCCACCCCTCGCAGTTCCGCCGAGTCGAATCTCGACATGTACCAACCACCAAGGTTTTAGGCGGTGCCGCTGCGTACGTGCGCGGCGTAGTCGAATTTCGACATTTGCCAAGCACCAAGGTACGAAGACACGAAGGGAATACCAAGTATTGGCTTCGTATTTCCCGGCGTCTTCGTGTCCTGGCGGTTATTCGTTAGACTCGCCGCCAGCTGAGTGCGTCATCGCGGAAAGCGCGTTTGCAACGGAAAGCGTTTTTCCGCCAACCGCGTTCACACACCCGGCCAAGAGCGGCGGGCGTCAGCCCACCGTGCAAACGGACAACGCACATGCGACGGAAACCGTTTTTCCGTCAACCGCGTTCGCGCACACCGCCAAGAGCGGCGGGCGTGAGCCCGCCGGGATTGCGAGATGAAACGTTTCTGCAACGGAATACGTCCTCCCGACGGTCGCACTTTCTCACGCGAACAAGAGCGGCGTTCGTCCCCCGCTCTTGTTTCGTGGGACGTCCGTCCTCGAGCGGCGGCGGAATCGTTTCTGCGAGCGCGGTTCTCCACACCACGGGGGGCTCACACCCCCCGCTCCTGGTATTGCGGCGCGAACGTTGGCCGGCGCAATTGCGACTTTTACGATGCACAAACGCAGGTGCACAAGAGCGGCGGGCGTAAGCCCGGCGGGAAGCGGCGATAAACTTACTTCGTATATTCCTTCAGGTAGCCGAGGAATTGCTGATGGTGGGCCTCTTCGTCGCTGAGAATTTCGATGGCGAGGTTTTCGGTAACGTAGTCGTGATGTTTTCGAGCGAGTTCGATGGTTTTCTCGTAGTGGGCGATGGCTTCCTCCTCGGCCGCGATGACGCCTTGGATGACGGCGACAACGTCCGTGGGATCGGTCGGGGGCTGAAGCGATTTCTGACCAAACTCCAGGGAGAGGCTGCCGGGAATGGAGCCGCCCAGTTGCTTGATCCGGTTGCCCAGTTGCTGAGCGTGTCCGAGTTCCCCTTGGATATCGGAAAGCAGCGACTGCTTGATGTGATCGGCGCGCACGCCTTCCAGGTCGAGAGCGTTGGCCAGGTAGTTAATGACCGTCTCGACCTCCATGCAATACGCCTTGCGCAGGGCCTCAAGCACTTCTTTGCTGGGTTTGCTCATGATCCATCTCCTGTGGTGAGGTGGTGTGAGGATATGGGAATGCGACTCTGGTAGATGTTATACAGAGCTGGCGGGTTCGCGAGACGGGGTCGAGCCGGCAGCGGGCAGGCTGTGGCGTTTGTAGCGAGCAAAAACCGCCAGCAGCAGCAAAATTCCCACGCCCAGTCCGACCCCGACCAGGAGGAGCACTTCGCGGCTGATACGACGCGTCGGCAATCCAGACACCGATTCCGTCCCCAGCAGCCGTCGCGCCTCCACCTGCACGGCGGCGTTACTGCTGCTTTGCAGCTTTTCCAGCAAGGGCACAATCGTCGGATGCTCGCGGACGAAACCGGGATGCTTCTGCTCGACCTGAGAGAGCGTGCGCAAGGCAGCCAGCTCCGCCATGCTGACGGCGGCGACATTGTATCCCTGGGGGGAGTCATCGCGGTAACGTTGCTGGAGTGCCGATTCGTCGAGCAATTCTTCGATCCAGCGCCAGGGGGTACGGGGACTGCGACGGCGTAAGAGAGCCAGTGCGGCATTGTACTGGATTTCCAGAACGGCCCGCTGGGGTGTGGCACTGTCCAGCAGAGTCGGTGGCGGATCGCCTCGCAACAGCTCCAGCAGTAGCGGTTCGAGTTCGACTTCGGGCCAGTTGGCCAGTGCCAGACAGGCATACTTGCGGCTCATCTCATCGTTGCAGGCGACAGCCAGGGCCAGGGCATCGCGGAGTTCGGCAACCAGTTCCGGCACAGAAGCGTCGGAGGCTGACGAAATAGCGCCAGGCACATCGCCAGCTGCGTCGTGCTCGGCAGACGTTACCGCATCGGACTCACGCGAAACTTTCGGGCCGAGCCGGCGACTCAGGTATTCCCAAGCCAGCCGGGCATAGCGGGCCTGAGCATCGCCGCGATCGGCAAAGCGGCGAAGTGCCGCAAGGAGGTCTTGCTGCACGTCAGCGGGGAGTTGTTCGAGTTCTTCGAGTCGGTTGCCGAGCGTTGCCAGGGCGACCAGACTGTTGCGAACCCGCAAACCGGAGACGTTAATCACCCCAGTTCCGGAGCCCTCGCCGCTGCCAGGCAGCCAGGCGATATAGCGAACATGGTCGCGGATAATCCGGCACAGAACAGGGACAGCGACCGGCACGTGGAAATGTCCTACCGCTGCCGGCAGAAATTCCGCCAGATGCGGGGCTTGGTGGCTAGCAGCTGGCTGATCGTGAGCGTCCGGCGAGGCTGCGCTGGCACGGTCGCGGTCAAGTTCTTCCTCCAGCAAGGCCGTCAGTTGCAGCGCGAAATCCACATTCAACCGCAGTTCCTGTTTTCGCGGCAAAATCTGGGCCAGGTCCTGGGCGGTACGCCAGCGTACCGGGTCGTGAGTGGAACGCAGCCCTTTCAAGAAATCCTGCGGTTCGTAACTGCCGGGCGCCAACCAGCCGAAAAACAGCCACACCAGTCCCACCAGCACGGCCACCACCAGACCGGGAATCAGGAACAACTGTGCGATCAGCCGGGCGCTGGGCGGTTCGACTGGCGGCAAGGATTCATCAGCGGGTGGTTGCGGCGTACTATTTGGCTGCTGGCCGTTCTCGCCGGCGTCTTCCGGTGCGGCATCGCTCATGGAAAATCCTTCGTTAGTGGCTGCCTATTGGCGGCTGGTTACACGCTATCTATTCCGCCCCATTATTATAATGGGCTCGGATGGCGCGGCTCCGGAGACGGTCGGCTGCAGGCGTGTGAAGCGGCTGATATAAACTGACGCAGGATGCGGAGCCCCGCTCCGGCCGCGGGATCGGCGACGGATTCTCCCCTTGGTCGTTCGCTTCGCCGAAGGCATCCGTCCACGGCGGGCTTACTTCCACCGTTCGCTGGTACTATCTCCGGGAGTCGAAACATGGCGATCCTGGCTGCCAGTGCGATGGCCTTGAAGGAATGGGCAGTGGTCTGTCGCGCCCTGGAACTGGGTCGGCAAATCATCACCTTGCGCAAGGGCGGTATTCACGAACGCTCCGGGGTCTTCCAGACTGAGCAGGAGCAGTTCTGGCTCTATCCCACTTACGAACATCAGCGGCGTGAGGAAATCGTGGCGGAGGCCTGGCCATTGCTCGCGGAAGTGGAGAGCGTCGCTGCGTCGGCAACGGGCACCGTACGTTGCCAGCTCTACGCCCAGGTGCAGTACGCGGTCGAACTCCGTGCGCTGGAACAGGCACTCGCACTGCGCGGGCTGCATTTGTGGACGGAGGAGGTTATCCGCCAGCGGTTCGCCTACAAACGTCCCGGTCTGTGGTTGCTGGTGCTGCGAGTGTATCGCCTGGAGCAACCGCACACGGTGGCGGAACTGCCGCGCTACGCCGGTTGTCGCAGCTGGGTCACGCTCGAACAGCCGCTGCCCACCACCGGGGCCGAGCCGGTGCTAGATGAGGCCGCGTTCGCAAAACGGTTGGCGGAGATTCACCGGCGTCTGGCCTGACGTCATCCTGGCCGCGTCGTGCCCGCTGCGCCATCCGATAGCCAGCATCGGCCAGGCTCTATCGAAGGCTTGGCCGAGCAGCGGAGGGGGTGGGATTCGAACCCACGAGGCGGTTGCCCGCCTACCGGTTTTCGAGACCGGCCCAATCGGCCACTCTGGCACCCCTCCGATTCGCTCGACTGGGAGGACGGACTTGTAGTCCGAGAAAGTCGGCAAGCATTCCGAAATAGAGGCCAGCCCGTTGGCCGTCGGTTTCTATGTCGGCATCCATCCGCGGGCCAGCACCATCTACCCGGTGCTCGCCTTCGGGCGCTTGCTAGATTATACGTGCCGCAACCACGCGGAATGACCTATCGCCGTTCCGGGAAGGTGAGGATAGCCATGCCTTCGGGTCGGGGCAACACCCCCGCGGGCGCACTTACCGCTTGCACGCCGTGACCGGGAATAATACGCACGAGGTTGAACGCCCAGGCCTGGCGAGCATTTGGCGGTTCACGAACCAGCTCCGCCCACGGGATCGCGATTTCCGCCTGCCAGGCTGTCTCGTCGCTCTTGCTGGCAACGAACCATTTCGGGTTCCAGCTCCGATCCCCCCAACATTCTTCCAAGACACAACCCCGCTGATCCACTTCCAGGCGATAGCAGGTAGCATAATCGCGATCGAGGTCCAGCAAGAGGCAGACGCGATCGAAGCCGCGAAGATCGGCATCGTGGCTACGCGGTCGCACCGGTTCCTGCTTGTGTCCGAGCGGATGCCGGCACCGCAGAGCCAGATAAAGGAAGCGCGCATCGCAGGCGAGTCGGGCTTCCGTGGTAAAGGTGTCGCTGGTTTGCCCGATAACGTTGCGGAATAATATCGGCGTGGCACTCTGCCAAATTTCTTCTTCCAATTCGCCGTCGAGGTAAGGCGGTTGGTTTGTCCACTGACACGCATAAGCGCGTTTGCGGGCAAATTGGATAGAAGACGGAGTGGATTCCGCCTGGCTCGGTGCCGACGTATCGCCCGGCTGCAGGAAAGTGATTTCGGAAGCTGCCGCTTCGTACCACGGGCCACCCTGCAGGTGCAGGCGAAAACGTGTGTAACCGGCCAGGGCTTCCGCAGGGTTGGCAAGTCGGCGTTGCACGGACAACAAGCTGAATTGCACCCGTGGATCGAGCCAGAAGAGCGAACCATAAGCAGTCAGGACATCCCCGGCCAGCAAAGCGCCGCGTTCCCAGGAACGCCAATCGTCGCGGCGACGCTGCAGGATGGTGTTGGCGTCCGCAGCACGGGTCGGGATTGCTCCAGCCGTGGGAGCTTTCATCTCCCCAGGTTTTTCCGATGTGCGCGGTGGTGGCGAGGCTGGTGCAGGCGAACCGGCAGGTACCGCCGAGCGGACGCCCCACATCCCAGTTCCTGTCTGGGGGCGTTCCGGCTGCTGGGTCAAATCGGAGAGGAATTGGCGTAATTCCGCGCGTCGGCGTGCTTCGCTGCTGGACAGAAACAGCACCAGCCAGCGGGCCGCCAATGGTGCCAGCGGGCTGTCCGGATGCCGTTCCAGCAACACCACGAAAACTTCCTTGGCCAATCCCCATTGGCCACGAGCGATCAGTTGACTGGCCAGGTGCCAGAGGATTTCCCCCGATTGCGTTTCCGTGAGTTGGGATAATTCCTGCGGCAAGGTAGCTAGCCAGGGTTCGGCGGACTGAGGCGAAGCGAGGAGTCGGTCGGCCAAACTGAGGAGTTCTGCCATTTTGCGTGAGCGGCGAAGTGCGAGTTCGGCCTGAGCGTCGTCCCAGGTGACGGCGGTTGGCTCACGGCGGTTCGGTCCACCCGGCGGCGCGTGTACGCCGTCCAGTATTCCGCCTGGTTTTTCTGCCCCTTCCAGCCGACTGTCCAACAAACGGAAATAGTCGAAGCGATGGGGTGTCGGCATCGTGTTGCTGGGAAAGCGACGGAAGGTGAGCGGCGCCAGCAGATGCCGACCCGCCAGTGCCGATTCGCATACGGTGCGACGCAGGGCAGGTCGCAGCACGTTCCAGTCGGCGCTGACCGTGGCGCCGTCGGCACTGTCCCAGCAACAGTACAATTTGCAGGCCGGCCAAGGCTCCAGTTGCCACCGGGTGAGTTGTTCCGGAAAAACGTCGGCGTTATCCGCGAGGCGAAAGGCTTTGCTTACCGCTAGCGCCACCAGCGCTCCTTCCGCGCCGCTGGGGCCACGCACGTCCGGATGATCGGTAATGACGACATCGGGGCGCCACTGCCGCAATGCCAGCACCAGTTGTCGCTGCAACCGTTCCATAGCGCGGGCAGCGTTGCCCTGGCCGAGAAACTCCGCCAGCTTTTCTGCCGAACTCGTTTCGATCACCTCCGGCACCTGCCAGCCAGTCAAGGTCTCGCCACAAACACCTCCCAGCCGACGCACGGCGGAATGGAAGCGTTCGGCAAAGGCGGCAGTGTCTTCGGGCAGGGAACTGTCTTCACTGAAAACGCGCACGGCTACGGTGTAGTAACCAGCATCGGCCGCCAGACTCGCCAGCAGTTCGCAAGGCAACGATTCGCCGCGTGCGGTCACGATCAGCACAGCCGCACGTTGCACACCACGCCGTTGCAGTTGCCAGGTTTTGCCCCCATCGCGGGTATGGAGAATAGTGCCGCCAGCCCCAGCCGCCCAGCCGTATCGTTCATTGACGAAATACAGCGAGTAAATCGGCAGGGATTGCGGTGTGCGTTGTACCTGCCAGCTTTTGCCGCCATCCCAGGTGTGCAAAATCACCGAACCGGGCCGACCTGCTATCCAGCCGAATTCCCCGACAAAGTGCACCGCGTGAAAGTCCCAGAGCTCGAGCAGGGAAGCATCCAGCGGCAAAGCGACCGGTTGCCAGTGCCGACCCTGGGCATCGCGGCAAACCAATAGCAGGCCCCGATCCCCGCAGGCCCAACCAGTTCCTTGCGTCCAGCAGACGCTCCGCAAGGCGCGATGGCCAACGCCGGCATGGGAGTCGGGCGTTTCGCCGCCCGGTAGCGGATAGAGAATCGGTTGCCATTGCGGCGAAGCGGAAGCCGGTCGGTTCAGCAGAGCCAGCTTTCCCTGTCGCCCAGCCAGAACAGCCAGGTCGGGGCGCAACCACGCTGCCGCGTACCAACCCGGCTGGCACGTGCCGGGAACCGCTCGCCAAGTCGCTCCGCCATCTTCACTTTGCCAGACCCCGCTCGGAAAAACGTCGCAGCTGTCCCCGACGGCGACGCCGCGCCGTTCGTCGAAAAAATGTACGCCGCACAAACCGGGCATCTGCCGGTCCGACAAGGTTCGCCAATGGGCACCCCCGTCGCGGGTGCTCAGCACGACGCCCACGGTCAGCGGAGTTTCCGGCCAGGCGTCTTCCCCCACGGCGAAACCGACAAACGGCGAAACGAATTGCACCTGCCGCAGGTTAGCGCGCGTCCCACTCGCCTGGCGTTCCCAGGTCTGCCCGCCATCAATCGTGTGCAGGATCAGGCCGTCATCGCCCACGGCCCATCCCTCTTGCTCGTCCACAAACCACAAGGAACGAATGGCGGCGTCGCTGGCACAGGTCGCGCGGTCGGCAATGTCCGGCCCAGTCAGTTGGCCGAGTATTCTCCCCAGCCAGCCAATCAGCACCACCGCAGCACACCATACCAGCCCGCTCCCAAATCGTCGCATTCTCTGCCTCCTGAATATCCGCGTGCCTGTATCGCTTGACTGTAGCGTGGCCAATCGTTGTCCGAAAATACGGAAGCCGCCTCCTTCAGCTTCCTCGCCCGATGGCACTGATCGCGGACTCCGGGCAATGCGGCCACCGCTGGCACTTTCCAAGCGAGCCAGGGCAGGCTTGCCCGCCACTTTTGCCGCAAAGTGAAGCGCTACGCCGCTGTCCAATCGCAGAAGCCGGATTATGGCACGACCGCAGTTCTGCCGTCAACCGCAACCTTCGCCTACCCGCCGCACTGCCGGCAGTGTTTTCCGCATGGAAATGAAATCATCCTCCCGGCGCGTTTCCCGCACCACGGCGGACTCACGCCCGCCGCTCTTTACGCGGAGCGAATCGCGCGTGCTGGGTATGTATGGTTTTCTCCAGAAGCGCGGTTCATCGGAACCCACGGCTGCTGACGAACGCTCGCCGCTCTTG
>Ga0101941_1000731_pt1 | contig 41864 bp, 33 predicted proteins | sample DewCreD2012metaG_3_FD_75242 | JGI IMG/M metagenome (GOLD analysis project Ga0101941, IMG submission 75242) | Hot spring sediment bacterial and archeal communities from British Columbia, Canada, to study Microbial Dark Matter (Phase II) - Dewar... ... | reverse complement strand
TTATATTAAAATGACAAATTAAAATTTAAGAAAGTTAGGTTTTTATTGAGAAAACAATAGAGGTAATAAAATTAAAATTTTAATTTATTGATAATGAATAACTTATTAAAATTAAATTGATAAATTGAATTTGATGAATTAAATAAAGTTTGATTTAAAGCCTTGTTTCGTAAGGCAGATGGGAGGAATAAGAAATAATAATAATTCACTTTAAAATTTTCAATATGATCAATTATAAAAAAATGGATGCTTGTGGAAACGATTTTATTGCTATAAATTATGATGACTTTAAAAAAATAAATAATCCATATATTTTTGCTGTTAAAATATGTGATAGAAAAAACATAGGAGCAGATGGAATTATAACAGATTTACCATCTAAAAACTACGATTTCAAATTTTTATATATAAATTATATGGGTTATAATGTTCCATTTTGTGGTCATGCAATTAGGTCATTATCTTTTTTAAATTACATTTATAGAAATAAGAAATATGAAATGATTATTGAAACTGAAATTGGAATAAGAAAGACAATAATTGAAGAATTAAAAGAAAAATCTGCATTTATTGGTTTGGAATTTGAAAATTTTGAAGTCGGAGTTAGACATTATGTTAAGAGAGTAGAGGATATAAATAATTTTGATTTAGAAAGTGAAGCTAAGGAATTTTTTAAAAGTTCTGATGAGCATTTTAATATATATAGTGAAATTGAATTAGGTAAAATTGCTATTAGAACATGGGAATATGGACATCAGAAAGAAGCTTTAAGCTGTGCAACAGGCTCATTAGCTTGTGCTTTAAGTTATTCAAAAGAAAAAAAATTAAATTACATAGAGGTTATTCCAAAATCAAAAAAACCAATATTTATAGAAATTTTAAAAGATAAAGCAATTTTATGGTCTTATATTGAAATTTTAAATGAAGGGGTAATTTATGAAAGCCATTATCTTTGATAGAGATGGAACGATTATTGAAAATGCCCATTATCCAAAATATCCTTGGCAAATAAAATTAAAAAGAGGAATAAAAGAAAAAATGTTTAAATTCTATAAAAATTATGAATTTTTCTTAATAAGCAATCAATCAGGTATAAAAAGAGGATATTATTCTTTTAGAGATTTAATGGAAATTCATAAATACCTTGAAAGATTAATTTATCCAATAAAGTTTAGAGAGGTTTTTTATTGTACTCATCATCCAAATGAAAATTGTCCTTGTAGGAAACCAAGATGCTATTTTTTGAAAAAAATTATATATAATTATAAAATTGAAATAGAAAATTCAATTATTGTTGGTGATAGTAATGTTGATGAAAAATTGGCAAAATGTTTTAATTTGAAATTTGTTCGTATAGAAGATTTTCTTTCCTATTGAATTAAACGATTTAAATAGTTTAGATATTTCAAAGCAATTTCTTTTGAAAAAATGATTAAAACATTTTCGTCATTATCATTATCAGCATTAGAAGAGAAATTATAAGAACCTGTTATTACAATTGAACTATCAATTATTATTATTTTATTGTGCATATTTTTTGGATTTTTATCAATATAGACATTCATTCTTAAATTTTTGAATTTTTCATATTCTGAAAACTTACTAATTTGTCTTTTTTCAAATAAACCTCTAACTTTAACACCTTTTTCGTATGCTGAAATAATGGCTTTTGCTATCCTATCATGTGTGAATGAAAAAGCCATAAAATCAATAGTTTTTTTAGAATCATTTATAATTTCAATAATTCTTCTACTTGGCTTATCTTGTGGAGAAAAATAATTTTCAATTCTTAATCCATCAATCGTAATGATATTATTTCCTATTTTTTCTTTTCTCCTTGAAAATTTTTTATATTTAAACATCTGCTCAAATTCCTTTAAATAATTATTAGCAAGTAGCTTTGAGTGAATTATCACTACATTATTATCATTCAAAAATATATCATTATCTGTCCAATTCATTGAACCTGTTATTACAATTTCACTATCTATAACAGCAAATTTATGATGCATATAACTTTCTTCATTTTGAAAAACAACTTCTATATTATTTTCAATAATTTCTTTTAGTGCTTTATAATCTGCGTTTTGCTCATCAGTTACAACTTTAACATCAACACCTCTTTTTTTTGCATTTATTAAACTTTTGGCAAGTTCTTCATTTCCAATTTCAAATACTGCCAAATATATACTATTTTTAGCATTATCAATATAAAATTTTATATTTGGAATAATTTCATCATATCTTGTAAATAAAACTTTTATTGAACTTCCTGATTCAACCAACTTATTATTTTCATTAAATTTACAACTTCTAAAAACTGAAGAAGTTAAAATAATAATAAAAGCTATAAAAATTACAAAAAGACTATTTAAATTGGTTCTAAATTTTCTTCTTTTCATTTCTTATTTTCTCTTTTATTTCCTTAATAGTTAATCCTTGATTGTAAAGTTGTTCTATAAAATTTTCAAGTTCTTCATAAAATTTTTCTGCTTCATCATCACTTAAATTTTCTGTTAAAGATTCATTATCGTAAATCCAATCGTAAAGTAATTTCATTTCAATTTCCTTTAAATTGAAGCAATTATTGATATTTTCAAAAGCCATTTCAATAATTTCATCAAGAGGTTTATTTAGAATTTCACTTGCTTTTTTATAAATTAATATAACATTTTTAGGCTCATTAAATTCTTCATTTAGTTGTGGTGGAAGTAAATATGGACTATCCGTTTCAAAGAAAACATTTTTCATATTTGTTATTTTAAGAGCATCTTGAATGTATTTATTTTTATATAAAAGCATTCCTGAAAATGAAACAAAATAATTTCTATCTAAAATTTTCTTTATAATTTCTTCATTACCACTAAATGAATGAAAAACAACAGATTTTAAATCATAGTTTTTTAGAATTTCAAGAGCGATATTAAATACTTCAAATGAATTTTTTTTATCTCTTAAATGTAGAACAATTGGAAGTTCATATTTTTGGGCAATTTCAATTTGTTTTTTAAATCCTTCTAATTGAATGTCTTTATCAAATTTATTCCAATAAAAATCAATTCCAATTTCTCCAATTGCTATAACTTTTTCTGAAATTAAATTTTCAATTTCATAAACATCTTCACTTATGCTATTTGGATGAATGCCAATAATTGAATAAACAATATCATAATTATTTGAAATTTCAATGGTTTTTTTTGAAGAATTTATATCATAACCCACACAAAAAATTCTTTTTACATTATTTAAAATAGCATTTTCAATAACTTCATTTAATTTATTATATAATTTTTCATCATTTAAATGAGCATGTGTATCAATATAAAATTTCATATTCTTCCAATTAGATAATTGTTTTCAATTTTTTCAATAAAAACATCCAAAATTTCATTTTTTAAATTTTCATTTGATTGAACTTTAACTTTAATATAATTATTGCTTGTTCCAATCCAATAGCTATTTTTATAATTTTCAAATAAAACTTCAAGGTTCTTATTTAAAAATTTTTTCATATATTCAAGTTTTTTAATTTTTGATAATTCAAAGAGTGCCTGAACTCTCTCTTTTATAATTCTATTTGGTACAACCGGTTTTAGATAAGAAGCTGGTGTTCCTTCTCTTGGTGAATATTCAAAAACATGAATATAACTAAATGGAAATTCCTTACAAAAGTTATAAGTTTCTAAAAAATCTTTATCAGTTTCTGTTGGAAATCCTACAATTATATCTGTTCCAATACTAACATTTTCAATTTTATTTAAAATTTTATCAGTAATTTTTTTGTAAATTTCAATTGTATAGGGTCTTTTCATATCTTTTAAAACTTTGTTTGAAGCACTCTGTAGCGAGATATGAAAATGAGGCATTAAATTTTTTGGGTATTTTAAATATAATTCAATTAATTCATCAGTTATATGAAGAGGTAAAATGGATGATAATCTGAAACGAAAGCTAGGAAAATTTTCACAAAGATTTCTTAATAAATAAGCCAAATTTAATTTCCATTCCTTACCCCAATCGCCAACTTGTATTCCTGTAATCATAACCTCTTTAAATCCCCTTTCATTTAAAATTTCCATTTCTTTAAAAATTTTTTCAATTTCTTTACTTCTACTTTTTCCTCTCGCTATTCTAATGGCACAGTAAGAACATACAAAATCACAACCTTCTTGAACTTTTAATGTTGCTCTTGTCCTGCTTTTATAATCATAAATAATTGAATTTTCTGGATTTTCAATATTGAAGAATTTTAAAACTTCATTTATTGAACCTTCAAAATCTGCCAAATTTAATTTTTTTAATTTTACTACACAACCTGTAAAAATCACTTTTGCATTATCTTTTTTTTCTTTTAATGCTTTATGTAAAGCATGTCTTGAATCTCTTTCAGCTTTTTGCGTTACTGCACAAGAATTTATTATAATGTAATCTGCATCTTTTAGATCATTAGTTTCAATAATTCCAATTTTTTCAAGATTTGATTTTATAAGTTCAGTATCGTAAAAATTCGTTTTACAACCAAATGTTATGTAATATGCTTTTTTCATTTCCAATCCATTAATTCTCTTATGGCTCTTAAAATTCTATATTCATTAGGCATATAGTACTTTTGTTGAGCATATGGAAATGGTGTATCAAAACCAGTTATTCTCTTAATTGGAGCTAATAAGTATTCTATTGCACTTTCAGATATAAAAGCACTAATTTCAGAAGCAAATGAACATATTTTTGGAGCCTCATTTACAACAATAACCCTTCCTGTTTTTGAGACACTTTCTAAAATAGCATCTTTATCAAATGGTAAAAGTGTTCTTAAATCTATAATTTCAACTGAGATACCTTCTTTTTGTGCAAGTTCTGCTGCTTTTAAACATACATGAACCATATATCCATAACTAATTATTGTAATATCTTTTCCTTCCCTAACTTTTTTAGCTTTTCCAATTTCAATTGTAAAATCAGGATCATCAGAAACTTCCTCTTTTATTGACATATAAATTTTTTTAGGTTCTAAAAATATCACAGGATCATCATCTCTTATAGCTGATTTTAATAATCCTTTGGCATCACTTGGTGTTGAGGGGATAATTACTTTTAAGCCAGGTGTGTGAATAAAATACGCTTCTGGACTTTGCGAGTGATATAAACCTCCTCCTACACCTCCACCGTAGGGCGCTCTTATTACAAGTGAAACAGAAAATTGACCTCCACTTCTATACCTAAATTTTGCTGCTTCATTCACAATTTGGTCAAAACCAGGATAAACAAAATCTATAAATTGGATTTCTGCAACGGGTCTAAGTCCATAAAGTGCCATTCCGATTGCAGCACCAATAATTCCAAGTTCGGTTAAGGGGGTATCTATAACTCTCTCTTCTCCAAATTCATCAATTAAACCTTCCGTTGCTAAGAATACGCCTCCTCTTCTTCCAACATCTTCGCCAAGAATTATAACTCTTGGATCTCTTCTCATTTCTTCTGCAAGAGCATCTCTTATTGCTTTAACTAGGGTTATTGCTTTTGAACTTTTTGCCTTTTCTCCTTCTTCTAATTTGAGAACCATAATGAAAATTTTAAAGGTTAAAGCTTAGTGTAAAAATATCCTAATAATAAAATATAATAAAATGCTTGAAATTACGGATATATAAAATCCTAAAATCATTTTTTCAAGCCTTTCAATTCTTTTTTCAAACCTTTCTTCAATTCTCTTAATATCATCTTTTGTGGCAAAGTTTTTCTGTTCTTCTTTTAGCTCTCTAATATCATCTTTTGTAGCGAAATTTTTTTGTTCTTCTTCAATTTTTTCAATCTTTTCTTCAAGCCTTTTAATATCATCTTTTGTGGCAAAGTTTTTCTGTTCTTCTTTTAGCTCTCTAATATCATCTTTTGTGGCGAAGTTTTTTTGTGCTTCTTCAATTTTTTCAATCCTTTCTTCAAGTCTTTTAATATCGTCTTTTGTAGCAAAATTTTTTTGTTCTTCTTTAAGTTCTCTAATATCATCTTTTGTAGCAAAGTTTTCTTGATTTGCCTCAATTTTTTCAATCCTTTCTTCAATTCTCTTAATATCATCTTTTGTAGCGAAGTTTTTTTGTTCTTCTTTTAGTTCTTTAATATCATCTTTTGTAGCAAAGTTTTTCTGTTCTTCTTTTAGTTCTTTAATATCGTCTTTTGTAGCAAAGTTTTTTTGTATTTCTTCTATTTTTCCTGATAGTTGCTTTAATTCTTGCCATATATTTGAAAATTCAAATTTTACCATATCCTCAAATGATTTTATCCTTCCTTCTATTGCCCTTGATAATTCTATAATGTAATTTGAAAGTTTGTCTAAATCCTCCCTCCTTGCAAATTCATCTAATTTCCTTATTACCTCAATAAATTGTTCATTCTTTATATATCCATTAGAATATATTTTTGATATTGTATCAACAAGAAGTTTTGCAGTTTCCTCACCTATTTTTTCTTTCAATAACTCATATAGTTTTATTAAATCAGTCATTCTTAAAGTTTAAAGGAAAAAATGTTTTATATTTTTTCCTTATAATTTGCCCCCAATTAAAAACCTCCATTCACTATTTATTGGACAAGGCACTACCCTAAAACCAGAAAAGTAAACTGATAGATTATCTGAACTTATTTAAATTTTCAATTATATAGTTTAGTTTTTCTTCAATTGTAAGTTCATCATTTTGTGCAATTTGTCTAACAGAGCCTGCAAGTGAATTGTATATAAATTTCAAATCTCCTTTCAAAATGTTTTTATTTATACAACTTTCTATTAGTGAGTGGTAAATTTCATTTTCCTGCTTTATTAGTTTTCTAATTTCTTTATTATTAACAGCCTTTGTAAATTTAGATATAAATTTGAATAATTTTGGATTCTCTTTTGTAAACTCCAAATGAGCTTTTATAACCTCAATTAGACTATCATAAGGTCTATCATAATCTAAATTAACAGTTTTCATTTTTGAAATCATTTTTTTCCAACCACTAACTAAAATTTCTTTTATTATATCTTCCTTTGATTTAAAATAATAATATATTGATGAATTTCCAAAACCTGATTTTTTTGCAATTTCTTCAATAGAAACATCAACAATACCCTTTTCTAAACATAAATCTATAACAGCATTTATTATTTCATTTTTTTTCCACTCTCTTTGTTTTTCTTTAATGCTTTTCATATTTAAATTGCCCCCAAAGGGGGGCTAAAATTATTGTTGAAATTCAATTGTTAATATAATTCCACTATAATCTCCTTGAATTTCACCATCAACTGAACAATAATTTCCAAAGTTATAATCAAAGCTTGCCTTTTTAATTTGATCAGTTCTGTTAGTAAGAACAACCGCTCTTCTGTTCTTTTGACAAGAACTTGCTTTACTTAAATCTTGATCTCTATTCCAATTAAACCAATATATTGGAGAATTGTCAGAAGTATTTTCCCAAATTGATTTATTTTTAATTGAACATTCTTTATCCTCTGGTTGTCTTTCACCAAAGGCAAAAGTTTTTAGATATTTCATATCTATTCCACATGTTTGGATAAGGTAATTATAAACACTTTTAGCTCTTCTATCAGAAAGTGATAAGTTATAGGCATCACTTCCTCTTTGATCAGCATGTCCTTCAATTCTTATGGAAAACTTATTTGTTTGACTTTGTACCTCCTTAATTAGATCGCAAGCAATTTTCAATGTTGCATCTGCATCACTTCTTATATCTGATTTATCAAAATCAAAATAAACCTTAAATATGCCACTTCTTGCTATGGATAAATCTAAGCTTGTATCACCAGGTTGAAGTTGAACAACCTTTGCATTTGGAACATAACCTTCTGAACTTGCTTTTAGCATATATGTTCCAGCAGGAACACTAATTTTGGCATTCCCATTTTCATCAGTTGTTGTTTTATATTCATTTCCTTTACTATCTTTAAAGCTTACAGTTGCATTTTTTATTGGATTACCTTTATCATCAGTAATTTTAATTGTAGCATTTGTCATTGTATAATTTAGTGAAACAGTTAAGGTTTCAGTTTTTGTTAATTGAATGTCTTGTTTATATTCGTCGTAGTCTTTTGCTGAAACTTTTATTGAGTACTTTCCACTTCTCAAGTTATCAAACTGAACAATTTCACCGCTCTTCGTTTCTTTTTTATTATCAGGATAAGATAACTCAACATCAGCAGAAACAGGATTTTTAGTTCTTCCATCTATACTTCTAATAATGAGACTTTTTATAGGATCAAGTGCAAGTGTAATTTCTTTATTTTGAGGACTTATTTTTGTAGAGTCAACAAAGTAGTTCTTGCTTTCGCCAATAAGTGTAAATTCTCCTTTTGATAAACCTATCTTTGCTTGACCCCCCTTAGCTGTTTGTGTTTTTATAACTTTATCTTGCTTCTTTACAGTTAGATTAGCATCAATAGGTTGATTTGTTGCTTGATCAACAACTCTAACATTGTAGGTTACGCCACATCCAACAAGAGCAATTGTTAAAATGAGCTTTCTCATCTCTTAACCTCCTTTCTTAATTTATGATATTCCAGTTATAGTTTCTCCCCCATCTACATTTATGATATTTCCAGTCATCCAATATAAATCTTCTGAACTTAATATGGCTATTGCTTTTGCAACATCTTCCGGCGTTGTTAGCCTTTTAGATGGGTTTCTATTTAAAGTTAATTCTATCATTTTATCGCTTCCAGGAATTTTTCTTAATGCAGGTGTATCAGTAACACCAGCTCTAATTGCATTTACAGTTATTCCATAAGGAGCTAATTCTAATGCTAATTGTCTAACATGACTTTCAAGAACAGCCTTTGCTGCTGAAACTGCTCCATAAAATTTTGTAACCCTTAAGCTTCCTTCACTTGTCATAGCAAATATTCTTGAACCTGGCATTTTAAATAACTTTCTAAAAAAAATATCCTGTGTCCAATAAACAAGAGTATTTCCCATTAAATGTAAAGTCATCTCTAATTGTTTTTGATTTATTGAATCTTCAATACTTTCACCAATAAATGGTTTTAATGTTCCAAATGCTATGGAATGAACAAGAACTTTAATTTTTTCATTAGGAAACTTATTTTCAAATTCATCAAGAACTAACTTTCTATTTTTTTCGTCACCAGCATTCACGTTAAAAAATAAAGCATTAGAACCATTTTTCTCTATTTCTTCTTTCACTTTGTAAGCATTTTCAATTGTACTCTTTGTATCAAAATGAACACCAATGATATTATAACCTCTTCTTGAAAGTTCTATACTTATTGCTGCACCAAATCCACTTGAAGAACCAAGGATTAATGCCCAATCTTTCATATTGAAAATTTTAAAGGATAAAAAACTTTATTTTTGCCTTGTCCAATAATTAGGTATTAATTCACCCTGCAAAATTTACTAGACAAAGCATTTAAAAAACTCAACTTTAAAATTTTAAAAATTGAAAAAATTCTCATATGCTTATGGAATAAACCATTTTGAATATGATGAAAATTTAGATAAGGTTTTAAAAATATTTTGGAAAGATTATGAGAAATACAAAGAAAAAATAAAATTATTTGGAAATTATGTTTCAAGAGATGTTTATGAAATTACAGAATACATAGATAGAGTTTCAAGACCGATTTTAAGATATTACTCACCCATTGGAGAAAGAATTGATTATGTATGGGTAAATTCATTTTTAAAAATTGTTCTTGAAAAATTGAATTAATTTGAAATAAATTCAAGAACTTTTCTAGATGAAAGCTTATTCTACCATTATGTTCTTGGGTATTTATTGGCAGATGCAGGGTTATATTGTATTGTAACTTTAACTCATCAAACTGCTATTATGCTTTATAAATATTCAAAATTTGAAAAAATATATAAAAAAATGTTTGGGATAGAAAAACCTTATGTTTATGGGGGAACTTGGCTAACTGAAATAAGAAGTGGAAGTGATTTAAGTTTAAACGAAACGAATGCTAAAATTAAAGATGATATTTGGCTATTAAATGGTTTTAAGTACTTTGCAAGTAATGTTGGAATTGCTGATTATTCATTAGTTAGTGCTAAGTACGATGAAAGTAAAGGGATTAAGGGTTTGGCTTTGTTCTTGGTTCCAAAATATAATAATGAAGGTAAATTAAATTATAAAATTGTAAGATTAAAAGAAAAAAGTGCGACAAATAGTGTTCCAACAGGTGAAGTTGAACTTAATAATAGTGAAGCTTATTTAATTGGAGATTTAGAAAACGGGATATATTATATCCTTGAAATGCTTATGTATTCAAGACTTGATAATAGTATTGGAGCTATTGGGTTAGCACTTAAAAGTTATATTGAAGCATGTGAATTTTCAAAAAGAAGAAAGGTCTTTGGTAATTATTTGATAAATTTTCCATTGATAAGAAAAGATTTGGAAGAAATTAAGAATAATATAAAAAAGGGTTTAGTTATAACATTTAAGGCTATTAGCGAATTTGAGAAAGTGTGGAAAGAAAAACCAAAATTTTCAAAAAACTACGATTATGCAAGGTTTTTGACACATATAGCAAAAAATAGAACTGCTGAACTCTCAATAAAATCAACGTTATTAGCAAGAGAGATATTTGGTGGTTTTGGTTTCTTAAATGAAAGTCCTATTGAAAGATTACACAGAGAAGCACTTGTAACACCAATTTGGGAAGGTTCGAGCAATATTCAAGCTCTTGATATGCTTGAAGTTTTATTAAAGAAAAATATATTTGATTTATTTATGGAAGACTTTTCTAAAATTTCTAATCCTCAAAAGTTAAATAAAATTGAAAATTATTACAAGAACTTTTTAAAATTAAGCGATTATGAAAAGCAATATTATGCCAAAGAACTTTTAAATAAATTTTCAGAATTTATTGAAAGTTCTTATGATATTTGAAAATTTGTTTTTAAGAAATAATTTACAAATACAATTTTTTCGTAAATTGACCTTGCTTTGTCTTCATTTATATCTTTTTCCTTAATAAGAGCTTTACCATCCTTAAATAAAATAATTGAAGTTGAATCGCATTTTATATTCAACATAATAGGATTTATAATTGATTGACAGTTTTTAAAACTTCCCATAATTTTTTTAAAGTCTAATTCTATTGGATTTTTAATGTAAATTTGTGCAGTATCATTGCCACATAGAATTTCAATTCTATAATCAACAATATGGAAATTGTAAAAATCATTTGATTTTTTCATTTTAAAAATTTCTCCATTTTTAATATATGTTCCAACTTCTAAATTTTTAATTGCTTCATCTGAAATCTCAACCTTATCATTAATTTCTATATTTCTAAAAAGTTCTATTAGCTCGTCTAAAATTGAGAATAAGCTATAATCTTTTGAAAATTTTCCTAATAAATAGTTTTTTCCATTTACAAAAAGGAAGATTCCAACATCATTATTATTTGAAATTTTCTCAAAATCACTGAATTTACTAAAAATGTCAAACTTTAAATTTTTTATCATTTTGATTTCAATTGTGGAAAAGGAATAATATCTCTAATTGATGGTTTATTCAATAAAATCATACATATTCTATCAATTCCAAAACCAATTCCACCTGTTGGGGGCATTCCATATTCAAGAGCATTCAAAAAATCCTCATCTATTTCCTCGGGAAGTTCTTTATCATTAGATAAATTTCTTAATTTTATCTGTTCTTCAAATCGTCTTCTTTGTTCAATTGGATCATTTAATTCACTAAAAGCATTAGCAATTTCAAATCCTGCTAAATAAATTTCGAATCTTTCAACTCTATCTTTAAATTTTCTATGAATTTTGGCAAGAGGAGAAATTTCTATTGGATGATCCATTACAATTGTAGGTTCAATTAAATTTTTACCAATTAATTCGTCAAACAATTTATCAATAATTTTCCACTTATGTAATTTTTCAACATTTTGAATGTATTTTTCAACTTTCTCCTTTAAAAACTCTAAATCTGCTTCAATTGGATTGAATCCAAGAGCGTTTTTTAATTCCTCAATATAAGAAATTCTTTTAAAAGGTAATTTAAAGGAAATCACTCTTCCTTCATAAATAATTTCATCGCTATTGAATAAATTCTTAACTAAAAAATATAAGTAATTTTCTGCTAACTCCATCATATCATAATAATCCCAATATGCCGCATAAGCTTCCATAGCAATAAACTCAGGATAATGAGTTCTATCTATTCCCTCATTTCTAAAATTTTTTGTAATTTCGTAAACCTTTTCAAACCCTCCAACTATCAATCTTTTCAGATATAATTCATTTGCTATCCTTAAATATAACTTTGTTTCAAGTGCGTTTGAATACGTTTCAAATGGATTGGCATTAGCACCTCCATAGATTGGTTGTAATGTCGGAGTATCAATTTCAATAAACCCATTATCTTCAAAAAATTTCCTTGTCAATTTAATAATTTGTGATTTTTTCTTAAATGTTTCAATAGCATTTTTATCTACAATTAAATGTAAATATCTTTCACGATATTGTGTTTCTATATCTTTTAATCCATGCCACTTATCAGCAAGAGGCAATAAACACTTAGATAACATTTTAAATTTCTTGACAAAAATTGTAATTTCTCCTGTATGTGTTTTAAACAAATAACCTTCAACACCTACAATATCTCCAATATCAAAAAATTTGTCAAAAGCCTTTGCAGTATTTTCTGTGTTAAACGGATTTTCCGTTTCCCCTGTTTTTATGTAAATTTGAATGTCATCAGTTTCATCTCTCAAATTAGCAAATAATGATTTACCCATTATTCTAACTGTCATTAATCTACCTGCAAATTTTATTGTTTTCTCTTTTAATTCATCAAATTTTTCTTTTAACTCCTTTGCAGTGTATTCTTTTTGAAATTTATATTCATATGGCTCAATTCCAATTTTTCTAAGTTCTTCAACCTTCTTAAGTCTAATGTAAAACTCTTCAGGTTTATTGAGCATAATTATGAAAATTTTAAAGCTTTTGGTGGGCAAAACCCCAGTTTTTTACTTCTGCTTTAAAATTTAAAACTTTCTTTTCGGGGCGGTAGCTCAGTTGGGAGAGCGCCTGAATGGCATTCAGGAGGTCGGGGGTTCAAGTCCCCTCCGCTCCATTCTTTGATTAGTAGAAAATTATTTCATCTGCTTTCAGTTATTTTGATTTTTCCTGTTTTATTTTTAAGTGATAATTATAGAATTGTTTTTTCTATTTCATTTTTAATTGTTGTTTTATTGATTGATGTTTTAAGATTAAAAAATAGAAATTTTGGAAAACTTTTTTTAAGTATATTTAGAAGTATATTAAAGAAGAACGAAATTAATGATTGGACAGGGGCAACTTACTTGGCAATTTCTTATGCATTAATAAATATCCTCTTTGAGAAAGAAATTGTTATTTTTTCACTTATTATTCTAGCAATTTGTGATCCAATTGCAGCAATTTTTGGAACGTACATTAGACCAAACATAAAAATTCATAGAAAATCAATTAATGGATTAATCGGTTTTTATTTATCAGGCATTATTTTATCGTTATTATTCTTTGATAATATAAGCTTATTTTCAAAAATTTTAGCAGTTTTAATAAGTGGCATTGTTGAGATTTTTACACCAATTGATGATAATTTAAGTGTTCCACTAACAACAGCTTTCATTTTAAAGTTTATTTAAGAAAAGGAGGATGGACTATGATAACACTTCTAATGTTAAAAGTAAATGTTTATAACGACGAAGGATATATAAAGGCGAAAACTTATGAAATGAAATTTGAATATGAAAAAGCAAAGGATGAATATCTGAAATTATCTAAAAGATACAAAGGAAAAAATCTGGCTATTATATACAAGGAATTGGCTGATCTTTATTTCTTCTATTATTATCCTGATAGTATAAGTTTAGCTTATGATTATATTTCAAAAGCATATAAATTGGACAAAAGTAATGATGAAATTTTATATAGATTAGCACTTTATTCAGAAGCAAATGAAAGTTTCCAGTTAGCATCAAAATATTATGAAAATCTTGTTGTTAAGTTCCAAAAAAGTGAATTCTTTAATGATGCTCTTGACGGAGTAGAAAGGATATTTCCAAAAAACTATAAAGAAGAAATTGTAGCAAAATATGATAATCAATTTATAACATCTATGGAATTAGAAAAGGAAATTGAAAATCAACCACCATTTACAAGAGCAAAGTATGAAAATTATGAAGGTAAAAAAGAACTTTTAAATATGATGATTGAGAATCGATTAGTCTATAAAGAGGCATTAAAGAGAGGATTACATAGAAATCCAGAATTTAAAGAAAAATTTTACGAAAATCTCAAAGATGATTTTGCAAGAGTGTATTATACTAAGTATATAAGTGATAAAATTAAAGTTGATTCTTCGGAAGTTAAAGATTATTATGAAAAAAATAAGCAAAATTACAGAATTTGGGGATTTGTAAATTTGAAAATTATGAAATGGGAAGATAGTTTAAATGTTCCAAAAGATAGTATATTTGATGCTCAATCAAAAATTTTAACATTTTATGAAAATTCTCCTGATAGCAATTTATATAAACAATTTTCTCAAAAGGACACTATGAAATTGTTCATAGATAAAATAAAAGACACATTATATGCTATTAAAATAATAAAAATTCAAAAACCCGATTATGTTAAATTTGAAGAAGTTTATAGTTCAATTGAAAGCAATTTGAAATTTGAAAAGGAAAGAACTGCTTGGGAAAAATTACTTGATAGTTTATTAAATAAATTTGGTTTTGAGATTATAAATAAGGATACAGGTAGTAAGCAAATTCCAGAAACACTTGCGGTTATAAAGCTTTTAGATATTTATCTTACAAAGAAAAATTATGAAAATTATCTAAATAAAGTTCCGCCCGTTTATAGAAAAGCTTATAGCACAAAAGATGGAGCTTATGAACTAATTAGAATTTTTACACAAAGGGAATTATTATTCAAGGATGCTATTGTCAATAAGAGAATTTTTATAAGATCCGATGGTTATAAATCGCTTACCAAAAATTTTGAGAATTTAATAATTGATGAATTAAGAAATGATATTATAAAAGATGTTTCAGTTAGTGAAGAGGAAATCAAAAACTATTATAACGATAATAGAGAAAAACAATTTAAAATTCTTGCAAGTGCCAAAATTAGAAAATTAACATTTGATGATGAAAAGACCGCTCAAAAGATATTTAATATCTTAAAAAATAACCCACAGAAATTTGATTCAATTGCAAAGACGATAGCAAAAGATGAAGAAGAAAAAGAATTTGGAGGTTTTGTATTTATAACTGAAAATGATACTTCATTATTTAATGAAATTAAAAATTTAAAAATTGGAAAACCAACATTAATTAAAAAAGATAATAAATGGCTTATAATAAGTGTCCAAGAATTCAACCCTTCAAAATATAGAAGTTTAGATGAAGTTAGAGAGCAAATAAATAATGTTTTATTAAACAATAAAAGGAATGAAAGGTGGGAAAACTTCAAAAACAATTTAAAATCAAAGGTTTCTGTTGAAATTTTATTAAAAGAAGAAAAACAAGGGGGCTAATGTGCTCCCTTTTCTATATTGGACAAATTTAAGTGGTATTTATGATGGAATTATATTTAAAGATACTATTTATTTAGCAACATTTGGTGGGATTTTAGTTTTAAATAAAAATTTAGAAAAAATTAAAATTTATAATTTTTCAGATGGAACAAATTCAAACATTATTTTTTCAGTAGATACATTCAAGGGAAAAATTTACTATTTAACGAAAAATAATGGTTTTGGATATATAGAGAATAATAAAGTTTATCATTATCCAAAAAGTCAAATTCCAATAAGTGATTTAAGCAATGGTAAAGGACTATTTTCTTATAAAAATTATCTTTTTATTTATGGTAAAAATTGGATTTTGTTTTTTGTTGGTAATAATTTGAAATTTATTGATATAAATGTTTATCAAATTAAGCCTGATATTGGTTGTATTTTCGTTTATAATGATACAATTTATATTGGTGATAGTCTTGGTTATTTGAAAACACATTTAAATTTTGTGGATATTCCTGCAAGTTATCAAAGAGTTAATATCCCAAAAGTTAATTTTATAAATGTTTATAATGGAAATGTTATTTTTGGAACAATAGATGGTATTTATGATAAGAATGGAAATGTTTTAGTTAATGGATTTTCAGTAGTTTATTTTGAAACATTTAAGGACACATTATTTATTTCTTCAAGAAATCTAAATAGTAGTGAAATTTATTCAGATGGAATTTTAAAGAAATTTAAAGACAATAACTTAATTGATGAGCCAAATTATAAAGAGCCTTATTTCATAATGAAAATTGATACTTTTTTAATTATTTCAAGATTTCATCGCAATAACCTTTCAATATATGTAGATAATTTAGCTTGGGGCATTTATACATATCCAAGCTTTAAAAATTACAGATTTGGATTTCCATTTAATTATATTTCAAATATATATACTTTAAAAAGCAATATATTTTTGTGGACGCATACGGATTATGACTATAATCCAAATAACTTAAATTATGCAGGTTATTTGGTTAATAAAAATAAAATTATTGAACTTGGTGATAGTGTTTATAGGATAACAAAAGTCATTAGAATAAATGATGGTTTAATAGGTGTTTCTTCATTTTTCTCATTCTTTTTTGTTGATACATTATCCAACATTATTTATTGTAGAGCTGTTCCAGTTTTTCCCGTAAATCCTGATATGGCTTTAACAAGCTTAACAATTTATAAGGATACAATTTTCATTTCAAGTTTTAGTGGAATTGTTTATAAATCAGATAAGAATTGCTCAATTTTTACAAATTCAATTTATAGTTATCAAGTTGGAAGTATTAGTGATATTGAGGCTAATGGAGATTTCTTAGCAATTGGTGGAAGTGGGGGATTTGTGGTATTTCAGAGTGAAAATTTAGTTTTTAAAGATATTAATCTCATTCCAACTTCAATTAAAAAATATAAAGATGGTTTTTTGATAGCAACAAATAATGGACTTTATTTTTATAATGGAAATTTAAATAAGGTTCAGGTTCTTTCAAATAAATCGATAACTGATGTAATTATAGATAAATTTAATAGTGTTTTTGTTTTGGCAAATGATGGGCTTTATAGATTAAATGAAAATTTAGATAATATATTGGAGTTTTATTTAATTTCAGGCAAAACATTTATTCAAACAACAAATTTTCCAATTCTTCACCCACTATCAATTTATAACGATACGCTTTTGCTTGTAGGTTCAAGTGAAGGAACAGCCTTAATTAGAATAAATAGCTTAATTGAAGAAAATATTTTCTTATATCCAAATCCTGCAAGAGATATTATTAGGATTAAGAATTTAAAGGGTTCTTATGAATATAAAGTTTATATTTTAACTTTGTCAGGTAAATTAAAAAAAAATTTACTTGTTAAAAGTTCAAGTAGTGGGGAAATAATTATAGATATTAGTGATTTGGAAAAAGGTTTATATATTTTAAGAATTTCAAATAAAAACCTAAAATTTGTAAAGAATTGATTATTTTAGAAGGTCAAAGGCAAATGGATCTTTATTTACTTCAATTTCATTCGCACCTATAAAGATATGGTGTGTTTTATGCTTTTCTAATTCTAAATTGAATACAAGAAACTTTCCATTCTCAATTTTGAATTTTATTCCATCAGTTTTTTCACCAGTATTGAAGTGGAACTTTATTTCCTTATCTCCTATTATTTCAAAATAATCTCCCTTTTTTTCCGAAGGATTTCCATTTTCAAGATGTAATCCACTAACATCACTTATTTTTGCTCTCTTACCTATAATTCTTATTCTACCTGTAAATAACTCTCCTTTATCACTTTCAGAAGTTGTTATTAGATATACTGTATTTCCTTCATGCCATATGAAGAAACCAACTGATCTACCAGGAACAAGATTTTTAGGTCTGCCTTCTGCTTTTGACCAAGGAATAGCATCCTTTATAGCGGATTTTATCTTATCTGCTTTCTCTTCAATCTGCTGTTGTAATGTCAAAATTGTCAAGAGCGTCATATTATTAATTGACAATTTTTTCTTAAAAAGGTTGCATGAAAATTAATTAAAAAACTTTGCTTTGAAAAGTCCCCTAAAGCAAAAGAAAGGGTATTTATAATTTGGAATTTATAAATTTAAAGCCTCCCAAAGACAAAAGATGGGTTATTTTAAAGCGGAAAATAAATTTATTGATTTAATTGGTGCCGAAGTTTCAAGGCGAATTAATTAATTCTCTCCCTTTAAAATTTTGAATATGACTAAAATAAAAGAACATGATGTGATTATAATGGGTAGCGGATTAGCAGGTTTAAGATGTGCATTACAATTGGTAATGGAGAGTAAAGGTGAAATTGATTTAGCAATTGTTTCAAAAGTTCAACTTATGCGCTCACATTCTGTTTCTGCAGAAGGAGGAACAGCAGGTGCTATTAGGCAGGATGAAGGAGATAGTCTTGAACTTCATGCATGGGATTTGATAAAAGGTTCTGATTTTCTGGCTGATCAAGATGCAGTTTGGAAATATGTAAATAGAATGCCTTATGAGATATTATTTTTAGATAGACTTGGAATGCCTTGGAGTAGAAGGCCTGATGGTAAGATAGCAACAAGACCTTTTGGAGGACAAACATTTCCTAGAACTGCTTATGCAGGTGATAAAACAGGATTTTTTGCAATGCAAACACTTTATGATGCTCTTCAAAAATATAGTGATAAATTTACAAGATATGATGAATTTTTTACTACTCATATAATTTTAGGAGAAGATAAATCATTTAGAGCAATTTTAGGAATTTATCTACCAGAGGGGGAAATTTATGTTTTGAGAGCAAAAGCACTTGTAATTGCGACAGGTTCTGCTATTAGAATGTACGGATTTACAACAATGGCATATTCAGGAACTGGCGATGGTGTCGCTATGGCTTATAGAATTGGTATTCCTATAAAGGATATGGAATTTATGCAATTTCACCCAACAGGTTTAATTCCATCTGGAATTCTATTAACTGAAGGAGCAAGAGGAGAAGGTGGATATTTAATAAATAATAAAGGTGAAAGATTTATGAAAAAATACGCTGAAAAATTTATGGAATTAGCACCAAGAGATATTACATCAAGAGCAATAATGACTGAAATTGAAGAAGGAAGAGGATTTAAAGGTCCGAATAATTTGGACTATGTTCTCTTGGATTTAAGACACTTAGGAAGAGAAAGAATTATAACGAGACTTCCACTTGTAAGAGAACTTTGCATAAAGCTAATAGGAATTGATCCTATAAACGAACCAGTTCCTATTAGGCCTGTTGCTCACTATATGATGGGAGGAATTGATGTTGATTTAGAAGGTAGGACAATATATGAGGGTATATGGGCTATTGGTGAATGTGCTTGCGTTTCAGTTCACGGTGCTAATAGGCTTGGTTCTAATGCAACAGCTGAGTGTTTGGCTTGGGGTTATTTCGCAGGTGTAGATGTTAGTAATTTTATTAAAGAAAAGTCGTTAAAAGAATTACCAATAAGTGAAGTTGAAAATGCAGAAAAAGAAATTTATCATTTATTAAATAAAGACGGCAATCAAAATCAATATCAAATAAGATCTCAACTTTGGGAAATAATGGATAAGTATGTTGGTGTTTTTAGAGATAGAAATGGGCTTGAAAACGCTTTAAGTAAAATAAGAGAATTAAAAAATCAATGGAAAAATATAAAAATAAATGATAAATCATTAATTTACAATACTGAACTAATGAATGCAATTGAATTGAAAAATATGCTTGATTTAGCAGAAGTTGTAATTGAAGGTGCATTATTAAGAGAGGAAAGTAGAGGAGCACATTATAGAAGAGATTTTCCAAAAAGAGATGATGAAAATTGGTTAAAGCATACACTTGCTATATATGATAAAGAAAATGATAAACCTAAGTTTAGTTATAAACCCGTTAAAATTTTATATTGGAAACCTGTTGAAAGGAGATATTAAATGAAAATTACAAGGGGAGAGGGTATATTAGAAAACTTTTTGGCAGAACAAAGGTACAAAGTTGTAAAGCAGGTTTTAAGTAATTTTAAAAATAAAGATAGAGTGCTTGATATTGGTTGTGGTTCTTATCCGAAGTTTTTAATAAGTTTAGATTTTAAAGAAAAGTTTGGAATTGATAAATATGACTATGATTTTAATAATTATGGAGTTAATTTCATAAAATTTGATTTAGAAAAAAATAAAAAGCTTCCATTTGAAGATAATTTTTTTGATGTAATAACTGCCCTTGCATTAATTGAACACTTAGAAGAAAATGTAACCAAAAATTTATTTTTTGAAGTTTTTAGAATTCTTAAAAATAACGGAATTTTTCTAATAACTACACCCTCAAAAATATCAAAACCAATTTTAGAATTATTTTCAAAGTTAAAAATTGTAAGTAAAGAAGAAATAGAAGAACACAAAAAGTGTTATGAAATTTCTGAGATTTATAAGCTTTTTGAATTAGCGAATTTTAAAAATATAAATGTTAAATTGTTTGAATTAGGTTTTAATATTATTGGTTATGGCTATAAACTTCTATAAGAGTAGCGATACCTTGTCCTACACCTATACATAAACTTGCTATTCCAAGTCCTCCACCTCTTCTTCTTAATTCATAAATTAAAGTCGTTAAAATCCTTGCACCTGAGCATCCAAGAGGATGACCAAGGGCAATAGCACCACCATTGACATTTAGTTTTTTCTCTTCAATTTCAATTTCTCTTAGAACTGCTAAGACTTGTGCAGCAAATGCTTCATTTATCTCAAATAATTTAATATCACTTAAATTTAGATTAAAACGTTTAAGGAGTTTTTTAATGGCAAATGCAGGTCCAATTCCCATAATATCTGGGTTAACGCCTACCACACTTGTTCCTATTATTCTTGCAAGTGGTTTTAAATTTAATTCTTTTAATTTTTTTTCAGAAACTAAAATTAAGGCACATGCTCCATCATTCAGTGAAGACGAATTTCCAGCAGTGACTGTTCCATTTTCCTTGAATGCTGGTTTCAATTTTGAAAGTTTTTCAATACTTGTATCTCTCCTTGGTCCTTCATCAATTTCAAAAATTTTGCCGTCAGGTAATGACACAGGAACAATTTCTTCTTTAAATTTTCCTTCATCTATTGCTTTAACTGCTTTTAAATGACTTCTATAAGCAAATAAATCCTGTTCTTCTCTTGAAATTTTATATAATTCTGCTAAGTTTTCAGCAGTTTCACCCATAGAGTAAGGGTAAAATGGAAATTTTGGATTTATAAATCTCCAACCAAGTGATGTATCATAAACTTCAAAGTTTCCTCTTTTAAATGCTTGATCAGGTTTTGGCATTACATAAGGTGCTCTTGTCATACTCTCAACACCACCTGCAACAATAATATCCGCTTCACCTGATAATATACTTTTGAACGCTATATTCACTGCTTCAAGGCCTGAGCCACATAATCTATTAACTGTGCAAGCAGGAATTGTCCAAGGAAGGCCAGCAAGTAAAACAGCCATTCTTGCTACATTTCTGTTGTCTTCTCCTGCTTGATTAGCACATCCAATATAAACATCATCAATTAAATTCGGATCCAAGCTTATTCTATTTATAACTTCTTTTATTACTAATGCACATAAATCATCAGGTCTAACATCCTTTAAAGCTCCACCGTACTTCCCAATAGGTGTTCTAACAGCAGAAACAATATAAACCATAATTAAAAGTTATTTTGAACATATTCAACAGCAAATGTTCCAGCATAAGCTCCATCACTAACAGCAGTTGTTATTTGTCTTAAATGCTTACTTCTTAAATCACCAGCAACAAATAATCCTTCAACCTTTGTTCTTGTTGTTTCATCTGCAATTACAAATCCAATTTCATCGTATTCAATTTCTTTAAAATTTTTAAGTAGTTGATTTTGTGGAACCATTCCTATGTAAATAAAAACTCCATCTAATTCTAATCTAGATAATTCATTTGTTTTAACATTTTCAATTAGAATTTCCCTAACTTTTTTATCACCCCTTATTTCTTTAACGATACTATTTAAAATAAATTCAACATTCTTCTTATTTTTAAGTTTTTCAACATAAAGGGGTTGTGCCCTAAATTGGTCTCTTCTATGTATTAAGTATAATTTTGAAACGATATTAGAAAGATATAAACCCTCTGTAAAAGCTGAATCTCCACCACCTACAACAGCAACAACTTTATTCTTAAAGAATGCCCCATCACAAACTGCACAATATGAAACGCCTTTTCCATAAAATTCATTCTCACCAGGAACATTCAATTTTCTAGGACTTGCTCCTGTTGCTAATATAACAGCTTTTGATTTTAAAATTCTTTCATCTGAAAGTTTTATATAAAAAAATTTTCCTTCTTTCCATAAATCAATAGCTTCTACATATTCAATTGGAATTTCAAATTTCATAACATGTTCAAGCATCTTTTGACTTAGCTCTGAACCTTTTATTTCAATAAAACCTGTATAATTATCTACAATATCTGAAATAGCAACTTGACCACCTGGCACCCCCTTTTCAATAATAAGAACTTTAAACATTGCTCTTGCTACATAAATGCCAGCAGTAAATCCGGCTGGTCCTCCTCCAATTATAATTACATCATATTCCATAAATATGATAATTTTAAAGTATCAAACAATATACCTTTTTAAAACTATCTTACCACCATTTTTACTTTCTCTTTTCCAACTTTAATAACATAAATTCCATTTTTTACCTTAACGTTCCTTTCACCTTCAAAAAATTCACTATAAACAACATTCCCAATTATATCATAAACAATTACATTATTCTTCTCTTTAAGTTTAATATCAATATAACCTTTATTTGCCCTAATTTCAAAAAAGCAAGATTTATAAAATTCATAATTTGAAACTGGTGTAATTTGACATGAGGTTGTTTGATTTATTGTAAGATTATAAGGTGTTAGTAATAAGTTAGATAAAGTATAATTAGTATCTGTAATTGTTGGTGTTTCATCAACAATTGTTGGTGTAAGAGAATTAACAGTTAGATTTATTGGCTCATTACAATGACCTACTAAATTTGGATTTGTATCTTCTCTAATAATAGCAAATCCACCACTTGCATCAACACCACTTCCAATAAATGTCAATAAATAGAATTTCCCTTGTCCAATGGATATTACACCCTTTCCAAGATTTGAAGAAGTATTTGGTGGTGTTGTTTTCCAAGCCCTCGCCCATATTAAATTTCCATTATTATCTATTTTCATAACTAATGGATAGGAAGTTGTACTATTATTTACTCTAATGAATCCAGAAATTAAGTAGTTCCCATCCCAATCTTGTGCGATATTAAATGCCCTTGAAGAACCAAGAGATGACCTATATTGCTTTGCCCACATAAAATTACCATTAAAATCAATTTTGTATATGAATATATGAGAAGGATCACCAGCCCCATATAAACCTACAACAAGAAATCCATCAGATGTCCTAAAAATTCTATTTGGCAAAAATTGAAAATCAAGTTTCTTAGAAAAAATAGCATTTCCAAGTGTATCTACTGCTATAATTCTAGGCTGATGATATCCATCCCAAAAATAACAGCTAATAAATAGCGTATCATTTATGGAATTTAAAGAAGTACACTTATTAACACCAACACTAATAAGCTTTTGATATATAACATTTCCATTTAAGTCAATTTTGACGATTACACTATTATTCAAATCATAATCATCCCTGTGAGCAAGCAAGATAAAACTATTAGTTGATATTTGAGCTATGTCCATAAATGTTCCATAAGTCTGATTTTGAGAAAAACTTTTAGACCATATAAAACTTTGATTTTTAACATTAAACAAGCCAAAGAAATTACAATTTTGAGATGAACACTCCCCACTTCTAATGGCATGGCCTCCTGATACAAGAATAAGACTATCATTTACTTTATGAATAGCAGTTATATCTAAATTTGGTAAGTTATGACTAAAAGCCTTAAGCCATTTGATATTCAATGAACTATCAACAGCAATAAGGAAGGGATTCATTTTGTTATCATAATGATGAAATGTTCCAAAGATATATAGCGTATCATTCATCCTTTTTGAGTTTGAAAATTATAAAGCATAAAAAATTACCTTGTCCAATTGCATTAAAAAAGCTATAAAGTTTATATCTAAAAAAATTTGTTCATCATATTGAATACCAAATCTTATGATATTATTTTTTATCTTTAAATCCTTAAAGGCTTCAAATAAAACTGATGTTTTAATAGGTTCAACAAATGGAAGATGAAAAATATAGTTTTCTTCTTTTTGATAAATATCAACATAGCCCTTAATTTTTAGACCAATTGATAAGTAATTATTATTTTTATAATAAGAAAAATAAATTTTCATTTCATCTGAACTTATAATTGATGGTGATTTATCGTAAATTAACCACTTTGAAACAAATCGTCTATTATTAAAAGTATAAGGCATTGCATATAAAATTTCAAACTTAAAAGGATTAATTTTGAAATAAGACCAAAAAGCAATTTTAGGAGGAATTTTTGTTATTGTTTCACTACTATATTGGAAATCATCAATTGCTAATTCAAATAAGAATGAATTATTTTTGTAAGTAAAAGATAAAATTGTATTTGTTTCATAACCTTCATTCCATTGTAAATTATAGCTTGAAATGAATGGATTTAGAGCACTGAAAGGAATGTTAATATCATAAGGTAGTGGCAATAAACCATAATCCGTAATGAAAAAGTCTCCAATTTTAGTATATATTTCAAGTCTTCTAATTGTTAAATATCTATCAATTAAATAGCCGTTTGGATATGTTTTTCCAATTAAACTTACACTTTCAGGTGTTATAATTGAATTTATTTTATTTATCCAAAAGCTATAAGAAAAAAATTTTGAATTGTAATTTATAGAAAAACCATCTAGTGAGAAGACATCCCAAAGAATGATTTTTGAAATTCTTGAACTTCTTCTTCCAATAGTAGCAAAAAAATTATCAAAATTTATTATTAGAAATGAATTTTCATATCCTGCATAAATGCTTTTAAATTTTCTTTTATTATAAGAACCATCTTCATAAAATCCACCAATTTGAATTAAAAAGTTATTTTTACTTATAGTAATCCCATAAAATTTATGTGATTCAAATTCAAAAAAAATTCCATTTTCATAATCAGAGATAAATCTATTACCGAATGTATCCAATTTTTGTGTAATCCAGAATGAAAAAATTATTATCATTTAAAATCACCTATTACATTAAATGGATAATTTGTTCCAAGTTTCATGGCTTTATTAATATCTTCTTTACTTGCTATATTATTCTTATAGACTTCTTTTGCTTCAAAAACAATTTCATCAATAATTTTTTTTGCTATTGAAAATTTAAAATTGTGTAGAACAAAATGTTCAAATCCTAAATTCCTTATTGCTTCCACTGTTTGATTTTCATTTTCATAATCAAAAATTTCCGCTCCATATCCAATTGTAAAAAATTTAAAATTTTCTTTTTCATATAAACCAAAAAAATTTAATTTCGTTTTAAAGTTAAATTTTTCGTAATTTCTTGGATATTCATAAAATCCCTTATTTGTTTTTATACCAAGAAAACCTTTTTTAATCATTTCTTCTTGAATTTTTGAGGGTTTTAATCTTTCAAGTCCCGTTTTTTCATAAATAATTTTACTAACACTATAATTTATATCAATTCCTATTAAATCCATAAGTTCAAATGGACCCATCTTAAAACCTATTACTTTCATAACTCTATCAATTAATGTAAAATCAATGCCATTTTCGTACATTCTTAAAGCAGTTAGATAAAATGGTCTTGCAATTCTATTTACAATAAATCCTGGACTATCTTTACAAATTACAATTTCCTTTGAAAGACTTTTAATAATTTCTATTGTTTTTTCTAAAAAATTTTGACTTGTCCAACTTGATAAAACAATTTCTACAAGTTTCATAATAAGTGGTGGATTAAAAAAATGAACTCCAAGAAATCTTTCTCTATAATTTAATGCTTCTGAAAGCTCGTTTATTGAAAGTGAAGAAGTGTTAGTAGAAATAATAGTGTCTCTTTTTAATAAAGGCTCTAAAATTTTAAATAATTTAAATTTTTCTTCAAAATTTTCAATGATTGCTTCAATTACAAAATCTGTTTCTCTGTCAATTTCGTTTAGGTTTGATAAAATTTTTAAGTTTTTTGAGTAATTTTCAACATTTTCATTAAGAAAATTTATTGTTCTCTCAATAGCGTTTTTATTTTCATCATAAATTTGAACAAAATAATTATTCTTTAAAAATAAAGCAATTATGCCTCTTCCCATTGTTCCACAACCTATAACAAGAACTTTTTTATCCATTATTATAGCCAAAAGTTTAAAGTTTAGACAATTTAGCTTTAAACTTTAAAAACGTATGTACGAAATTATAAAACAAAATGATCCAGAAATTTATGAAGTTATTATAAATGAAATAAAGAGACAAGAATGGACCTTGGAAATGATAGCCTCAGAAAATTATCCATCTCTCTCAGTTCTTTTAACAATGGCAACACCACTAAATAATAAATATGCAGAAGGTTATCCAAATAGAAGATATTATGGAGGGTGTGGTTTCGTTGATAAAGCAGAGATAATAGCTCAAGAAAGAGCAAAAAAATTATTCAATATAAGCTATGTTAATGTCCAACCTCATTCTGGAAGCCAAGCTAATATGGCTGTTTATTTTGCTTTACTTGAACCTGGCGATACCATTTTATCTATGGAACTTTCTCATGGAGGGCATTTAAGCCATGGAGCAAAAGTAAGTTTTTCTGGGAAATTCTATAATGTTATTCATTATGGGGTAAATAAAGAAACTGAAAGAATAGATTTTGACCTTGTTTATAAACTTGCTATTGAATATAAACCTAAAATTATTGTTGCAGGATATTCTTCTTATCCAAGAATTGTTGAATGGGAAAAATTTAGAGAAATAGCGGATAAAGTTAATGCTTATTTGATGGCTGATATAGCACACATTGCAGGACTTATAGTTTCTAATGTTCATCCATCACCAAAGGGTTATGCTCATGTTATAACAACAACAACACATAAAACATTAAGGGGTCCAAGAGGAGGTATGATATTAACAGATGAAAAAGAAATTTCAGAAAAAATAGATAAAGTTGTATTTCCTGGAATTCAAGGTGGTCCATTTATGCATATTATTGCGGCCAAGGCGGTAGCATTTGGAGAAGCCTTAAAACCTGATTTTAAAAAATACGGAGAACAGATTGTTAAAAATAGTAAAGCATTAGCAGAAAGTCTTATAGAAGAAGGATTAAGGTTAGTGACAAATGGAACAGATAATCATTTAGTTCTCGTTGATTTAAGGAATTTGAATATAACAGGTAAAGATGCTGAAAAACTACTTGAAGAAATAGGTATAACAGTCAATAAAAATACAATTCCATTTGATCCACAAAAACCTACAATTACAAGTGGTATAAGGATTGGAACACCAATTTTAACTACAAGGGGTATGAAGGAGCAAGAATTAAAAATTGTAGGTAAAATAATAGCAAAAGTTCTAAAAAACCCTGATGATAAAACAAAAATTTGGGCAAAAGGATTAGTAAAAGAACTTTGCGAGCAATTTCCATTTTATAACATTTTATTGGGTAGGGAAGAAAAGATTTAATAAACCTTTTGTAATTTTAATTTCAGGAATTGCTATTAAGTAAATCCTAAAATCGTAAGTTGAGAATATCCCAATAGATGAATAGGATATTTCAGCAGTCCATTCATGTAAATCTCTTTTTAATGATAAATTTTGACCTTGAAAAATTCCTAAATTAAAATCTCTACTTGTTGAATAACTAAAACTCCATTTATTTGTTAATTTTCCTGAAATTGAAAAATTCAATATATTTTGTGGAATTGACATAGAAGCTGATAAATTATATCCAAAAATTGATTGACTATAATTAAAATTACCATTTATTTGAGAAAATCCCTTTGTATAGTAATCATAACTTGTTGAAAAACTTGCAGATATATTTAAAAATTTTGGTAAGACTAAATTTATTGATAATGGAGAAAACGGAAAATTTGATTTTGGATTATAACTTCCACCTAAGGAAAGTGTTCCAATTGGGTACTTTTTGTCGTTAATTTTTATTGAAAATTGATTTATTATAGAATAAGTGTAATTAAAGTTTGAAGAGATTGTATCAGTATTTATATTTAAAAGCGATTTGGAATAACTAATTCCAATTGAAGGTGTTATATCATGATAAAATCTTTGAATTTTCCAAATTTGAAATAAACTTCTACCATATATTGTTGTTGATAAACTGCTTGAATAATTCATAATTAAATTTCCTCTCCAAAGACTATCATTAGAAATTTTTTTTATTGAAAATGGTAAATTAAAATTATTTGAAATTTTTAAGATATTTAAGATATTCAAAGGTCTTGAAGTAGAAAAGTTATAATCAAAAGATAAATTTCTATATTCATTTCCAAGACTATCTATAAAGATATTTTGATTGAAAGACAAATTTTGGGCTATTAAAAAACTATATAAATTAATACTATTGAATGTTATTACTAAGTTTGGTAAATTTGAATTACTTTGGTTTGTAATTAAATTTTTTGTCCAATCAAAGTTTGAAGAAAAACCACCAAAAAAGAAATTTCGGCTAATTTGTAAATAGGAATAAGTTTCAGTTTTTAACCATTGATTTTTATTTTCTGCATAATCTTGAAAATAACTTTGATCAGAAACAATAGAAAACCTACTTGAAACTCTAAATTTATAAGACTCTTGATTATGATTTCCTTCAATAGAATATCTTCTCCTGATACCTTGGAAAACAAAATCATTTGAAAAATTAGTATTTATATTGCCGTTGAATTTTTTATAAACATTATAGACAATATTTATTCCTGAACGAATACCTTGCCTTTCAACAATGTCAAAATAAATTGTTGCATCTAAATAATTATTTATAGCCCAATAAAATGCTAAATTTCTAATATATCTCCCATCTATACTATTAAATCCAAAATTTGGAGCTAAAAAACCACTACTTCTATTTTCTTTGAGAGGAAACATCCAAAATGGAGCATATAGAACAGGTATTCCTCTTATTCTTAAAACGATATTTTTAATAAATGCCATATCATTTCTGATAGCAAGCATTTCTGTTCCATAAAATGCAGAATGTGGTGTATCTAAATTACAAGTCGTAAAATAACCATTTTTAACATATATTGTATCTCCTTTGAGCTTATAAAGTTCATATGAATTTAGCCATCCTTTTTGAATATAATTTTTTGTGTTAAAAGCTAAACCTTCTTGTTCATCTAATAAATAAGTTAAGCTGTCACCGTTTATTGTAGATGTATCAATTACTAATTTAAATTTCCGCTTTGCTTTCAAAATTTTCATTTTTGTAAAATACTCTATTGTATCAGAATAAAGCTGAATATTACCTTTTTTAACATAAGCACTATCAAATAATATAACTTTATTACTATCAGCAACATATATCAAAAATTTACCTTTAAAAATTATTCTTGTAGTATCCACTTCTAAAAATAAAAAAAATAACAATTTATTGAAAATTTTAAAGTTCAAGCACTTAATTTATTTGTTTTGTCTAGTAATTCTGAAATTATGATTATTTCTTTATTTTCCCCACCCTAAAAATAAGCCTTCGGCTTATGAATGCCCATTAAAACCCCCATAAAACTAATAGTTTTAAAAAAACTTTTTATAAGTTATTGAAAATCAAAAACTTAACACTATTTACTGGACAAAGCATAATTTATTTGTTTTGTCCAATAATTCTAAAACTATTTATTTTATTATATTTTTTCCCAACCACCCTTAAATTAAGCCTTCGGCTTTAAAATACCCGTTTTCTTAAATTTCCCCCATAAAACCAATAGATTGAAACGGATACTTGTCGAGTTTCGTGATTTCAAATTTCACGTGTTTTTATCGTCCCTATAAGGGATTGAAACTTTATGCTTTAAAATTTTATAAGATTTAAAAGGAGAGGGATCATGATGATATGGTTATTTTTATATAGTGACCTAACTGAAAAGTTTATTTATAAATATATAAAAACTTATAATGTTTCATATGATGAAGTTGTGAATTTCATAAGAAATAGTAAAGTGGAAGTAATTTCATCTTATGTCCAAGAATTTTTCAATATATCTCCTCAAAAGGAAGCTTATCACTATGCTGAATTGATAAAAGACGATGTTTCAAATAATAATCCAAACAAAAACAAAGATAATAATCCTAAGATAAATGTTAGTTATGTAGGTTGTGGAGCAGTTTCTTCTAAATGGCAATGGGGTAATGATAATGGAGGACCTTCTTGTACAGGTGCTAATAGATGCTGGGGAACAATTCTAAATGGTAATTATCTTCCCGATATGGATGACACATTATATTCACCAGTAATAAATGCTGCTGGTTATAATAATATCGTTCTTAAATTTAGGCAGTGGTATGATACTGAAAACGGTTTTGATCAAGGTTTTGTTTTGTGTTCAAATAATGGTGGTAGTACTTGGTATCAAGTAGCTGGACCATATCAGGGCAATTCTGGTGGTTGGATAAATACAACAATTAATCTTCCTTCACAATGTCAAAATACTTCACAACTTAGGATAGCTTTTAGATTTAAGAGTGATGGTTCTATTCAATACTATGGATGGTACATAGATGATGTTGTAGTAGAGAATCAAAATATTCTAGGAACTACAATTTTATATTCAAGTTCATTTGAAGGAAATAATGGAGATTTAAATCCCGTTTTAATCTCAGGAAGTCCAGCTCCTTGGCAAAGTGGTGTTCCAACAAGCGGTCCAAATTCTGCATATCATGGTAGTGAAGTATGGGCTACAAATTTAAGTGGTAATTATAATAATAGTGCTAATGAAGCCATTGAGAAACAAAGTGCTATTAACTTAAATTGTCCTGGTTGTAATAATTATTATATGAGATTTTATCATTATGTTCATACTGAAACAAATTACGATACTGCTTTTGTTGAATTGAATACAGGTGCAGGATGGTTTAAAGTTGCTTCCTATATGGGCAATGGCTCTTCTGGACCATTAACACCAATTTGGCAATTAGTTCAAATTAGTCTTTCTCCTTATTCAGGAAATTCTATTAGGTTTAGATTTAGATTTCGTAGTGATGCTTCTATTAATTATCCGGGATGGTATATAGATAGTTTAAGTATAATCGGTGTTAATGCTACAACAACTACAATTGCTTCTTATGATTTTAATGCGAATGATGGTGGTTGGACAGCAACTCAATCTATAAATTTATCTGATCCTTACCAACTAACAAATAGTTATCTTGAATGGTATGTAGATATTTTAAGTGCTAATGATTTAGGAACATATACTGCAAGAACAGGACCTGCCCATCCATTTGGAATAATTTCAATTTTATATGGTGCTCAATTTTCACCAGTAAGTGCTTGGTCTTCTTGGACTACAATTAGGTCATTAGCTACAATGACTGATTACATAACCAAGAATGGAACTGCAACACCGCCTCCTGGATTTTCTTCAACTCAACTAAAACCTTATGCTTCCACAGTAATATGTGAAAATGCAATTTCAAGATTGACAATTGTATATAATGTTAATAATGGAAGTGACAACTTTATAGTTAAAGAGGTTTTTTGGATTACAGGTAATGATGCCAATTCTTCAAGACTATGGCACAAGACAATAATTAAAAATAATTCATCCATACCTAAATACTATGGTGTAAGATGGGAGTACGATACACATGTAGGTAGTTATGATAAACCTGCCCATTTTAGGTGCGATTATTATCCTTCCTTAACATTAAATTGTTCTCCTCAAATTACAACTGAACAAACAGTTAATCCTATTACAAATACATTTGATTTCCTAAGAGAAAGCAATTCTAATCCACCTAGTGCATATCATCTATTCGCTGTTTATGCTGATGGTGGTTCTCAAACGGGTGTAACACCTCCTGATTTTGTCCAACATATAAGATGGCTTGATGCCCATTCTTATACTTGGGATCAAGGTGTAAATGGTGAAGATATTAGTTTATCAACAGGTCTTGATAATGCATTTAATTACTTTTTCAATCCAAAATTAGTTAATCCAAATGATAGTATAATTTTTCAACATTTCATAGGCTCACCTATCAACCCAACGCCAATAAATTATAATGAAATAAAAGTTGGCAGTTATCGTGTCAAAGTTTATAAGACAATAGATGGATTTAATATATATTATGATGCTAAGGGTGAAATGGAAGTTTCAATTTATGATATTAATGGCTCTATTTTAAAACGCGTTAATTTAAAATCAGGAAACAACTATATTAAAATTCAAAAAAGTGGGGTATATCTTATAAAAGGCGAAAATTGGATAATAAAAGCAATTAGGTAAGTGCAACCAAAGATTTAGTCTCGTTGTCTAATAATGTACCATGAGAAAGATAACTGCGATTCTAATAGCCCTGAGCATCGCAGCTTGTAAAAGGGGAGAAAATATCTCAAATGATAGGGAAATTTTGTTCTCAAATACATCTGCTATTGAGGATGCTCATAGCACGGTTAATGATATTTCTGATGCTGGATTTCCGGTTACAAGTTATTACTCTGGTGGATTTTTCTTATATTCTAATGAACCGAAAGGAAATTATATAGTTCTTGATAGTTTAGGAAATTGTCTTGTAAGGAAGAGATACGGTACTGATAATGACTCAGATAGGGTTTATAGTTCTGACACACTTATTTTCAATAATTGTTCAGGTTCAGAGACATTTATTATTCAAAGTGGTCAATTTGCGGGGGATACTGCGAGAATAGAATGGAACTTGAATGGTCAGATTGTTAGATCTGATTCAAACGACAATGATCCTTATGTCTTTAATGTAATAAGAGGAACACCGAATCCATTTCAAACAAACATAAAACTTTATTTAAATAATGCTCTTGTTTCAAATAAAATTCACAACTCACACTTTGAACTTTCTACATCTCATAATAATAATAACGTTATGAATTTTGTGATGTCAAGAACAATAAACACAATAAATGAATTTAATGAATGTCAAAGAAATTGGACTGTAAGTGGAAATGGTTCTATTGACTTTTCAAATGCACAAAATTGGCACCCTGGCATTAAATTATTAGATGATCAGCAACTTTCTATTTCATTCAACAAGTCAGGAACATTTACAACATGCAATGGTAAGAAATTTTATGTTTATATTGAAACTGATCCACATTTAATTGTTAAAGGTTCTTGTAGGAAACCCGATGGTAGCTTGAAAATCTATTCAGGTAGAATTAAAAAAATAATAACTGATAGCTTATCATTTAATAAAACAATCACGATTGAATGGAATAATTGTCAAGAAAACCCAAGCATTTCTCAATAATTCAAAGGGGGGTTCTCCCCCTATAAAAAACCTTTAAAATTTCAAAATGTCAAAAACGTTCATTCTATGGTTTGATCAAATTTCCCATAAAGATATAAAGATCGTTGGTGGTAAGAATGCTAGTATTGGTGAAATGTACAATGCATTAACATCAAAAGGCATAAAAGTTCCTTATGGATTTGCTATTACCACAACTGCTTATGAATATTTTCTTGAATATAATAAACTAAAAGAAAGAATTAAAAAAATTATTGAAAGTCTCAATAGAGATGATATAAATGATTTGAGAAGAAAAGGAGAAATTATAAGAAGCTTAATAATATCTGGCGATTATCCATTAGATTTAAGAGATACAATTGAAATTGCTTATAGAAAACTTTGTGAGTTTTATGGTCAAGGTAATGTTGATGTAGCAGTTAGAAGTTCAGCAACAGCAGAAGACTTACCGAATTTTTCATTTGCTGGACAACAAGATACATATCTAAATGTGAGAGGAATTGAAAACATATATTATTATGTAAAAAGATGTTTTGCATCACTATTTACAGATAGAGCAATTGCTTATAGGGAAGATAATGGATTTGATCATTTTGAGGTAAAAATTAGTGTAGGTATTCAAAAAATGGTTCGTTCAGATCTTGCAAGTAGTGGCGTTTTATTTACAATTCATACTGACTCAGGTTTTGAAGATGTTATTGTAATTGAATCAATATATGGACTTGGTGAGGCTGTCGTAAGGGGTGAAGAAATTCCTGATGAATTTATTGTCCATAAAAGGACATTAAAAGATGGATATAAACCAATTCTTATGAGAAAGATGGGTTTAAAAGAACATAAGCAAGTTTATGATGAAATTCATGGTGGCACAAAATCTATTTTAGTAAGAGCTAATGAAAGAAACAAATTTTCATTAAATGATGAAGAAATTTTAAAGCTTTCGAAGTGGGCTATACTTATAGAAGAACATTATTCAAGACCTATGGATATAGAGTGGGCAAAAGATGGAATTGAGAATGAAATTTATATTGTCCAGGCAAGACCTGAGACCATTCACAAAGGAGCAAAAAGAAGAACTATTGAAATTTATAAACTAAAAGAAAAAAAAGAACCAATTTTAAAAGGTATAGCAATTGGAAACAAAATTGCACATGGGAAAGTTAGGATATTATATAGTCCCGAGCAGATGAACGAGTTTAAAAAAGGTGAGATATTAGTTACAGAGATTACTAATCCTGATTGGGAACCAATTATGAAATTAGCTAGTGCTATAATTACAGAAAAAGGTGGTAGAACATCACATGCTGCAATTGTTAGTAGGGAACTTGGAATACCTGCAATTGTAGGTGTTAAAAATGCATTAGATATATTAAAGGATGGAATGGAAATTACAATAAATTGTGCTGATGGAGAAGAAGGATATATATACGAAGGTCATCTTAAATACGAGATTGAAGAAATTAATTTAGAAAATTTAAAAAGACCGAAAACAAAAATTATGATGAATGTAGGTAATCCTACTGAAGCATTTAGACATGCTTTGATACCTAACGATGGTGTAGGTCTTGCTAGAATGGAATTTATCTATGCTAATTGGATACAAATTCATCCACTGGCGCTATTGAATTTTAATAAACTTGAAAATGAAGAACTAAAAAGAAAAATTTTGGATATTGCTATTGGCTATAATTCATTAAGAGATTTTTTCATATATAAACTGGCAGAAGGAATAGGTTCAATAGCGGGAGCATTTTATCCAAATGATGTAATTGTTAGGTTTTCTGACTTTAAATCTAATGAATATGCCAAGTTAATTGGGGGATATTTATTTGAACCAAAAGAAGAAAATCCTATGCTTGGTTTTAGAGGAGCAAGTAGATACTATTCAGATTTATTTAAAGAAGCGTTTATGATGGAAGTAGAAGCAATTAAAATCGTTAGAGAGGAAATGGGATTTAAAAATGTAAAAGTTATGATACCTTTTTGTAGAACACCTGATGAAGGATTAAAGGTTCTTAGAATTATGGAAGAAGCAGGTTATGGTCAGCATAAAAATGGACTTGAAGTTTATGTAATGGCTGAAATTCCTTCAAATATCATTTTAGCAGATGAATTTGCTCAAATTTTTGATGGATTCTCAATAGGTTCTAATGATTTAACTCAATTAACACTTGGTGTAGATAGAGATTCTTCGTTAATTGCAAATGTTTTTGATGAAAGAAATAGAGCGGTTTTATATATGATTGAAAAGTTAATAAGAACTGCTAAAAAGTACAATAAAAAAGTTGGAATATGTGGTCAAGCACCGAGTGATTATCCTGAAATTGTTGAATTTCTTATAAAAAATGGTATAGATAGTATATCTTTAAATCCTGATGTTGTTCTTAAAACAACACTTTTGGTTCTTGAGATTGAAAAAAAATTATGATTATATTAATAAGCTTTTGGGCTAATGTAAAAGCATATTTCAATAATTATTATAATCTTAGAAAAACTTTCAATTTAGCAGAAAAATTATATAATCAGGGAAACATTAATTCCGCTATGGAAAACTATAGAAAAATTGAAGAAAAAGCCTCAAAAATCATAAAATTACATAACAATTCAAAATTTGTAGATGATGCTTTATATATGCTTGCAGTTAGTTATTCAAGATTAGGTGAATTTACAAAAGCGGAACAAAAATTTCGGGAATTATGGACATTATTTCCAAATAGTAAGCTTATAAATAAAGCAAAAATTGAATATGGAATTATGCTGTTTAATAGTAATAGATTAGATGAAGCTGTTATTTTTCTTTCAGAAATTAATGATAAAAGAGCAAAATTTTATCTTATGAAATCATATTATAAATTAGGAAATTATCAAAAAGCATTGGAAATTGCTAATAAAATTAAAAATGATAAGTCATTTGAAAACAATTTGGATTTTAAAATCTCGCTTGCTAATATCTATTTAAAAACGAACAATTTAAACTTTGCAGAAAACCTAATTGAAGAAATAACGAAAATTTCAAATATAAATGACACAATAAAAACTAATTTGTTAGTAAATTTGTCTAATGCTTATTTAGAAAATCAAAACTTTGAAAATTCTCTAAAAGCAATAAATAAAATTAGTTATAAAGATAGTACAAGTTCTGAATTTTTTGTAAAATTGAAAATTTCTAAAATTTTACTTATGAAAGGAGACACCAATAAAGCCTTAGAAATTCTTGAATACTTATCTAATTTAGCCTATGATAGCACAAAATTTTTAAGTTATTATTATCTTGGAAGTATATACGAAAATAAGGAAGAATTTGATAAAGCTTTGGATTTCTATGAGAAGGCGATTAGTGGAGGTATTAAACTGGCTCAAAGTAGAAAGGAAATTATTATTAAGTTAAAATCAATGAAAGATGAAAAAAATTATAAAAAACTTTATAGACTTGCAGAAACATTTTATTTAGATTTAAATAAACCTGATTTGGCACTAAATGTTTTAGAAAAAATTATAAATGAAAGCAACGATGAGAAATTAAAGAATAAGGCAATGTTATTTTCAATTTACATCTATTCAAAAATTTTAAATGATAAGCAAAAAGCTTATGAACTATATAAAAATTTAAATGAGCCTTGGCTTACTAATATAGCAAAAAAATGGATAGAGTAAAAAAAATTTTAATAGATCCAGGACATGGTGGAAGTGAATATGGAGCAGTTTATAAAGATATTTTTGAGAAGGATATAAATTTAAAAACTGCGCAAAAATTAAAATTGTTTCTTGAAAAAGATGAAAACTTTGAAGTCTTTTTAACAAGGTATGAAGATAGAGAATTAACATTAAAAGATAGGGTTGATTTAACAAATAAAATTATGCCTGATATGTTTGTATCAATTCATCACAATAGTAGTTATGAGGACTTTGGAAATAGAATTGAGGTTTATTATAGATGGGAAGAAGATGGACCATCATATAAATTTGCTCAGATTGTTAATAGATTCTTAAAAAACTTTTTAAAAATTCCCTCAAAAAAACCTATGCCTGCTTTTTATACTGTTTTAAGAAATAACGCAGATATTAGTGTTCTTTTAGAACCTTATTATTTAAAATTTTATAATGAAGATTTGCCTGAATTGACTGCAATTGCTATTTATGAAGCAATAAAAGAATTTTTCAAATGGGATTATCCAAAAATTAAAAATTTTCAAATAAAAAATAATTTTTTAATTTTAGATGTTGAAGGAAGATGGGATGCTGAAAAAAGCTTAGCAAAAATAGATAATGAAAGAGTTTTAATTGAGAAACGGGAAAACAAAGCTTATATTTATATTACAAAAAGTGGAAATTTAAAAGTTATATTGAGAAATTACAATGGTTTTCCTTCAAAAATGTTAGAAATGAAAATAAATAATATATTCAGTAGTTATTCAATTGATGTATTTCCAGGTTTTAAGAATATGCCCAATCTGATAAATATAAACTTCTATGATATATTTTTTCAGAAGATTTCTGATGGATTTGAAGTTGAAATAAAAATAAATGGATTTTCACTTAATACTAAAACAAAAGATGGTAAAGTTTCTTTTATTTTTGAAGAAAAAGCAGAATTTTATGAAATTGAAATAAAAGTTTTAAATAATAAATTTAATGAGATTATTGAATTAAAAGATGGTTTTATGTATTGGGGAAAATTTGAAGATGTTAAAGATGGTTATGGTTTAAGTGATGATAAAATCTATAAAATTTTTAATGGATATATATTTTCTAATGTTCCAAAATTGAAAATTATAGCAAGAGGTTTTCAACCTTTTGAAGTTGATTTATCAAAAGAAGTGTTTTACAAACCATTGAAACTATATAATGGCACATTTCATGATAAGAGAATTCTCATTTTATATGATGAGATTGAAAATTGTTATGAAATTTCTTCAAGACTTTGGTTCTTTGGAGCAAATGTTGAAATTTTAAAATATGAGGATGAATTAAATGCTATTAAAAAAGCGATTGAATTTAATAATGATGTTTTATTATTTTTTAAATTTTCTGAAAGTGAAATTATTAAATTTTATGAAATGGATAGATATGGAGAAAAACTTGCTACAATTCTTTCAAAGCATTTAAATATGTTTTGGACTTATTCAAGTTATCAAATTTTAATTCAACCATTTGGAGCAAGAATTTTATTTGAAATAAATTATTTGGATGAGGAAAGAATAAGAAAAATTATTTTAGCTCTTAAAGAATATTTTGAAAGCCAATTCAATGGCTAATCTATCTACTATCATTATCCCTTTGGGTTTTAGTTTAATTCTGTTGTTTTTATATTCTAAATATGGTTCTAATAATTCGTCCAATTCAAAGTTTTCTACATAATAACCATCACTTAACCTTAAAGATAAGTAAATTTCTTCAAGTTTTATTTGCTCATCATCTAAAATTTCAAATTGTCTATATTTTTTGTAATCTTCAATATATAAATTTATATTCTCAACATTTTTATATCTTATTTTTGGTTTTATAAATGAACTTGCAGAAGGTCCAACACCAATGTAATTTTCTCTTTTCCAATAAATTAAATTATGCTTACATTCAAATCCTTTTTTTGCATAATTTGAAATTTCATATCTATAAAATCCAAACTTATCTAAAATTTCATCTCTTATTAAGAACATTTTTTCAAGCTTTTCCTCATCTAAAAGTTTAACATTTAATTTTTCGAACGGTGTCCCTTCTTCAATTGTCAATAAATATGTTGAAATATGGGTTATTGGAAATTTAGTAATTTCTTCAAGTGTTTTTTTAAACTCTTCAATCGTTTGGGAATATAATCCAAAAATTATATCAACATTTACATTATCAAATCCAATTTTTTCTATCAAATCCATTTTTCTATAAATATCTTTTTTCCTATGTAATCTTCCATAAAATTTTAGTTCATTGTCATTTAAACTTTGAACACCAAGACTTAACCTATTTATTCCATAATCCTTAAAAATTAAAAGCTTATCTAAATTTACAAGTTCAGGATTTAGTTCTATTGTCCATTCGTAATTATTATCAAGTCTTATGTTTTTATGGATAATTTCAAAGAGCTGAATAAGTTCATTATTTTCTAAAAAATTAGGTGTTCCGCCTCCTATAAAAATTGTATTATAAAATCCGCTATTTTCTTCAATTTCATATTCTAAAATTTTTAAAAACGTTTGAATAATTTTTTTATTTTTAGGAATAATTTTATAAAATGAACAATAAGGACAATTTACTTTACAAAATGGAATATGAATATAAAATCCTATCAATTAAAGGACTGTTATGACTTTTGCTATATTTCTTGGTTTATCAACATCGCAACCTCTTAAATTGGCAATATGATAAGCAAGTAATTGAAGTGGAACAATAGATACAATAGGTGTTAAAAACTCATCAATAATAGGAATTTCTATAATTTCTTCTGAAATTTCTCTCATTTTTTCATCATTTTCACTTACAATTGATATAATTTTCCCCCCTCTTGTGAATACTTCATTTGCATTTGAAAATGTTTTTTCATATACACTTGTTTTAGGATTTATTATTACAACAGGCCAATTTTCGTCAATTAATGCAAGTGGTCCGTGTTTCATTTCACCAGCAGCATAACCAGTAGCATGAATATATGAAATTTCTTTTAATTTTAATGCACCTTCAAGAGCTGTAGGATAATTAATCCCCCTTCCTAAAAACATAAAGTGATTTGATTTATGAAATTTTTGAGCAATATATTGAATTTGAGCATCTTTATATAAAATAGCACTTAAAATGTAAGGTAATTTTCTAATTTCGTTAATATAATAGTCAATCGTCTTTTTATCAACATAACCTTTTAAATATCCAAGTTCCAATGCTAAAAATAATAGAATTGTAATTTGTGCGATGTATGCTTTTGTTGAAGCAACGCCAATTTCAGGACCAGCATTAATATAAATTACATAATCACTCTCCCTTGCAATTGAACTATCTACAACATTTACAATTGATAAAACTTCAAGTCCTAATTTTTTAGCAAGTCTTAAACCTTCTAAGGTATCCATGGTTTCACCTGATTGACTAATAGCCATTACAAGTGTTTTATCATCTACAATTCTATGAGAAAATTCAGAAGAATAATCGGCATCAAGAGGTATTTTAGCAAAATTTTCAATTAAATATCTTCCTACAAGCCCAGCATGTAATGATGTCCCCGCTGCCTGAATAATAATCCTATTTTTATTCAAAAGCATTTTTCTTAAATTATGATCTTTAAGAAGTAAGAACTCACCTTCCCTAATATATTTGCTTATATTTCTTTCAATAACATCAGGTTGTTCATAAATTTCTTTTAACATAAAATGTGGATATGGACCTTTTTCAGCCATTTGGGCATCCCATTCAATTTCTCTAATTTGTTTTTCTTTTACATTCCCATTAAAATCCATTATTTTATAACTATCCGCTTTTAAAATTGCGATCTCTTCATTATCAAGAACAATAATTTTCTTTGTATGAGGGAGTATAGCAGGAATATCTGATGAAAGAAACATTTCATTTCTTCCAACACCTATAATTAAAGGAGAATCTTTTCTGATACCAATAAGAATATCAGGGTAGTCTAAATTCAATATAGCAAGAGCAAATGTTCCTACGAGACGATTAATAGTTTTTAAAACCGATTTTATATAATCATTTTCTTCTTTTAAATATTCTTCAATTAAGTGTGCTATTACTTCTGTATCTGTTTCAGACAGAAACTTATGCCCTTTATTTATTAGTTCATCTTTTAGTTCTAAGTAATTTTCAATTATACCATTGTGGACAACAGCAATTTTACCATTTGAATCTAAATGAGGATGAGCATTTTCATCAGAAACTTTTCCATGTGTTGCCCACCTTGTATGACCAATACCTATTCTTGAAGGTGGTAAATTAATGTTTTCAAGTTCTTTTTTCAAGTCAGAAATTCTACCTTTTTTCTTTAAAATAAAAAAATTATTTTTGTTATCAATAAGTGCAATACCTACGGAATCATATCCTCTATATTCTAATCTCTCAAGACCTACAATAATCGTTGATTCTACATCTTTTTGACCTTTTCCTACATATCCAAAGATTCCACACATAATATGCCGAGGGAGGGACTTGAACCCTCACTCCCACGAAGGGAAGCGGATTTTGAATCCGCCGCGTCTGCCAATTCCGCCACCCCGGCAAAGTAAAGTTTTTAAATTTTAAAGTATCAAACAATATACCTTTTGCCTTGTCCAATAATTCCCCTTTTACTCCCCTTATAGGCACCCCCCCTAACATTTCAACCCATCACCACCCCTTA
>Ga0101941_1000730_pt1 | contig 41886 bp, 45 predicted proteins | sample DewCreD2012metaG_3_FD_75242 | JGI IMG/M metagenome (GOLD analysis project Ga0101941, IMG submission 75242) | Hot spring sediment bacterial and archeal communities from British Columbia, Canada, to study Microbial Dark Matter (Phase II) - Dewar... ... | reverse complement strand
GCAGGGCCTCCAGTTTGGCCTGGGCCTGAGAGACCGCCGTCTCGGCGGCGAAGACCCGTCCGTTGGCCGCCTGGCAGGCCGCCCCACGGTCGCGACCGCAGGTGGCGTCGCGTTCGACCTGGGCGGCGTAGAGATTGTTCCTGGCCTGTTCGACCGCCAGTTCGGCCGCCCGGATATCGTCGGGCGAGGGGCCGCTGCGCAGTTTGGCCAGATCGCTTTCGGCCTTCTGAAGGGTGGCCCGGGCCTGGGCGACGGCCTGTTCGGCGGCCTTGATGTCGGCCTCGGTCGGGCCGGCCTGGAGTTGCTCCAGCTTGGCCCGGGCGCTCTTGAGATTGGCCAGGGCGCTGTCCACCGCGCTCTGAGCCTGCTTGAGGTCCTCGGCGGTCGGGCCGGCCTTGAGCTGGTTGTAGCGGGCCAGGGCGCTCTCGTAGGCCGCCCGCGCGGCGGCGACCTGCTCGGGCCGGCTGCCGGTCTTCAGTTGCTCCAGTTTCAGCTGGCTGAGTTTCAGGTTCGAGCGGGCCTGTTCGAGTTTGAGATCCAGCGGGGCCAGGTCGAGGCGGGCCAGCTCCTGGCCGGCCTTCACGCTGTCGCCGATCTTCACCAGAACCTCTTTGAGGCGGCCGCTGGTGGTGAAGGCCAGGCGGGCCTGGCGGGTCGAGACGACGGTGCCGGTGGCCTGGACGGTGGCCTGGAGGTTGCCACGACGGACCGGGACTACCTGGCCGGGGATGGCCGGAGCGCTGGTCTGGCCGATCAGGCGTTCGGCCACCAGGACGCCGGCGCCCACCAGGACCACCAGGGCGATCGCGAGGAAGATCACGGTGGAGCGGCCGAGCCGACGGAGCGCCGGCCGGCGCAGGACCTGGATCCCGGGGATCTCCATGGGTGTCTCCTCCCTCGACGCCGGACGCTTTTCGCCCACCAGTATGCCCGGGCAATGCTAAGGCGACATTGCCCCGGTGTTAAACGAGCGCAAAATAGCGCGATGGCCCTCGGTCGCTCGGGTCAGCCGATCAGCACGCCGGCCGGGCCGTTGACAGAAGCAAGGGTAGGGGAGCCCTTCCCGGCTGTCAAGGGACGCGGCGACCGGCGATTATCGCCGGCGCGGGCGGGCCCGGCCGGCCGGACGCTGCTCGCGCTCGCGTGGGGGGACCAGTTCGGGGGCGTAGACCCAGATGTTCCGCCAGTGGGGGCGGGAGTACTCCTGCCCCTCCAGGATGAAGCCTGGCGTCTCGGCGAAGATGCTGTTCCAGACCGGCTGGTCGGCGTTGACCTTGACGGTGGCGCGGGGAGGGTTGGTCAGGCGGAGCAGTTCGCGGAGCAACCGTTTGATGATCCCCGGGTTCACCTCATCACCGGCCGACCCGGCGTCGCGGATCGTGATCGAACCGTCGACCTTGGTGTGCCACTCGATAAAGCCGTCGATGTGCGTCGTCCGCTCGCGGGGGTCGTAGTGGGTCAGCACCAGCAGCTCCCCGCGCTGGACGGCGTCCTCGTATCGCTTGCGCTGGGGACGCCCCTCGGGGTTGGTCAGGGTATACCGGATCGACTGGCGGATTTTGTCGACGTCCTCCATGGTGGCCAGACGGATGTCGTAGACGGGCGCGTCCATCCTGCGTCCTCACACTGCTCGCTCGGTAGGCCCAAGTGATTGTACGCGATCGGCCGGGAAAAGACAAGGTGGGGTCAGAGGTTCTTCCGGGTGTTCTTTTCACCATCGTAACTGAGCAGCACCGGTTTCTCGTTCAGCACCGTCTCCAGATGGACCGGCCGCCCCCAGAGCTGGTAAACGTACTGCAGTGTGCGCTCGGCGTAGGCGATGTCCAGCTCCTGCCCTTCGTAGATGTGCTTGAGATAAAGTTCGCCGTTCCGACGGTAATCGCCGTCCTCTACGACGATGTATGGATTACCGAAGTTGGTCATGCTCCGGACGATGAGATCGCGGACCTTCTCCCAATCGGTCTCGACCACCTTCAGCTGATCGCCTTCCACTTTGTAGATATACAGCCCCATCTCTTCGACCAGGTCTCTGGTGAGATAGTTGCGGATGAGGGAGACGTCGTTCTCCAGCGTTCGGACCTCGAAGAGCTTGGCGCGCCCCTGACCGGGCTGCCGGCCCAGCACCAGACGCTCCTCCTCGGAGGGATGGTCCCAGCGGCGTTCGATATCTTCCAGAATTTTCAGCCCGACGTAGTAGGGGTTGAGATGATGCTTGGTAGGCGCCAGAATGGCGGCGTGCATCCGGGCGAACTCGACCGCCTCATCGTCGCTCAACGGCAGTTCGCGCAGAATGCGGGCGTGCCAGTAGCTGGCCCAGCCCTCGTTCAGGATCTTGGTCTGCAGCTGCGGGATGAAGTAGAGCATCTCCTGGCGGACGATGAGGATCACGTCGCGTTGCCAGTCGGCCAGGTGGCGGGCGTGTTCGGCGATGAAGAGCAGGAGGTCCTTCTCGGGCTCGGGCGGAAACTTCGTCGGACCGGGCTCGGACGTGGCCGGCGGATCGGTGAGCGACAGCAGGTCGTCGTAGGGGGCGGGAGGGGCAGATCGGGGTTTGGGCGGCGGCGTGGGCTGGCGACGGAAGCGCACGTGCGGGTCCACGTGCTCCTGGATCGAGAGGACCGCGTCGAGGAAGCGCTCGACCTCCAGCCGACCGTGCTGGAACTCGTAGCGGCGGATGCGTTCGGCGTTGACGGCGACGGTATCGATCATCTGGCGGTTGGTGTGCTCGAAATAGGCGTTGTGCTTAAAGAAGTCCACGTGGGCCAGAACGTGCGCCACCACCAGCTTGTTTTGCAAAAGCGAGTTGCTGTCGAGCAGAAAGGCGTAGGCGGGATTGCTGTTGATGACCAGTTCGTAGATCTTGGTCAGGCCGTAGTCGTAGAGCGTCTTCTGGTGATGGTAGGCCCGGCCGTGGGTCCAGTGCGAGAAGCGTCCGGGCAGTCCGTAGGCGCCGATCTCGTACATGACCTCGGCCGGGACCACCTCGAAGTGAACCGGGAAGGGGTCGAGGCCCAGGCGCTGGGCGATGGCCCAGATCTGGTCGATGGCCCGTTCCAGTTCGGCGAAAGTTCGGTCGTCCATCAGGCCGCTCCGCTCGCTTCCGGGACCCGGGGGCTGAAGAAGGCTTTGAGAGCCGGCAGAACGTCGCGTTTATCGTTGATGACCACGGTGATGAAACGGGGGTCTTTGATCTGCTGGAAGGCCGACATCAGGGTGCTGGTTGAGCGGGCCGGTCCTTCACGGATCTCGCCGTAGCCGAAGACGTTCGAGACCTCGAGGAGTCGCTGGACCAGTTCGACGCAGCGGCGGTTGTCGGCGTCGCCCCAGTTGTCGCCGTCGGAGAAGTGGAAGGGGTAGATGTTCCAGGCGTTGGGGTCGTAGCGGCGCTGGATGATCTCCAGGGCCAGCTGGTAGGCCGAGGAGACCTTGGTGCCGCCGCTCTCGCCCAGTTTGAAGAACGTCTCCTCGTCGACCTCTTTGGCCTCGGTGTGGTGGGTGATGAAGACGATCTGGACGTTGGTGTATTTGGTCCGCAGGAAGCGGACCATCCAGAAGTAGAACGTCCGGCTGATATACTTTTCAAACTCGCCCATCGAGCCGGAGACATCGCGCATCGCGATGACCACCGCGTTGCTCTCACGTCGGGTCTCCGGCACCCAGATCTTGAAGCGCAGGTCTTCGTCGCTGATCCCGCCGTAGACCGGCCGTTTGTGTTTTAGGGCGTTGCGTTTGATGTTCTCCAGAACGGTTCGCCGCTTGTCGAGGTTGGAAAACGCCCCTTTACGGGCCAGTTCCTTGAGTTTCAGGGTTTCGGTCTCCAGATTCTCGGTGACTTTCTGCTGCAGATTGGGCAGTTGCAGGTCCTCGAACAGGAGGTTGGCCAGTTCATCGATGGTGATCTCGGCCTCGTAGTAGTCGATGCCAGGCTGGTCGCCGGCCTGTTTGCCGGGGCCAGGACCGGCCGGGGAGCCCTGGCCGACCGTATCGCCGGGCTGGGTCTCGCCCTCGCCCTGGCCGACGTGGCGGTTGCGGCCGAAGTCGTAGCGGAAGCGGGGCAGCTCCAGCGAACGGATAGGAACTTTGACGATCCGTTGCCCGTCGGAGGTGATGATCGCCTCCTCGCTGACGATCTGGGGCAGATTCTCGCGGATCGCCTCTTTAATCTTCTCGGCGTGGCGGGCCTGGTCGATGGCTCCTTTGCGGTGGAGCGACCAGTCGTGGCGTTCCAGGGTCACCGGGGCGCGCATATCGGCCTCTCCTCCTGGGCAGACGGTGTCTACCGTGACAGCAGTGTGCCGACGTAGCGCAGCAGTTCGTTGGCGCACACCACACAGTAGCCCTGCTCCTTGATCAGCCGGTCGACCACCTCGTTGATGCGCTTGAGCTGCTCGGGATCGGGCGTCTTGGTGGAGGTCGTGATCTTGACGACGTCGCGCAGGTCGGAGAAAAGTTTCTTCTCGATGGCCTCGCGCAGCCGGTCGTGCGAGGTGTAGTCGAACGACTGCCCGCGCCGGGCCAGCGCGGAGAGCCGGATGAGAATTTCCTCGCGGAAGGCCTTCTTGGCCGTCTCTGTCACCCCGATCTGCTCCTCGATCGAGCGCATGAGTTTCTCGTCGGGTTCGATCTCCTCTTCGGTGATGGGGTCGCGCAGTTTGGTCTTGTTGCAGTAGGCCTCGACGTTGTCGAGATAATTGTTCAGCAGTGTCCTGGCCTGCTCTTCGAAAGAGTAGACGAACGCCTTCTGAATCTCGCGTTTGGCGATCTCATCGTATTCTTTGCGTACTTCGGCGATCAGATTGAGCAGGCGTTCGCGTTCTTCGCGAGTGATCGACGTATGCTGCTCGAAGCCGTCTTTGAGTGCCCGCAGGGCGTCGAGAGGATTGATGCAGCCGACATTGTCCTTAACCAGAGCGCTGGAGAGGCGGTTGATAACGTAGCGTGGGGAGATACCGTCCATGCCCTCACGCTGAGCCTCTTCCTGGAGTTCGCGCAGGTCGCTTTGACTAAAGCCGTCGACCTCCTCGCCATTGTAGAGCTTGAGTTTCTTCATCAACGTCATTCCCGCCTTTTTCGACGGCTCCAGGCGCGAGAGAACGGCGAACATGCTGGCCACCTCGAGCGTGTGCGGCGCGATGTGCACATCGCGCAGAGCGCTCTCGGCCAGCAGTTTCTCGTAGATCTTGACCTCTTCGGCGACGCGCAGGTTGTAGGGGACGCGGATGACGATGATACGATCCTGGAGGGCCTCGGACTTCTTGTTGGCGACGAAGGCGTTGTACTCGGTCTCGTTGGTGTGGGAGATGATGACCTCATCGGCGTAGATCATGGCGAAACGGCCGGTCTTGATGCTCTGCTCCTGGGAGAGCGTCAGCAGGCTGTAGAGGAATTTCTCGTCGCATTTGAGCATCTCGATGAACTCCATCAGCCCCCGATTGGCGATGTTGAGTTCGCCATCGAAACGGTAGGCCCGGGGGTCGGACTCGGCGCCGTACTCGCCGATGGTCGAGAGGTCGATGGAGCCGGTGAGCTCGGAGATGTCCTGAGATTTGGGGTCGCTGGGCGAGAAGGTGCCGATGCCGATGCGGTTCTTCTCGGAGAAGGCGATGCGCTGGACGATGACGTCCTCGATGCGGCCGTGGTACTGGTCCTGGACCATCTGGCGGCAGCGCGGGCAGAGGTCGCCTTCGATGTAGATGCCGTACTCTTTGTAGATGTCGGCGCGCAGCGGCTCCGGGATGAGGTGCAAGGGCTCCTCGTGCATCGGGCAGCCTTTGATGGCGTAGAGCGCCCCCTCGTCGGTGCGGGTGTAGCGCTCGAGCCCGCGCTTGAGCAGGGTGACGATGGTCGATTTCCCGCCGCCGACCGGTCCCATCAGGAGGAGGATGCGTTTGCGGACCTCGAGCCGGCGGGCGGCCGAGTGGAAGTACTCGACGAGTTGTTGCAGGGTCTTGTCCAGGCCAAAGAGGTCGCGGGCGAAGAATTTGTAAACCGGCTGGCCGTTCGGTCCGGTCTCCACGCCGGCGGCCATAATCATGTCGTAGATGCGCTCGTGGGCCAGCCGCGCGATCTTGGGATTCTGGACCACCAGATCGAAGTACTGGGCGAAGGTTCCTTCCCAGGCCAGTTTCTCCTCTTCGCGCCGGTACTGTTCGAGCCGGGCGATGAGTTCCGTCGACATACCCCTGCCTCCCTGCTGCCTCTGCCGAGACTCCAGTGCCTGCTCACGCCGGCCCGGCCACGCAAATCGTATGCCAGCCTGGCGCCCTTGAGTTAGAGAGTGCAGGATGCTAAGATCGACCAGCGGGGTGGGGAGAGCGACGGTGCTGGAGACCCAGGCGCTGTACCACTTGCAAGAACTGGACCTCGAAATCGAGGACCTGCAGCGGCAGTGTCAGGCGCTCGAAGCCCGGCTGGCGGAGCCGGCGGCTCTGCAGGCGGCGCGGGCCGAGGCCCAGGCGGCCCAGCAGGCGCTGCGCCAGGCGCGAGAGAAGTTGCGCGACCTGGAGTGGGCGGTTGAGCGGCTGATCGCCAAAATCCAGCCGCTGGAGCAGCGGCTCTACAGCGGGGTGGTCCGCAACCCCAAAGAGCTCGACGCCATGCAGAAAGAGCTGGAGTGGCTGCAGGCCCAGCGGCGTCGGACCGAGGACCAGGTCCTGGAACAGATGGCCGTGGTCGAGCAGCAGCAGGCCGAGACGGCGCAGCGGGAGCAGAGGCTGGCTGCCCAGGTGGCGGCCTGGGAGAACGAGCGGTCGGCGTTGCTGGCGACGCGGGAGGCCGTGCGGGAGCGGCTGGCCGCGCTCCAGCAGGCCCGGGCGGCGGCGGTCGCGGCTCTGACGCCGGGCCTGCTGGCCCGCTATGAGGGGTTGCGCCGGGCCAAACGCGGGCGAGCGGTGGCGCTGGTTGAGCGCAACGTCTGCCAGGGCTGCCGCACGGCCCTGGCGCCGGCCGAGGTTCAGCGGGCCCGGCAGCAGCTCACCGTCTGCTCGAGCTGCGGCCGGATCCTCTATGTGCCCCGATGAAGGCCCGTCTCTACACCGACGGGGCGGCCCGGGGGAACCCGGGGCCGGCCGGCGCCGGTGTGCTCCTGGTCAACAGCCAGGGCCGGCCGGTGGGGCGGGCGACCCTGTATCTGGGCCAGGCCACCAACAACCAGGCGGAGTACCGGGCGCTGCTCCTCGGCCTGGCGCTGGCCCAGGCCGCGGGGGTCACCGATCTGGAGATTCTCCTCGACAGCGAACTGGTCGTCCGACAGCTGACCGGACGCTACGCCGTTCGAAGCCCGGACCTGCAGCCGCTCTGGCAGCGGGTCCAGGAGGCGTTGCGGGCGTTCCGGACCGTGCGGATCACGCACGTGGCCCGCGAGGCCAACCGCGAGGCCGACCGGCTGGCCAACCGGGCGATCGATGAGGCGCTGGGGCCGGGCCCCGCGCCTGGGTCAACGTGAGACAAGGAGCGTGGCCACAAGAAAAAGAACGATGGCGGCGGCCTCGGTCGGGCGAAGCGACTCGCGCAGGAGGAGCACCGAGAGGACGACCGTGACCACCGGATAGGCGGCGGTCAGCGGCAGGACCACGGCGGCCTTGCCCTGTTCGAGGGCCAGGTAGAAGGTGATGGCGCCCAGCGAACCGGTGCTGACGACGGCCAGGGCCAGAACCCAGGCGGCGGGCGGGGCGGCGAAGGTGGGGCGAGTCAACAACGCCAAAAGCAGGGCGTAGAGGAAACTGGCGACGCCACCCAGGATGAAAAGATGGCGCCAGGTCCAGACCGTCAGGGCGTATTTGGTCAGAAAGCCCCAGAGCCCCCACAGAACGAGGGTCACCAGGCTCCAGATGAGCCACATCGGTCTGCTCCGGCAGCACGGCGCTGTCCGTCAGGCTGACTGGCCGTGGGTTTCGCGCGTCTGGTATAATTTGGCGCGGGATCGCCCCCGTAGCTCAGTGGACGAGAGCGCCTGGCTTCGGACCAGGAGGCCGCGGGTTCGAATCCTGCCGGGGGTGCCGACCGGCCGCCGGACCGGGACCGCGCGGCGTGGGGCCACCGGGCTGGGCAGGCGTCGGGGACTCTGGCCGACGGTGGGTGTCCGCGGTGCCGTCCCCGACCCTGATTACGGCCTGAGTGGCCAGACACCGCCAGGCGCGTGGTTTTTTGTGTGAACGTGCTGGCCCCAGGGTAGCGCCCTGGGGCCGTCCTGTCAAGCGCGCGCTGCGGCTTGGCGCGGCGACAGGTCTGCCCCGCCTGCCTTCGTGAAAAGAGTCCGCCGATTCTCCTGGCCCTAACCGGGTCGGTGTCCAGCCGGCGCCGGATACACCACCTGACGGATGGCGGAGGCCGCCGAGCGGCGCTATACCTCTCCCCGGAAGCGGATTGCGGAGACAGAAGGACCGGTGTTTGGCGTCGGACCGGGTGAGCTTCTCCTGGTGGCCCTCCTGGCCTTTCTCATCGTCGGACCGGAGCGCACTGCCGAGCTGGCTGGCCTGCTGGGCCAGGCCTATCGGTCGTTCCAGGCCGCCTGGGCGGATCTGCAGGCGGCCTGGGAAGAGGCGCTGAACGAGACTTCACCGGAGTCGGGGCGGACCGCCGCCGCCTCCGGGCCGGCGCACGCCGGCCCGTCTGCAACCAGACCGCCCGCCGGTTAACAGACGCGTCTGGGTGTGAGACTCCTCTTGCCTCAGGCCGTGGCCAGCGTGCTCCACACCCAGGCGCGTCTGCTAGCCGGCCGGGGTCAGGGGTGGCGGGCCGGCCGGGCCGTGGCCTGCAGGCAGTCGCGGATAAGCGCGAGGAGAGCGTCCAGGTCGAACGGTTTCTCAACCACCGTGATCGCCGGCCAGCCGGCAATGGTCGTCACCGGCTCGGCGTAGCCGGTGACGACGATCACCGGGATCCGGGCGGTCTCGGGCTGCTGGCGCAGGGTGAACAGCACCGCCTGCCCGGGCTTGTCGGGCAGAGAGAGGTCCAGGAGGACGAGATCGGGCCGGGCCTGGCGGGCGAGTTCCTCGGCCGTGTGGCCGGTCTCCGCCCGAAGCGTCTGGTAGCCGGCTTCCTGAAGGGCGATCTCCAGGAGGCCGGCGATGTCCGGGTCGTCCTCGACAATCAGGATCAGTGGCGCACGGCCCGCCGTCGACATCTGATGGTCCCGTCGTGTGTCTGGAGTGGATGCAGAAACGGTGCCAGCCTGTCGGGAAAAATCGGACAGAAAAGAGGGGTTTTCCGGACTGACAGGGGATCGGCGCCGGACTATACTTCAAAGTGTCACGGGCACCGCCGCGAGAGGCCCTGACATCCTGACTCCTCCTTCGGGCAAGACCGGCACAGAAGTGGGGGCTGTGCCGGTCTTGTTTTTCAGGCGGTGCGCCGGCGCCACCACGCGCGGATGCGCTCCCAGGCAAACGGCTCGCCGTCGCTGAACGTCGCCTTCACATCCGAGAACGGCACCCGGCCCTCGTCGGCCGGGTTGTACAGGCGCGTGGGAAAGTTCACCAGGACGGCTGGCCGGTCGCCGACCACCACGAAGCCGTGCAGCGTCCGGGCCGGCACCAGCACCAGCGGCTGCCAGTCGGTCCGGCTGCTCTCGCCGAGCAGGAAGAGGTTCAGGCGCCCATACGTCGGCGACTCGGGGCGCCAGTCGTAGATCGCCAGCACCACATCCCCCTGACAGACGATGAACCGATCCTCCTGGTGCTGATGGACGTGCCAGCGGTCTTCGTCCCGGGCGATCCACGGGTAGGTGATCGAGTAGTAGCTCTGGGCGAAGGGGCGCTCGGGGGCGACGATCTCCGGCCAGTCGGCGCGCAGCATCTCGACGAGCAGTCCCCGCCGGTCGCGGTGGACGGTCAGGGCATGAACCACGACTCCGGCGATGAGGTTCTCGCGGCGGTCCAGGTCGATAAGATCCGGTAGCGCGGTCACACTCCCTCCTGCCGATGGCGATGGCGCTCTGCCGGCACTCTATCACAGGGTCAAGCCGTCTGGCAACGGCTTGACATGTGTCGCTGATGCGGTATGATGGCAGCCAAAAGGCCGGTTGTCGGAGGAGGAGCACGATGGCCATTGCGGAACGGATGCTGCGGGCGGCGAAGCTGGAGAGCGAACTATATGAAGAGGTCGAGAAGGACGAATCGGCGACGATGGAGGCCCTCTACGTGGTGGTCATCGTCGCCCTGGCCTCTGGCATCGGGGCCGCGCTCAGTGGGGCCGCGCGAGGCAACGTGGTCCTGGCGCTCATCGGTGGGGTGATCGCGGCGGTCCTGGGCTGGGTGGTCTGGGCGGCCATCACGTATTTTATCGGCACGCGGCTCCTGGGTGGCACGGCCACCCTGGGCGAGATGCTGCGGACCCTGGGCTATGCCCAGGCGCCCGGCGTCCTGCGGATCTTCGCGTTCATCCCCGGCCTGGGCACCCTCATCAGTATCGTCGTCGCGATCTGGATGCTGGTGGCCGGCGTGATCGCCATCCGCCAGGCCCTGGACTTCAGCACCGGGCGGGCTATCGTCACGGTGCTCCTGGGCTGGCTGGCGGCGCTGATCCTCTCGGTGGTCCTGGCGCTGCTCGGCCTGGGCGCGGCGTTCATCGTCGGCGGAGCGTGACCGGGCCTGGCACACCGCCTGGCCGGGCGTGAAACGGTGCCCGGTCTCGTCCGAACTCTGCCTGCCAGGCGGGCGCCTGGCGGAACCGACGGGCTGACTGTGGCTCTCTGGGTGGGGGGCTGACCTCTCGCTGGCATAGGCCCTGCCCCGTCTCCTGCTGATGGAGCGGCAATGGCGGGGGGGCGTGCCGGGCGCGCCCCGACGGGTCCTGATCGTCCGGGCGCTCTTTCTGGGCGACCTCATTGTGGCCACGCCGGCCCTGCGGGCTCTCCGGCGGGCCTGGCCGCTGACGGAGATCACGCTCCTGGGGCGTCCCTGGGCGGCCGAGTTCGCCGCCCGCTGTCCCTACCTGGACCGCTTTCAGCCTTTTCCCGGCAATCCAGATGACCTCGCCGATGCGGCCTGGGACGCGGTCCAGGCGTGGGCTCGCGCCGAACGGTTCGACCTCGTCCTGCACTGGCACGGCCGGCTCCCGCCAGCGCGGGTACGGCTCCTGGGGGGGCGCTGGACGGTGGGCCTCTGTGCGGGCGCGGATTGCGCTGACCTGGATCTCCCGGTTCCCTATGGCGCCCAGCACGAGACGCTGCGTCTGCTCTCCACCGTCCGCGCCCTGGGCCTGCCGGCCGATGGCGTCCAGCCGGAGTTCTGGCTGCGCCCGGCCGATCTGTGGCTGGCTGAGGCCCTTCTGCCTCCGGCGGCCCGTGGCCGTCCGCTGGTCGTTCTGCACCCCGGGGCCCGTCACCCCGAGCGGGCCTGGCCGCCGGAGCGTTTCGCCGCCGTGGCGGACTGGTGGGCGCGCCAGGGGGCCGTGGTGGCGCTGGTGGGCGGGCCAGCCGACCGCCCCCTGAGCGAGCGGGTTCGGGCCCGGGCGCGGGCGCCGCTGATCGACCTGGTCGGACGGACCTCTCTCGGCCTGCTGGGAGCCCTGGTCGCCCGGGCGGTGCTCTTCATCGGCAACGACAGCGGACCGGCTCATCTCGCCACCGCGCTCCGGACGCCGAGCGTGGTGATCTTCCGGCGCTGTATGGTCGCCGAGTGGGCGCCGCTGGACCGCCGGCGCCATCGTCCCCTCTGGGGCGCCGGCCCCTGCGCGGCCTGTGACCGCTGGGCGCCGGGCGACCATACCTGTCTGCTGGCTCTCTCCGTCGAGGAGGTCTGCCGGGCGGCCGGGAGCCTGGCCTCGTTCTGAGCCGCGTGCCGACCGTTTCGATCCTGTCCGGAGGCGGTCGGCGAGCTCGTAGCGCCGACCACGGGGACGAACCGGTCGGGCCAGCGGAATCCACCCGGCCGGTCCGTGGCTGTCGCCGTAGGCCACGGCGGGCCAGGCGGCGCCATGGGAAGGCTGTGCTTCCGAAGCAGCGGCACCCGCCCTTTCGGCATACGCCTTGCAGCGGCACCGCTGGGAGTGCGTGGTGCGTTCTTGCGGCGGTGGCTCCTGACCCGGTCGGACGAGTGCCGGGGGGCCGGATGGGTGAGGAGTGGTGAGCCTGTCGTCACGGCGGTGGTGCGCGGTCCTGGTCCTGGCCCTGGTCCTGACCTGGCCTCCGGTCGCTCTGGCCGCGGCTCTCTCCACGGAGGTCGACGGGACGGGGATCCAGGTCGAGGTCGTCCGGGACGAGGTCACAGCCGAGGGCTGGCGGCAGACGGTGGCCCTGACCTTTCGCCCAGGGGGCACGGTGGCTGCGGCGGCTCTCGTGGTCTACGGCGACGAGGGCCGGAGCGATGACCTTTTCGCCGTGGTTCAGCGCCAGCATCCAGAGGTGCCCCGGCCTGATGCCATTCCGGCCGGATTAGTCGTCACTCTGACCATCGATCCGACCCGGGTCTTTGTGCGGCAGCAGGAGGAGCGCCGGCCCGGTGTGGTGACGCGGGTCTACACCAACGGCGTCCGGGAGCACCTGTTCGCACCGCCTCAGCAGGGCGTCGTTCGGCGGGTGACGTTCCCGGTGAGTCCTACGGGCGCGGCGTTCGCCTTCCGGGCTGAGGATCAGATCGTCACCGTCCCCTCGGGGGGATCGCTGGTCGATCTGGTCAGTCAGGCCGGCCAGAGCTATCCAGAGGCTGTCCAGGCGGTTTTTGGCTTCGCCCGGGGGCCGGCGGCGCTGGAGTTCTCACGGCAGACCGGCTGGACCGTTCACACCTGGCCTCCGCCTCCGGGCGAGCGCCGCCGACTGGTGCTGGGGCCGGTGGAGCAGTACCGCCAGTGGCCGGCGGTGGTGGCCGAGCCGACGGCGACCGATCCCCTGCTCCGCGAGCGCCAGCGCGATCTCCTGCTGGCCCAGCAGCAGGCCGGTATCATCGTCCAGCAGCGCCGTGGCTGGGAGACGCTCTACCGGGTGGCCGCCGTCGACCCGGCGGTGACCGCTCGCCAGGTGAGCCAGCTGATCTATGGGACTCCCGACCGGGCCCTGGAGATCGCCCAGCGGGCCGGATTCGCGCTGCCGCCGGCCGAGGTGGCCCGCGACCGTTTTGACCCCTCGCTCTTTGGCCTGGTCTTTGACCTCGCGGTGGACCTCGCCCACGAGCAGTTCATCGCCACCCGTGAGGGTCTGTCCGAGGGCGAGCGGCTCACCCTGGTCAACGGAACCCGGATCGAACGCTACCGGCGAACGCGGGGGCTGGTGGAGATGGTCCGCTATCCGACCGGCTTCACCCGGTTGGTCTACCGGCCGGGGAGGGTTCTCTCGGCCGGCGCGCACCTGCTGGCCTTTCTCCGTGGCGTGGGCGTGGCCGCCCGCGACCCGGCTGCGGCCCGCGCCGCTGTGGCCGCTCAGGTGGTCTGGCACTGGGCGCCCGACCTGCCCCACCGGCCGGGGGAGATGGTCGAGTCGCTGGCCTGGGAGCAGAGGGATGGTGAACCGGTGCTGGTGGCGGTGGTGGCGCCTGGTCCGGAGCGCGGGCCGGTTGGGACGGCTCTGCTGGGGCTCTGGGCCGTGGCCCCCTATCTGGGGGCGGTGGTCCTGCTCGGTGGGGTCAGCGGCATCGTGGTGGTGGTCGCCCTGCTGGCCGGGCGCCGCTCGCTGGGGTAGCGGATTACCGCTCGTTCAGGTCGCCGGCCCGCCAGGCGGCCAGCAGCGCCCGGGCGCAGTCGCGCTGGACCCCGCCGGGTGCCCAGCCGCGCAGCGTCTCGACCGCCACCTCCAGCGGGACGGGCGTGGTGTTCGCCGGGTGCACCAGATTGTCCAGCAGTTCAGCGGCGGCCACCACATGGGCGGTCAGCGGCAGTTCGTGTTCGCGCAGCCGGCGGGGGTAGCCCCAGCCGTCTGGCCGCTCGTGGTGGCCGTGGACGATGGGCACGATGTCGCGGTACATCGGCACGCCGCTCAGAATACGGGCACCCAGTTCGGGATGCCGGCGGACCCAGGCCAGTTCGTCGCGGGGGAGCGTGCCGGTCTCCGGCGGGATGGCGGTCGGAATGGCCAGCATGCCGATATCGTGCAGCAGGGCCCCTAACTGGACGGCCTGGTGTTCGTCGGGAGACAGGTTGAGATGCCGGGCCAGGGCGCCGGCGTAGCGGGCCACCCGGCCGGCGTGGGCCATGCTGCCGGGCAGGCGCAGTTCGAGCGCCTGCAGGAGCACGCGGGCGATGGAGACGCTGGCGGCTCGGGCCTCGGCCAGGCCGCGTCGGGCCGCTTCGGTCAGGACTTTGAGGTCCTCGGCGTAGGCCAGGAGCTGGGCGTTGACCAGGTCCTCACCGCTGGCGGGGGGACTGGCCGGTCGGTCGACGGGCACGGGCAGTTCGGGAGGAGCGGTGGGGGTGAAAGCGTGCTGAACGCGGGTCAGCAGTTGCAGCGGCGAGAACGGTTTGGTGATATAATCGTCGGCCCCCGCCTGGAGGGCGGCCTGCCGGTCCTCCTCGCGGCTCATGGCGGTCAGGATGATGACCACGGTGTCCCGGGTGGCTGGATCGGCCTTGATGCGCCGGCAGACCTCGATCCCGCTCATGTCAGGCATCTGGATGTCCAGCAGGACCAGCTGGGGACGCTCGCGCTGGACCAGGTCCAGGGCCGAGGCGCCGTCGGTCGCGGTCAGAAGCGTCCAGCCCTGGGTGTCGAGGGTGGCTGCGACCAGCTGGATCAGGGCCTTATCGTCATCGACGATCAGAACTTTCGGGGTCATCGCGCACCATCCGCGCAAATACTAACGGGTCTCTCCGGCCGTGTCAAGGGGCTGGGCTGGGGCCTGGAATGCTGCCTGCCCTGAGGGGCACAGGGAGAAAATCGGCGGGAGGCGATGAGGAGGCACCGATGACGCGGATCGGATTTATCGGTCTGGGGCTGATGGGTCAGCCGATGGCGCGGCGTTTGCTCGCCTGCGGCTACGATCTGGTGGTCTGGAACCGCACGCCGGCCAAGGCCGAGCCGGTGATCGCGGCCGGGGCCCGGTGGGCGGACTCGCCAGCCGCGGTCGCCCGCCAGGTGGAGGTGGTGATCCTGATGGTCACCGATTCAGCGGCCTCGGAGGCGGTGATCTGTGGGCCGGAGGGGGTGCTCCAGGGAGCCCGTCCAGGGCTGGTTATCATCGACATGAGCAGTATCGCCCCCGCGGATTCGCGCCGGCTGGCGGCCCGGGCCCGTGAGCAGGGAGTGGCGATGCTCGACGCCCCGGTCACCGGCAGCGTCAGTGCGGCGGCGGCTGGGGAGCTGGGGATCATGGTCGGGGGGCCGGAAGAGGTCTTCGCCGCCTGCCGTCCGATCCTGGCGGCGCTGGGCACCAAGATCGTCTACGCCGGACCCAACGGGGCGGGCTGCACGCTCAAACTCCTGAACAACCTGATCCTGGGGATCGCCGTCGCGGCGGTCGGCGAGGCGTTCGTCCTGGCCACCCGTCTCGGCATCGACCCCCGGCTGCTGCAGGAGATCACCAGCGTCGGCGGCGCCCGGACCGGGGCGATGGAATCGCGCGGTCCCCGCATGCTGGCGCGCGACTTCGCGCCGCGCTTCTCCATCGATAACCAGTACAAAGACCTGGCCAACGTCCTGGCGCTGGCGGCCCAGGCCCAGGTGCCACTGCCGGTGACCACGCTGGTCCAGACGCTCTACCAGGCGGCCCGGGCCCAGGGGAAGGGGGGCTGGGACTCGGCGGCGGTGGTGACGGTCCTGGAGAGCCTGGCCGGCGTCACGGTCGGGGCGCCAACCGACCGTCCGGCGGGGGAGAGCGATGCTCCGACCGGACCAGATCGGCGCTAGCACCTCCTGCCTGGCCAACTACGACCTGCCGACCGCCCTGGCCACCCTGGCCCGGCTGGGATTCGCCGCCGTCGAGCTGCTGGCGGTGGCCGGGGCTCGTCATTCTATCGGCTGGTTGCCCGGTTTCTGGTTCGAGACCCTGACCGGGGCGGAGCGCGAGGCCCTGCGGCAGAGCCTCCGGCCGTTCCGGGGGCTGAGCGTCCACGCCCCGTTCGTCGATACCCCGCTCTTCACCTACAACTCCTGGATCGCCCGCGAGTCTCTCCGCCAGGTGCGGGTCACCATCGAGGGCGCCGGCTGGCTGGGGGCGCGGGTGGTGGTGGTCCATGTCAATCGCCATCCCTATCTGGAGCCGCGTGACTACTGGACAGAGATGCTGCAGGTGCTGCGCTCGCTGGGTGAGGTCGCGCGGCCGCTGGGAGTTCAGGTGGGGATCGAGACCGGCTACCCCGACCGCTACGATCTCTTTGTCGACCTCATCCACGCGATCCGGCACCCGGCGGTGGGCGCCACCCTGGATGTCGGTCACGTGGCCTATCTGCCGGAGAGCGGGCCGCCGGGAACCGCTGAGGGAGAGCGGCGGACCAACGCCAACCTGCGCCGGCTCTGCCGCGACCTGGGGGAGAAAATCGTCCACATTCATCTGCACGATGTGCGGCGGACAGACTGGCGTGACCACCGGGCGCTGGGCACCGGCTTTCTCGACCTGCCCGGCCTGATCGCCGACCTGGACCAGCTGGGCTACTCCGGCCTTCTGCAGCTGGAACTCGAAGAGGAAGACCAGATCGGCGCCCTGCGCCAGAGCCAGGTTTTGCTCGCCCGCCTCCTGGGGGCCAGCCGTGGAGCGCCTGAGGGGGGATAGCGGACCGTGGCCGTCCTGATCGCCGGGGTAGACTTCAGCGCCGCGACCGATCTCCGACGGGGGCAACTCTGGTGTGCCTGGGGCTGGCTGGTCGGCCGGCGGCTGCGGCTGATGGGACTGGAACGGGTCTGGCAGCGCGAGACCCTGGTGGTCCGGATCCGGGATCAGCCGGGTCACTGGGGGATCGACGCGCCGATGGGGCTGCCGGTCGGGGTCTACCCGCTTCTGGGCTGGCGCGACGCACCGGAGGCCATCAGCCGGGTGGCGGCGATGACGCGAACGGACTTTCGGGGGCTTCTAGCCCGGTATGGTCTGCGGGAGGAGCGGCGCTGCCGGGCGCCGGGGCTGACCTGTCGCTACGCTGATGCCTATCTCCAGGGACTGAGCCCCTTCAAACGCACCAACCCGGACATGCAGATGCTGGTCCACGCCAGCTTCAGTCTGCTGGACCGGCTGCGCGGGCTGGGGGTCCGGGTCTATCCCTACGATCCCCAGCCGACCGACGGGGTCTCGGCGGTCTACGAGGTTTACCCCTCAGCGGTCTGGCGGCTTTTGGGCTTTCGCCGGCGGCAGGTGGATCTCCAGCCGGCTTTGGCACGGATCGCCTGGGCATTGAGATTGCAGGTGGAGCTGGCCGGGCTCGGGGAGAGCCCGACCCAGGATGCCGCCGATGCGGTGCTGGCGGCGGTGGCGGTCGGTTGGGCGGTGGCCCAGGCAGAGGTCGCCGAGTGGCACCGGAAGCCGGCGAGCCTCACCGAGGAGGAGTGGGCGGTCCGGGCCTGGGAGGGCGCGGTGATCGGTCCGCGGATGACATAAGAGGGACCATTGCCAAACAGGCGAGGCCGCGCTATCATGGGTGTACAAGCCGGTGCGCCCTGGCTGACGGACCAACAAAGGCCGCCGCACTGCACGCCGGTGCAAATCGCAGAAGGGAGTGTGCGGTATGGGAGTGCTGCGTGTTCTTTGCGGCCGTGGTGACGTCAAGGTCGAGTGGGACCTTGAGAAGGAGGAGGCGGTCAAGGAGGCCGAGCGCATCTTCCAGGAGAACGCGGCCAAGGGCTACGCCTCGTTCCGCGTTGACGATAAGATCGACTCGGCCGAGCGCATCGAGAAGTTCGACCCGCACGCCAAGCAGATCATTCAGATCCCCCGCATTGTCGGGGGCTGAGCGACCGACAGCGAGCACACGGCACGCGGAGCCGCCCACCCCGGCCGGGGGTGGCACCGGTCTCCGCGTGTGTGCATCGGGGGGGTGAACCCGGCGATGCTGAGGGCGTTTCTGGCCTGGTTGGCGCGCGGATTGGGCGTACGTGTCTACCTGCGGCCGCCGCAGGGAACGTGGCAGCTCCTCTGGGGCGGACCCAGCGAGGTGCCGCGCGACTTCCCCGATGAGTGGGCGGTCGGGGTTCGGGACATGCTGGACACGCTGGCCGACCCCTACCGCTGCGAGGACGAGGCCAACCTGCGGGCGGAACAGCTGCTGCGCGAGCAGCTGGGCGAGGACTACCAGAAACTGGTCACCCAGGGCTACATCGATGTCCCCTCACGGGTCTTCCGCAACACCTTCTACCGGCTCCGTCTGCGCCGCCCGATCGAGGTCTTCAAGAACGGTCGTCGGCAGCCCTGGCGACTCTGCGTGGTCTCCATCGAGCGGGTGCCGGCGGCTGACGAGCTGTTGATGAAGCTCCTCTGGCTGAAAACGAACGAGGAGTACGTCCTGGCCACCGCCAACCGCGTGCGCTAGCGACAAGCGCCTCCGGTCAGCCGGTGGGTGCGCATCTGGCGCGGGGCGCACCGCCCACAGCGCTCTCCCCCGCCTGGGCTGCCGTTGTGCGTGGGGACCCGGCGTCTGTTCCCCGGAGAATCGGATAAAGAGAACCGGGGGCCAGGTTCCCTGGCCCCCGGTGTGGATCAGACGATCTCGACCACCGCGCCGGCCGCCTCGAGTTTGGCCTTGATGCTTTCGGCCTCGGTCTTGGGCACCCCTTCTTTGACCGGCTTGGGGGCGGCCTCGACCAGGTCCTTGGCCTCCTTGAGACCGAGCCCGGTGATCTCGCGAACGACCTTGATAACGTTGATCTTGTTCGGCCCGATCTCTTTAAGGACCACGTTGAACTCGGTCTTCTCCTCGGCCGGCGCAGCGGGCGCGGCCGCCGGCGCGGCGGCGGCGGGCGCGGCGGCCACAGCGACCGGCGCGGCCGCGCTCACCCCGAACCGCTCCTCCAGGGCCTTGACCAGTTCGGCCAGTTCCAGAACGGTCATGCTCTCGATCGCCTTGATCAGTTCCTCTTTGGTCAACGTCGCCATGTGTGCACCCCTTCGCGTGAATGGTTTGGGCAGACAGCCCGCGGTCTCGCGGGTTCTCCGTCAGGCGGCCTCGCCGGCCAGCTGCCGTCGGCGGGCCTCCAGAACGTAGACCAGGCTGCGCAGCGTCGCTGAGAGCACCCCGACCAGGTTGGCCATCGGCGCCTGCATCGTGCCGATGACCTGGCTGATCAGCACCGGGCGGGGCGGCAGTTCGGCGATCCGCTGGATCTGCTCGACCGAGATCGGCCGGCGCTGCAGCAGTCCCCCCTTGAGGGCCAGCACCCGGAACGCCCGCGTCGCCTCGGTCAGCGCTTTGGCGGCCGCCGCCACGTCCTCCTGGGTGGTGAAGGCCAGGGCGGTCGGCCCGACCAGCCAGCCGTCGAGGTCGGTGATGCCCAGGTCGCGGGCGGCGAGCCCGGTCAGGGTGTTTTTGACCACGTGCAACTCCACGCCCGCGCTCCGCAGTTGCCGCCGCAGCTGGGTCATCTCCTGGACGGTCAGGCCGCGATAGTCGGTGAAGACCGCGAACGTGCTCTGGGCCAGCCAGTCGCGGATGCGCGCCAGGTCCTCGACCTTCTTCTGGGGCAGCCGCTTGGTAATGGGCACGCTCTCACCTCCTTTCGGACCGCAGGAAAAAGGCCCTCGCGCCACAGACGCGAGGGCCAGAGAGGGCATGGAAAGCCATACCCGTCGTGACCGTTCGCCTCGGCAGGCTTTTTACGCCGTCTCCGGCCCCTGCTGTCTTCGGCGCGGTGCGCTTTTTTTATACCGGTCAACCAGGCCAGGGCCTCAGGCCGCCGCCGGCAGGGCTGTCAGCTTGCCCACATCCAGTTTGATGCCTGGTCCCATGGTCGTGGTCAGCGTTGCACTCCGGATGTACTGCCCCTTGGCGCCGCTGGGCCGGGCCTTCAGAATGGCGTCCATCAGCGCCGCCAGGTTCTCCAGCAGTTTATCGGTTTCGAAACTGACCTTGCCCACCGGGATGTGCAGCAGGCCGGTCCGGTCCAGACGGAACTCGACGCGCCCCTTCCGGGCGTCGCGGATGGCTCGGGGCAGGTCGGCCGGCTGAACCACCGTGCCCGAACGGGGGTTGGGCATCAGGCCCCGGCGGCCCAGAATGCGGCCCAGACGGGCGATCCGGGGCATCATATCCGGGGTAGCCAGGGCGATGTCGAAGTCCAGCCACCCCTCCTCGATCTTCTTGATGAGTTCGTCGGCCCCGACGTAGTCGGCTCCGGCCTCGCGGGCGATCCGCTCGGCCTCGCCGATGGCGAAGACCAGGACGCGGACCGGCCGGCCCAGGCCGTGGGGCAGGATGGCCACCCCCCGCACCTGCTGATCGGCGTGGCGCGGGTCGAGGCCGGTGCGCAGATGGAGTTCCACGGTGGCGTCGAACCGGGTGTAGGAGGTCTTCTTGGCCAGCTCGATCGCCTCGCGGGGCTCGTAGAGTCGGGTCGGGTCAACGAGTTTCGCCGCTTCGAGGTACTTCTTCCCGTGCTTCTTCGCCATGGTCTCCTCCCTGTGGTCCAGGCGGGATAAGGTCCCTCCCACCGGGATGCGGATCGGTCAGCCCACGACCTCCAGCCCCATCGAGCGGGCCGTGCCCTCGACCATGCGCATCGCCGCTTCGAGGTCGGTGGTGTTGAGATCCTTCAGTTTGATCTCGGCGATCTCCCGGATCTTCTCGCGGGTGATGGTCCCGACCTTCTGGCGATTGGGGGCGCCAGAGCCCTTCTCGATGTTGGCCGCCTTCTTCAGGAGATCGGCGGTCGGCGGGGTTTTGGTGACGAACGTGAACGACCGGTCCTCGTAGATCGTGATCTCGACCGGGATGATCATCCCGACCTGGCTGGCCGTGCGCTCGTTGTACTCTTTGACGAAGGCCATGATGTTGACGCCGTGCTGGCCGAGCGCCGGGCCGACCGGCGGGGCCGGTGTCGCCTTCCCGGCCGGGATCTGCAGTTTGACAATCGCCTTGATCTTCTTGGCCATCCGTCACATCCTGTGTCCGAGAGTTCAGGGCTCAGACGCGCTCGACCTGCAGGAAGTCCAGTTCGATGGGGGTCTCGCGCCCGAAGAAAGAGACCAGGACGCGCACCTTGCCCTTCTCGTGGTTGATGTCGCTGACCACCCCGATGAAGTCGGCGAACGGACCATCGATGATGCGGACCGTCTGGCCCTTGGTGAACGAGATCTTCACCCGCGGGGCCTCGGTCTTCATCTGCTTGAGGATGGCCTTGACCTCGTGGTCCTGAAGCGGGATGGGCTTGTTGCCCGAGCCCACAAAGCCGGTCACCCCCGGGGTATTGCGGACCACGTACCACGACTGGTCGTCCATAATCATCTCGACCAGAACGTAGCCGGGGAAGACCTTCCGCTGGACCGTCCGCCGCTGGCCATCCTTGACCTCGACCTCGCCCTCCATCGGGATGACCACCTGGAAGATCTTGTCCTGCATCTCCATGGTACGGATCCGCTGCTCCAGGTTGGCCTTGACCTTGTTCTCATGGCCAGAGTAGGTGTGGATCACGTACCACTTGCGCTCTGGATGCTTGACCTCGGTGGTCTCCTCGGTCGGGGCGGGACTGGTCGCGCTGGTCTCAGGCTGGTTTTCGCGGAGCGTCTCCTGCGTCATCGTCAGTCGGACGTAGGCGTCCGTCCCTCCTTACCGGTGAAGGCCGTCTAAAAGCGGCTGATAATAAACTCGAAGAATTTGCTGAAAAGCAGGTCGACCAGGCCCAGAAAGGCACCCATCGCCGCCGAGACCGCACAGACGATCAACGTGAGATTGACCACCTGCTCCCGACTGGGCCAGGTGATCTTCTTGACCTCCGACCGCATCTCAACATAGAAACGGCGGAACGGCCCCTCCGGGGCCCAGAGCCGCTGGAGTTTCTGGACCGCCGGCGCCCAGCGGGGCCGACTGACCGGCGGGGCGACCCGTCGGACCGGCGGGCTTTCCACCGGCCGGCGCGGTTTGGTGACCATGCGGTTCTTCATGCGCGCTCCCGGCGCGATCCCTGCACTCTCTCTGGCCCGGACCGAAAACAACGCGGCGCACCCACCGGGTGCGAGGCCGCGTCTCCTGTCCAAATCATACTGCATGCCGGGCCGGTTGTCAAGAGGAACCGGACGAGAGACGGAGGGCTCTCATGTTCGCTCGCTGAGCAGCCGGCCCGGCTGCTAAGGAGTGGGTGATGCAGGTGACGGTCACGTTGATCGCTTTGCCCGCCTGGCCCCTCGACGCCCACGGGGCCGGTGAGCACCACACCCTGACGACTGTCGCCCAGCGCGTGACCCTCCCCGAGGGAGCGCGGGTCGCCGACCTCCTGCAGGCGCTCGATCTGCACCCGGGGGAGGTTTTGCTGGTGCTCATCAACGGGGCGGAGGGCGACCACACCCATCCCCTGCGCGACGGCGACGCGGTGGTGCTCAACGGCCCCTTCGTCGGCGACTAGCGGCCGGCCGGGGTCCTGGGCGGCAGGTGGATCGGCTGCCCGAAGACGGCGTGGGCGGCCTCGGCCAGCGCCTCGCTCAGCGTTGGATGGGCGTGGATGTTGGTGGCGATCTCGTCGGGCGTGGCCTCGAGGAACCGGGCCAGCGTCAGTTCGGGCAGGAGCTCGGTCACGTGCGGACCGATGAGATGGGCGCCCAGGATCTCGCCGGTTTTGGCGTCGCTGACGATCTTGACGAAGCCCTCGGCCTCACCGAGGATAAGCGCCCGGCTGTTCGGTCGGAAGGGGAAGCGGCCGACCTTGACCTCGTAGCCTTTGGCCCGGGCTTCCTCTTCGGTCAGCCCCATGCTGGCGATCTGGGGCCGGCAGTAGGTGGCCCGGGGGGCTCGCAGATAGTCGATGGGGATCGGTTCCTGGCCGGCGATGGCCTCGGCGGCCACGATCCCCTCGGCCGAGGCCACGTGGGCCAGCGGCAGGCGGCCGGTGACGTCGCCGATGGCGTAGAGGTTGGGCTCGGCCGTCTGCTGGTACTCGTTGACCTGAATGGCCCCGCGCTCGATCCGCACCCGCAGGCCCTCCAGCCCCAGGTTCTCGATGTTGGCGGCCCGCCCGATAGCCACCAGGATGCACTCGGCGGTTAGACGCTCGGTCCGGTTCTCCACCGTGATCTCCACGGCCACGCCGTCAGGGCCCTGCTGGAGCGTTTCGGGAAGGACGCGGGCGCCGGTCCGGATAGTGATACCCCGGCGGGCGTAGGCCCGGGCCAGAGCCTCGCTGACCTCCGGGTCCTCGAGCGGCACCAGCCGGGGCAGGGCCTCGACCAGCGTCACCTCGCTGCCCAGGTCGCGCCAGATCGAGGCGAACTCGACGCCGACCGCGCCGGCGCCGATGATGATGACCGAGCGGGGGATACTCCGGCGGGCCAGCGCCTCGTTGCTGGTCAGGATGCGCTCGGGGTCGGGCTGCCAGCCCGGCAGCATCTTGGGCCGCGAGCCGGTGGCCACGATCACCGCCCGGCCGGCCAGCTCCTGCTGGCTGCCGTCCTGGCTGACCAGGACCGTGGTCGGGCCGCTCAGCCGTCCGGTCCCACGGACCAGGGTGATCCCGTAGCCGCGGATCAGGGTCTCCAGTCCGCGGTAGAGCTGATCGACCACCTGGTCACGGCGGGCGAACAGCTGGCCGGGGTCGATCCGGGGCTCGCCCAGGTGGATGCCGAAGCCAGGGGCCAGACTGGCCCGGTGGACCAGTTCGGCCGCCTCGAGCATGGCCTTGGTGGGGATGCAGCCCCAGTGCAGGCAGACGCCGCCGACCTTGTCGCGCTCGACCAGGGCGGTGCGCAGGCCCAGCTGGGCGGCCCGGATGGCGGCGACGTAGCCGCCCGGACCGCCGCCGACGACCACCACGTCGAACTGTGCCCGTTCCATCGTCTTGCTCCTTCAGTACACCAGGCTGATGGGGTTCTCCAGCAGGCGTCTCAGTTCCTGCAGGAACTGAGCGCCTTCGGCGCCGTAGAAGACCCGATGGTCGCCAGAGAGCGTGACGCGCATGCGCTGGCGGACCACCACCTGGTCGTCCACGACCACCGGCTTGGGCTGGATCGCGCCGACCGCCAGGATGGCGCTCTGCCCGGGCGGGATGATGGCGATGAACTCGTCGATCTCGAACATCCCGAGATTGGAGATGGTGAAGGTGGCGCCCTCCAGATCGTGGGCGGTGGCCTTGCCAGCGCGGGCCCGTTCGATGAGGTCACGGCTCTCCCGGGCGATCTGCTGGAGCGGCTTGGTGTGGGCGTCGCGCACCACCACCACCAGCAGGGCGTCGGGAGTGGCCACGGCGATCCCGATGTTGACCGTCTTGAAGCGGATGACCTGCCCGTCGTGGTAGGTGGCGTTGATCGCGGGGAACTTCTGGAGGGCCAGGGCGCAGGCCTTGACGATGAGATCGGTGAAAGAGACGCCGGGGGTCCCGGCCCAGGCGTTGATCTGGGTCCGCAGCGCCACCGCCGCCGTCATGTCGATCTCGGTGGTGAGGTAGAAGTGGGGGATCGTCGTTTTGCTCTGGACCATGCGCTGGGCGATGAGGCTCTGGACGCGTGTGAGCGGCACGGTCTCGCGCAGTTCCGGCGGGATGGCGATGGGCGGGGCGGCGGGGGGTGCTGCCGGGGGGGCAGCGGGCGGAGGGGCGGCGGGTGGGGCCGCCGGCGCGGCTGGGGCGGCGGCCGGGGCCTCCTCCGGGCGGCGCAGGATGGCGATGGGCTGGCCGAGCGGCACCGTTGTCCCCTCTGGGACCAGCAGTTTCTCGACGATGCCCTCCTCGAAGGCCTCGAGTTCCATCGTCGCCTTGTCGGTTTCGATGTCGGCCAGGGGCTCGCCCTTGCGGACGTGTTCCCCCTCCCGCTTGCGCCAGCGCACCACGGTCCCCGCTTCCATGGTGTCGCTGAGGCGCGGCATCACGATCTCGATCGGCATGCGGACCTCCTCGTCGGTCGACCGTCGCCCGTGGGCGGGCGGAGTGCGGTGGGCAGACGGGCTTTAGCGACGGCGGTGGACCAGGTCCTCGACCGTGCGCACGATGTCCTCGGCGTGGGGCAGCACCGCCTCTTCGAGGTTCGGGGCGTAGGGCATCGGGACCTCGACCGAGCCGATGCGGACGACCGGAGCGTCGAGGTAGTCAAAGGCCCCCTCGGCGATGCGGGCGGCGATCTCGGCCGTGACCCCGTAGGTCGGCCAGCCCTCTTCGACGATGACGGCCCGGCCGGTCTTCTTGACCGAGGTCAGGACGGTCTCGGCGTCGAGCGGCCGCAGGCTGCGCAGGTCCACCACCTCGGCCTCGATGCCGCGCTCAGCCAGGTGGCGGGCGGCGTCCAGCGCGACCAGAGTCATGCGCGAGTAGGCGATGATGGACACGTCGCGTCCCTCGCGGGCGATGGTCGCCTGGCCGATGGGCACGGTGTAATCGCCCTCGGGCACCTCGCCCCGAACGTTATAGAGGCGCAGCCCCTCGATGAAGAGCACCGGGCAGTCGTCGCGAATCGCGGCCTTGAGGAGCCCTTTGGCGTCGGCCGGGGTGGCCGGGGCCACCACCTTCAGCCCGGGAATACTGGCGAAGAGGTGCTCCAGATTCTGCGAATGCTGGGCGGTCAGCTGGCGGCCGGCCCCGCTCGGGGTGCGGATGGTCAGCGGGCAGACCAGTTTGCCGCCGAACATGTAGCGCAGTTTGGCGGCGTGGTTGACGATCTGATCCATCGCCAGCAGGATGAAGTTGATGGTCATGATCTCGACCACCGGGCGCAGGCCGACCATCGCCGCGCCGATGCCCATGCCGACGATGACCTCTTCGGCGATCGGTGTGTCGCGGACCCGTTTCTCGCCGAACTCGCGGTAGAGACCGGCGGTGACCTTGTACGACCCTTCGAAAACCCCGATGTCCTCGCCCAGCAGGAAGACGGTCGGGTCGCGCTGCATCTCTTCTCGGAGGGCCTGGTTCAGCGCCTCGCGGTAGGTGATGACCGGCACGCTCAGTCCTCCGCGTAGACGTACTTGGTCAGTTCGCTGAGGTCCGGGAAGGGGCTCTGCTCGGCGAACTCCACCGCCCGGTTGACGGTCTCGGTGACCTCGCGGGCGATGGCCGCCTTCTCGGCGCTGCTGAGCAGCCCGGCCTCCTCCAGCTGTCGCTCAAAGCGCACGATCGGGTCGCGGGCCCGCCACTGCTGGACCTCCTCTTCGGTCCGGTAGGCCCGGCCGGGGTCGGCCATCGAGTGGCCACGGTAGCGGTAGCAGACGTATTCGATAAGGCTCGGCTCCCGCTGCGTCCGGGCCCGTTCGATCGCCCGCTCGGTGGCCTCGCGCGAGGCCAGAACATCCATCCCGTCGACCCGCTCCGCGTACATGTTATACGCGCAGGCCTTCTTGTAGATCTCCGGGACGGCCGAGGCCTTGGTGACGGGCATCCCCATCGCGTAGAAGTTGTTGGTGCAGGCGAAGACGATGGGCAGGCGCCAGAGTTTGGCGATATTGAGCGACTCGTGGAAGGCGCCGATATCGGTGGCCCCCTCACCGAACTGGCAGAGCACGACCTCGTTGCCGCCCCGGTAGTCGATGGCCAGGCCGATACCCACCGCCAGCGGCAGGTGGCCGCCGACGATGGCCCAGCCGCCGAGGAAGCGGCGGGTCTCATCGAAGAGGTGCATCGAGCCGCCCCGCCCCCGGGCGCAGCCGGTCACCTTGCCGAAGAGTTCGGCCATGACCACGCCGGGGTCGGTGCCACGGGCCAGGGCGTAGCCGTGGTCGCGGTAGGCGGTGATGAGATAATCCTGTGGGGGGAGGGCGGTGACCATGCCGACGACGGCGGCCTCTTCGCCGACGTTGAGGTGCAGGTAGCCGCCGATCTTGGCGCGGGTGTACATCTCGGCCGCCTTCTCCTCAAACTCCCGGATGAGGAGCATCAGGCGGTACATCCGGAGCAGTTCCTCCCGCGGGTAGCGGCTGAGCAGCGGCGGCGCTTCGGCCGTCGGCAGGTGCGGTGGCGAGGAGAGAACACCACCCTCGCCAAAGCTCTCGTACTGCATCCAGTCCTCCTTCACGTGTCCGACGGGCCAGCCGGACAGGCGGAATCGGCGGTGGTGTCAGGACCGGGCTGGCGACCGGGTGCGCGTGAGTCGGGTGGCCCGTCCGAACGGGCTCTCGCTATACTAGTCTCCTATTGTACCGCAAGTGGCGGTGCCGTGCTAGTGTCCTTGCCGGGGCGGCCGCCGCCCGGCTATAATCTGGAGCAGGCGATGGCGGCCGGACCACCGGCCGCCTTGTCTCAAGGAGAGAGGCGTGGCGCAGTCGCAGACCTTTGGTGATCTGGCCCTGAGCCGGCTGCTGGGCGCTCCCCCCGCGCAGGTGGCGCCGCGCGGCCTGGCCCCGCGCGGGCTCTACCCCGAGGGCGAGGGCGTGCCGCACGATTTCCAGGTCATGGAGCGGGCCCTCGTTTGGGCCGAGGGGGTCGAGCGCCTTTACGAACAGGCCAAGGAGCGGCAGTGGAACGCCAGCGTGGATATCCCCTGGGACTTGGGGCGCGGCGTGCCGGAGCCACTGGAACGGGCGCTCTGCACCGTCCTCACCTGGATGGTCCAGCAGGAGTTCGCCGCCTGGTATGTGCCGGCCAAGTTCCTGCCCCGCATCCACCCGTCCTACCTGGAGCCGGCCCTCTTCCTGTCGACCCAGGTGCTGGACGAGGCGCGGCACGTTGAGGCCTTCACCAAGCGTCTCTTCCTCAACGGCGTCGGCTTCGTCGGCACCTACCCGGCCACCGAATCCTCGCTCCGCGGTCTCCTCCAGCAGGAGGCCTTCGATAAGGCCTCGTTCCTGCTGCATGTTCTGGGCGAGGGGACGTTCCTCGACCTCTTCGCCTTCCTGCGCCGGATCGCGCCGGACGAGGCCAGTCGGGCGCTCTTCATCCGGTCGCACGAGGATGAGGCCCGACACGTGGCCTACGGCACCGGTCGGCTGCGGGTGCAGCTGCAGCACGATCCGCGGGCCATCGACCGCTTTGTTGAGGCGCTGGAGGAGCGGATCAGCTTCGCCCAGGAGGTCTCGGGCATCCCGCCGGCGGTCCAGGAGGCGCTGGTGGTCCTGGCGGGCGGCGGGGAGCGCGGGCTGGCCTTCGCCCGTGGGCTCCAGCAGGTCCAGGAGTTCCAGCGGGAGTTACACGAGAACCGGGTGCGTCGGCTCATGGGCAGCGGCTTCCCCGAGGCCGTCGCCCGACACATCTCCGATCTGCACGCCCGCGCCTCGGGCAACGCGATGTGAGCGATGGAGCAGGGGACAGCGCCGGCGACGCCGCTGACCGGCCTGAAGATCGCCTACGACCCGGTGGCCCAGCGCTGGCCAGAGGTCCCGGGACAGGTCTACAAGTTCAGTCTGGGCGATGCCCGGGGCATGGGCTGGCGGGGGGTGACCCGCTTCACCCTGGCCGGCCCCCCGGCTCTTCCGGCCAGCTTCGAGTTGCGCTACTTCGAACTGGCGCCGGGGGGGTACTCGAGTTTCGAGAAGCACGCCCACGTCCACTTCATCGTGGTGCTGCGCGGCCGGGGCCGGGCGGTGGTCGGCCACCAGGTCTTCGACCTGGCCCCCTTCGATCTCCTCTACGTCCCGCCCCACACGCCGCACCGCTGGCTGAACGAGGGCGAGGAGCCCTTTGGCTTTCTCTGCCCGGTGGACGCCGCGCGGGACCGGCCCCAGCCCTTGAGTGAGGCCGAGTGGGAGGCGCTGCGGCAGAACCCGGTGACGGCCCCCTATGTCTTCTGAGGACCCCACCCGGCCAGGGGGAGCGTGAAGAAGATCGTCGTCCCCTGGCCGGGGCGCGAGTCGGCGCCGATCCGCCCACCCATGGCCTCGACCAACCCACGAGCGATGTAGAGGCCCAGTCCCAGCCCCTCGGCCGGTCGGCGCCGGCCCCGGACGAAGCGTTCGAAGATGTAGGGGAGTTCCTCGGGCGGGATGCCGGGGCCCCGGTCGGTCACGGCGACGTAGGCCATCATGTCCTCCTGGCGGGCCTCGACGGTGATCTCGGCGGTCGGTGGGGAGTATTTGGCCGCGTTGCTCAAAAGGTTGGTCAGGACCTGTTCCACCCGCAGCGGGTCGGCGAGGACCGGCAGGCTGGGCGCCCGGATCTCCAGCCGGACCGGATGGGGCTCGAGCGCCGGCCGGAGACGGGCCAGCAGCTCCCGGAGATAGGGCACCAGGTCGAAGCGTTGCAGCTCCAGCCGCAGCCGCCGGGCCTCGATCCGCGAGGCGTCCAGCAGATCGCTGATCATCCGCCCGAGCCGCTGGGCGCTGGTATGGACGTGCTCCACCGCCCGGCGGACCGTCTCCGGAGCCTGCAGGCGTTCGACCCAGGTGCGCAGCAGGCTGGCGTACCCCTGGATGACCGTGACCGGGGCCCGCAGGTCGTGGGCGATGATCGAGATGAACTCCTCCCGCAGACGTTCGGCCCGTCGGACTGCGGTGATATCGGTGAGGAAGGTGACGGCCAGCCGCTCGCTCTCCGCCGAGCCCGGCAGGGCGATCGTCTGGTCGAGCAGGACGCGCTCCTCGCCGTCGGGGCAGCGGACCACCAGTTCGGCCCGGGCCTCGGGTCGGCCCGCCAGCACCCGGTAGAGAGGCCACTCGGCGGGCGGGAGAGGCCGGTAGTGAGGGGTGAAGATCGCACAGGCGGAAAGGTAGTCTGTGACTCGCTCGCCGGGTTGTGGGGGGCGACCGACGATGGCGACAACCGGGCGGTTGACCAGGACGATCCGTCCGTCGGGGGCGGCGGCGATCACCACGCCGAAGGGCGCCCGGTCCAGGACCACCGTGAGGCGCTGACGCTCGCGGGTCACGGCCGCGTAAAGACGGGCGCTCTCCAGCGCCTGGGCGCTCAGGACGGCCAGGGTCTGGGCGGTGGCCAGGTCGGCGGGGGTCAGCCGGCGGTCCGGGCTGACAGTGCCGATGCTCAGGACGCCGATGACCTTTCCCTGAACGCGCAGGGGGACAGCCAGGGTGGAGGTGAGGCCCAGGCTCTCGAGAGAGGAACGCAGCGCCAGCGGCAGGGGCTCCCGCCGGATGTCGGCGATGAGCAGGGGGTGGCCGGTCGCGGCCACCTGCCCGAGGAGGCCAGCACCCAGGCGAGGTGGTTGGGCGGCCAGGGCCGCCCGCGCCCGGGCGGCCAGATCCGGCGAGCGGGCGCTGAGGCCCAGCAGCTGGAGCCGGTCGGTGCCCGGCTCGCACAGTCCGAGACCGCAGAGCTCGCCCAGGACGGCGGCGACCCGATCGCAGACCCGGGCCACCAGTTGTTCGCTATCGGCGGTGGCGGTCAGCAGTTCGGCCACCTCGCGCAACAGGCGCAGGTGGCGGGCCTGTTGCTGCCCCTGACGCAGCAGCACCTCCCGCGCCAGCGCGCCCGCCCAGAGGGCCGCCACCGCCTGGGCGCGACGGAAGACCGCCGGGCCGAAGTGCCAGGGGCGGCGGGCGCCCCACAGGAGAACCCCCACGACCTCGCCGGGCGTCAGAAGCGGAACGGCCAGAAGACTGGACAGACCATGGGACCGGGCCACGGCCCGGTCCGGATCAGCCAGATCGGCCGCCTGGTCCAGGTCGGGCACCTGGTGGGGGGTGGCCCGGTGGGCGGTGCGGCTGACCAGGACCGGGTCCTCGTAGGCGAGGCGCTGAAGCGCGGTGAGGGGCTGGCTGGCCAGGCCGAGGCTGCCCAGAAGGTCGAGGCAGCGTTGCTCGGTCTGGGCCAGCCAGAGGGCGACAGCCTCGGCCTGGACCAGGCGGGCGGTGAGGGTCAGCAGGTGCGGGGGGAGAGGGGTGAGCGGCAGGCGATGACTGAGGGCGATGGCCAGGGCCAGGAGGTCAGCCTCCGGGGCTGCCGGGCCGGGAGAGCCCACTGCTGGCGCAGACCCGGTGGACGCCGGCGGGTTCGGAGGATAGTTCATGGGCAATTCCCCAACCTGAGGGTCGGGCGACACGGCCCGCTGATGGTGCTTGTTCCACTATACCGTGGCCGGCGGTGGGAAGCATACCCGGTGCCCTAGGCGAGAGCCCTTATTCTGCCGGTGGCGACCCCTAGAGAGGAAAAATCCCCTCGCCGTTGGGCTCCCGGCGAGGGGGCAGGTGGTGGAGGCGAGGGGATTCGAACCCCTGGCCCCTGCGATGCGAACGCAGTGCTCTCCCACTGAGCTACGCCCCCGCTGGAGAGTATTATACCCCGTCCGGGGAGCCGGAGGCAATGTTGACGGCCGGAGGACCGGCCGGGTATGATGCAGCCGACGGGGGCAGCGATGCGCAGAGGCTGGCGGATCGGCGCGCTCGGCGTGCTGGTCCTGGGACTGATGGTGGGCTCGTTCCTGGCCGGGTACCTGCTGGCCCGCCAGGAGCGGCTGGACCTATGGCCGGTAGCCAGTGTGCTGGCGGTCGAGCCCTCGCCGGCTGGTTCACCGAGCCCGGCGGGGCGGGCTCATTTCCAGATCGTCTGGGAGGTGCTCGACCTTCTGGAGCGGGAGTTCTACGATCCGACGGCCCTCGACTACCAGCAGATGGCCTACGGCGCGGTCCGGGGCATGCTTGAGACCCTGCAAGACCCCTACACCATCTTCGCCCCGCCACGTCAGGCCCGTCTGCTGGAGGAGGACATCCGTGGGGTCTTCGAGGGGATCGGGGTGAGCGTCGAGAAGCGGGGGGGCGCAACTGGTGGTGGTGGCCCCTCTGGAGGGATCGCCCGCGCAGCGGGCCGGCCTGCGGCCGGGTGATGTGATCCTGCGGGTGGATGGCGAGGAGACGGCCACCTGGAGCCTGACCGACGCGGTGACCCGGCTGCGGGGCCCGGCCGGGACGACGGTCCAGCTGACGATCCAGCGCGGGGACCAGCCGCCGTTCGCGGTGACCCTGGTCCGGGCCCGGCTCCGGATCGCGGCGGTGCGGACCCAGCTGCTGCCCGGCCGGGTCGCCTATGTGCGTCTCAGCAGCTTCCACCGCCAGGTTCCGAACGACCTGCGGGCGGCGCTGCGGACCCTGCTGGCCCAGCGCCCTCGGGGCCTGGTGCTGGACCTGCGGGACAATCCGGGCGGATTGCTCACAAGCGCGATGGAGGTGACCGGGTTCTTTCTGCGCGATGGGGTGGTGCTCTACGAGCAGCGCCGCCAGGGGGAGCCGCTGCCGCTCACGGTCCGTCGCGCCGTGGTCCCGGTGGACCTGCCGATGGTCGTGCTGGTCAACCGGGGGACGGCCTCGGCGGCTGAGATCGTCGCCAGGGCGCTGCAGGACCATCGACGGGCGTTGCTGGTGGGCGAGCGCACGTTCGGCAAGGGCTCGGTCCAGAGCGTGCACCGGCTGAGTGACCAGTCCAGCCTGCGGGTGACGTTCGCCCGCTGGTTGACGCCGGGTCGTCGGGACATCGGCCGGAGCGGGCTGCTCCCGGACGTGGTGGTGCCGCTGACGGCGAGCGACCTGGCCGGGGGCCGTGATCCCCAGCTGGAGTGGGCTCTCACCTATCTGCGCGGAGAAGGACAGGCCGAATGACGACGCCCTCGCTGCGCCGACCGGTCAACGATGGCTACTGCTTCGTCTGCGGCCCGGCGAACCCGGTGGGGCTGCGGCTGCGCTTTGAGCCAACCCCCGACGGGGTGCGGGCGGTGGTGAGCGTCCCGCGCGAGCTGCAAGGCTGGCAGGGGATCGTCCACGGAGGGATTGTGGCGACGCTTCTGGACGAGGCCCTGGCTTACGCGGCGGTCTACGCGGTCGGGCCGGCGGTGACGGCCGAGTTGACGGTGCGGCTGCGGGCGCCCTGTCCGGTCGAGACGCCGCTCGTGGTGACCGGGCGCATTCACGCCCGCCGGCGGCGACTGCTGGAGGGGACGGCGGAGGTGCGGACGCTGGCCGGCGACCGCCTGGCCGTGGCCACCGGCCGGCTCTTCCTGACCCCGGAGGCGGTGCTCGGACCGGAGACCGGGGCGGGCGAGACGACGGAGACCACGGACGGGGCCCAGGGGTAGGGCCAGCCCGGGCCGCCGCCCCGGCCTGCCCGGCGGGACGTGGTCGGAGTCGCTTGCGGGGGAGAGCGATCCGGGCGTATAATTAAGTATGCCAGGCGAGAAGGAGCCGATTAAGGTCGTCGCCACCAACCGGCGGGCCTATCACGACTACCATATCCTGGAGACGCTGGAAGCGGGCATCGCCCTGCGCGGACCGGAGATCAAATCGGTGCGGCAGGGCAAGATCAGTCTCCAGGAGGGCTTCGCCCGCGTCCAGGGTGGCGAGGTCTGGTTGGAGAACGTTTACATCGCCCCGTACGAACGTGGGGGGCATTATAATGTTGACCCGCGCCGGCCGCGGAAGCTGCTGCTGCACCGCGACGAGATCCGGCGGCTGATCGGCAAGACCCAGGAGCGGGGGCTGACGCTGATCCCGCTGCGGGTCTACCTGAAGAACGGCCGGGCCAAGGTCGAACTGGCCCTGGCCCGGGGCAAGAAACTCTACGACAAACGGGCCGCCATCGCCGAGCGCGAGGCCCAGCGTGAAATCGAGCGCGCCGCCAAGTGGCGCTGACCCTCTGGGGGTGCGTGGTTTCGACAGCGGAGGCAGACCAGAGAGAGCAGGCCGAGGTGCCGTCAGCCTCGTTAAACAGGCGGCAAAAAAGTAACTGGCGAGCGCGAACTCGCTCTCGCTGCCTAAGTAAAGGCAGCGCGTCTGCCCTGGTCCTTCCCCGGCGGACCAGGAGCGGGCGTGATGATGACCGGGGTGCAGCGCTCCTGACGCCGATAGGGGGCGCCTAAGCCAAGTCGGCTGGCGCGCGAGGCCTGTGTCGGTGCGGGCGTAGCGGGCAAGACATCACTCACCGACTAAGCCTGTAGCCGCTCGCTGGTCCAATCCGTTGGACGAGGGTTCGACTCCCTCCACCTCCACCCAGTCCGAGGCCCCTGGTCATTCATGACCAGGGGCCTCGATTTTCCCCTCGCGCTGCGACCGGGTCGCAGCCGATCAGGCCGACTGGACGACCTCGATCACCGGGCAGAGCCCGACGGCCTCGTCGGCCCGCGAGCCGGGAAAGAGGGTGATGGCGTAGCTATCGGGGGCGACCAGACCGAAGCGGGTGGCCAGACCGTCGAAGCGGTTGCTGGTCCGGGTCCAGCGGCCCACCAGGAAGTCGCGCTGGCCGGTGCGGACGACGAACTCCAGGAAGAGTTCGACCGAGCCCAGGCCCAGGCGCAGGCCGGTCTCAGCCGGGTCGCCGGCCAGGATCTTCTGGAGCGGCGCCAGCCGTTCCTCCTGGGCCCAGAGAGGCAGGCCGGTCGAATCCGGCAGCAGCGCCGGCCGGATGAAATAGCGGCCGCCCCGGGTGGGCTGGCTGGCGCCGTGGGTCTCCCACTCGGCGCTCAGGGCGAAGCCGGTGAAGGCCCGCAGCCCCACCGCCGCCGCCTCGGCGGCGATCTCCCGGAGGGTCCGCCCCTGGCTGGCGGTGAACTCCTGCCAGCCGAACTCTCGCAGACGGGCGATGCGAGCGGCCTGCTTGGCAGGGTCGAACGAACGCGGCCCCTCGTCGGTGGTGGCCAGAGCCTCATTCAGCAGGTCCCGCACCCGCGCCGCCCAGGCCAGGCGCTGGGTGGCCTGAGCCACGTCGCCGCTGGCGCGGAACTGCTCGGCGCAGACCTGGGCCAGAACGGTGTAGAAGGCGCTGGCCTCAGCGTAGACCACCGCCCGAACCCAGCGTGGGTCGCGGTCCGGGCGAGCGCTGGCCCGGGCGATCAGGGCCTCCAGCACCTGGACCAGCTCTGGATCGGGGATGAGAGTGGCGGCCACCTCGTCGGCCTGTAGAGGCGGAGCGGCGCCGAACTCCGCCAGCCGCCGCTGGGCCAACTGGCGGGCAGCCTGAACGTCACGGGCCGAGAGAAGCGGCAGGAGTTTCCCCTGAGCAGGGGCCGCCATCGCCAGAGCCAGGTAGACCAGCGCGGCGGCGAAGGCTCCCAGCCCGGGTCGCTGGCCCGGGCGCCCGGGCGGGAAGAGAAGGTCGTGCAGGTCGCCCTGATGCGTCCGGAGGATGGCGCTGGCGGTGGCCAGCGCGGTCTCCGGTGTCAGGAGGACCAGCCGCTCCAGCACCGCGCGGTCGCGGGCCGTCAGTGTCGGCAGCGTCTGGAGAGATTCCAGGTCGGGAACGCGGTACAGGTCCGTCATCGCCACTTTTATGATAGCTCGTGCGGTCGGCCACGGGCAAACCTCAGCGCCCGGCCGGTGGTCCGCCGGCCGCTCCACGGCCGATTCCCTCGCCGGTGGCGGGCAGCGGTCGGAACTTCAGACAGACCGGCGTTGGGATGGGGGTCACCTGGCCGGTGGGCTGGAGCTGGCCGGTCTCGGCCTCAATGCGAAAGGTGACCACGGTGCCGCTGTCCTGATTGGCCGCCAGCAGGAAGGTGCCGGTCGGGTCGATGCCGAAGTTGCGCGGCGTGCGGCCCTGGGTGGCGGTGTGGCCCAGCGGGCTCACCTGACCGGTCGCCGGGTCGATCCGGAAAGCGGCGAGGCTGTCGTGGCCACGGTTGGAGCCGTAGACGAAGCGTCCGTCGGGAGTGACGTGGACGTCGGCGCAGGAGTTGCGGCCGCTCCAGTCGGCCGGCAGGGTCGAGACGGTCTGGAAGAGGTGCAGCCGGCCGCGCTCGGGATCGTAGTGGCAGACACTCAGGGTGGAGTTGAGTTCGTTGATGACGTAGAGATACCGGCCGGTGGGGTGGAACTCCAGGTGGCGCGGGCCCGAGCCGGGGGGAAAGGCCAGGCCGGGTGGGTCGTTGGGCTCCAGGCGTCCGTGGTCGGCGTCGAAACGATAGACCAGCACCTGGTCGAGGCCCAGGTCGGCGGCCAGGGCGAAGCGGTTGGCCGGGTCGAGGATGATGGCGTGGGCGTGCGGGCCCTGCTGGCGGACCGGGTGGACGCTGGCGCCCTGATGCTGGACGACGGCGGTGGCCGGCCCCAGTGAGCCGTCGTCCTGAATGGGGAAGACGGCCAGGCTGCCGCTGCCGTAGTTGGCGACCAGGACGAAGCGCCCGCTGTGGTCGGTGGTGAGATGGCAGGGGGCAGTGCCGTGGGAGGGCTGGCGGTTGAGGAAGGTCAGGGTGCCGGTGGCCGGGTCGAGGGCGAAGGCGCTGACCCCGCCGCCGGGCTGGCCATCCAGTTCGGTCACCTCGTTGACGGCGTAGAGGAAGGGGCGGGTGGGGTGCAGGGCCAGGAACGAGGGGTTAACGACGCCCGGGCAGGTGTGGCGGTGGGTTAAGGCGCCGGTGGCCGGGTCCAGATGGTAGACATAGATCCCCTCGGCCCGGGCCTGGACGTGGGGCATGGACTGGGTGTAGGTGCCGACGTAGACCAGAAAGCCGGTGGGCGCGGCCATCGTCGTCTCCTCTTAAGCGTTATTCCAGCGGGGGGGTGTACTCGTCCAGTGGCACCAGGTACCGGCGGGTCCGTCCCTGCTGGAGCGCCCGGACCTCGCCGGTCACACTGTGGGTGAAGCACAGGACGTTGAAGCCCCGCAGCAGCCGCTGTTCTTTGCGCCAGGTGGTGCCGCAGATCGGGCAGGTCAGGTCGGTGAGCGGCGACTGCGGCCCGTAGCGGACCAGAATCAGTTCGCAGCAGCGCTCGGTGATCGGGTTGGGACGACCGACGGCGGCCAGGTAGGCGAACTCGGCCCCCTCGGAGCTGCGGCGGACGACCTCGACAAAGCGCGTGCCCGAGGCCGTTTCGACAAAAGTGCCGGGCCCCTCTTTGCGCCACTCGGTGCCGCACTCCAGACAGCGAAAGAGGGCGCCGGTCCCGTAGAACTTGCCATACTGGAGAATCCAGTCCTCACAGCAGTCGGGCAGGATCAGGCGACTCACCATGCCCTCCTTGAGATAAAAACGAGATAAACAAAAGGCCAGAGGCGGTCCCCGCTGATGATACCACGGTGGGGCGGGTCGGGGCCAGGGCGGCCTGGCGGGCACGGCTCCTGCGCCGATCCCGGTGGGGGATCGATGGACCTGTCCGCGCAGCGCCGGAGGCGTCTGGCGACCGGTATCGGGCTGGGGCTGGTCGGGCTGCTGATCCTGGCCGGCCCGGTCCAGGCGCAGGCCGGGCCCGGGGGCCAGCCCCGGACCGGCGGTTATATCTTCACCGTGCCCGGCGTCGAGCGGCTGGGGTTGCGCCAGGACTACGGCCTGGCCATCATCGCCCCGGTCTGCCCCAGCCCGGCCTGTCTCCGAGCAGAGGCTCTGCACCCGGAGGCCGACCTGGAGGCGGTCTGGGAGACGCCCGCGCTCCGTCTCTATCTCCTCCTGACGCTCCGGTAGGACGATGGCGCGGACCCCGTGGTGGCAGCCGGCTCTGGCGGGCCTGATCGCCGGCGCGGTCTGGGGGCTGGTTCTGGTGGCGCTGGCCGTGGTGACGGTCGGTCCAGCCCTGGTCACCCCCTTCTTCGTCCTGCCGGCCCGTGTGCTGACCAGTGCTCTGCTGGGCGGGGCGACCGGCCTGCTGTACGGTCTGATGGGGAGCTGGCTCCCCGGTCCACCAGCCCTGCGGCCGGTGGTGTTCTGTCTGGCTGGCTGGGCGGTCGTCCAGATCATAGGAGTGCTCAGCGGCGTCCTGGGCCGGCTGGTCACGGTCTGGTCTGGTCTGGTCTTCGGGGTGATCGGCTGGCTGACCTTCGGCGCCCTCTTCACCTGGGCGCTGGCGGCCCTGGAGGGGGTGGAGGAGCCGGAGGGGCGCGAGCATCGCTAGCGTCTCTTGTCCGCCGGGCCGTCTCTGGGCTACACTCTGACCAGTCGTTCCGGTACGGGGTGGCAATGCTGCGGCTGCGTAAGGAACGTCAGTTCAAAGAGGACGGACGCTACATTATCTACTACACCTTCGACGACGCTCCCGATGCGGAGCCGTCGTTGGAGGCAGGGGAACCACCGCCGGCGGAGAACAGCACGCCCGGAGCCGACCGGCCGGCGGGCGCAGAGGCCGGTTAGCCGGCCGGCGGTGTGATCTCCTGCAGGTAGGCCCGAAGCACGCGGGCGTGCTGGGGCAGGGCCACCTCGGGCTCCGGGATCTCAGGATGCCACTTCTTCTCCCACTCGACCGAGAGGTAGCCCTGGTAGCCCCGGCTGGCCAGGGCGCGGAGCATCTCGCGCACCGGCACCTCGCCCTCGCCCAGCAGGGTCGTCTCCCAGCCGCCGTCGGGCCGGCGGCGGCCGTCGCCGACATGGACGTGGTGGAGAAAGCCCTCGAGGGCCGCCAGGGTGGCGGCGACCGGTTCGCCGGTCCGGAAGGGATGGCGGATATCCCAGAGGGCGCCGACCCAGGGGCTGTCGACCTGGCGGAGGACCCGGCCAACAGTCTCGCCCGCGGAGAAGGCGTCGTGGGTCTCAAGCAGCACCCGGACGCCCAGTCGTTCGGCCTCGGGCGCCAGCCGGGCCAGGCTCTCGGCGACCCAGCCGGCGACGGTGGCCAGATCCACTCCCGCCGGGGGCTGGCCACCGAAGACCCGGATCGCCGGGGCGCCCAGGTCGCGGGCCAGGGCCAGATACCGACGGGCGGTCTCTTCGCTGGCCTGCCGTTCGGCGCGAGAGGGGGCGTTGAAACGGCAGCTGGTCCCCAGCACGACGATGGGGATGCCGGCCAGCGCCTGACGGATCCGGGCGCGGGCAGTGGGGTCGAGGTCTGGGGGGATGATCTCCCCATCGAGCAGCCGCAGTTCCACGCCCTCGTAGCCGTAAGTCCGAACCGCCGTGGCCACCTGCTCGAGCGACCAGCCGGGGCAGCCCAGAGTGCTGAACGCCAGCCTCACGTTAGCCTCCTTCCAGACGGATAATCTCTCCGACGGTGCCGTTGACCAGCACCAGTTCGCCCTCCCGGAGCAGCCGGGTCGCGGCCGGCACGCCGACGACGGCCGGAATGCCGTATTCACGTGCCACCACCGAGCCGTGCGAGAGCAGGCCGCCGTTCTCAACGACCAGCCCGGCGATCTTGCCGAAGACCGGGGTCCAGGCCGGGTCGGTGCTTGGGGCGACCAGGATGTCGCCGCGTTCGACTCGCTCGAGGAAGCGCGGGTGGGTGACGATCCGCACGCGCCCCCGGCGCAGGCCCGGACTGGCCCCCCGTCCCCGCAGGCAGCCGTTGGGTGAGGCCCCGACGCCGGCGGTGAGCGGGTGGGAGCCTTTGAGGAAGGGCGGGTAGGAGTGCTGCGGGAACCGCTCGTAATCGGCCCAGAGGTGCTCGAACTGTCGTCGGCGTCGAGCGGCGGTCGGGCCGAGATCGGCGGTCTGGCCGCTGGCCACCGCCTGAGCGATCTCGTCGAAGGTCAGGAAGAAGATGTCCTCCGGGGTGGGCAGGACACCCTGGTCGGTCCAGAGCTGACCGAGGCGCCAGAAGAGGCGTCGCTGGGCGTGCAGGCCCATCTGCCAGTAGAAGCGCTGGTTCTCGCGGGCCCGGAGGTAGCGGCGGGTCTGGGTGATGAGCCAGTCCAGGAGGCGTTGCCGGAGACCCAGCCAGCGCTCCAGCGGCCGCGGCCGCATCTTCTGCCGGATCATCGCCCGCGCTTCGCGCGGCCGGCCGGTGGTGGTGGGCGGGGAGACTTCGCGGTCGAGAAGCAGCCGGACCAGCCGCAGCACCTGCTCGGGGTCGTCGCCGAAGGTGGGCCAGAGGATGTCCAGGCTGAACGACCGGTGGCCGTAGCGCTGCAGGAACTGGTCGAGGTGCGCGCGGAAGCGGGCTGCGGCCGGTGTGGGCGGATCCGGGCTGAGAAGCGCCCGACCGTTGTGACGGAGCAGGGCCTCCAGGGTTGGATCCTGCCGGACCAGGTCGGCCAGGGCGGCCAGGTCCCGGTCCAGGTGGACCGAGAGGTCGTCCAGATCGGCGAGGAGAGCGCCCAGGGTCTCGGCCGCCAGATCGGGCAGCCAGCGCTGGAGCAGACGGCGCAGGGCGGTGAAAAAGAGGTCGGCGTGGGTCAGCGTCCAGCGGTGGATGGCCAGGAGATGGGCGTTGGCCGCCTGGAGGCGGTTCACCAGATCCAGGCAGTCTGCCGGGCTTTCGGTCGCGGCGCTCCGGCTCTGGCAGTCGGTCAGGATGGCCCGGTAGCGCGGGATGAAGCGCTCCCAGTCGGCGATGTTGTGGAGTGGCGACCAGGTCCAGCGGGTGCGCCAGAGGGACCGGAGCAGTGCCGCCGCCACCCGTGGCAGGTCGCGCCAGGAGGGGTAGGGGGCCAGGCGGCGTCCGTGCCCTTCGCCGGGCGGGAAGTAGCGCTGGGCGTCCTCGGGGAGGAGGGCGGCGGGGAAGAGCCGGTAGATGATCTGAAAAACCGTGACGTTAACGTACGGGTGTCCCTGGAAGAGTTTCGTCACCGGCAGGCGTTCGGCCGCCGGGTACCCCAGGAAGCGCAGCGGGTCGCGGAAGGCCAGCTCCTCCAGGAGCGGGCGAAGGAGCGACCAGCCGAGGGGCGAGACCGGATGCGGGAACCGTTCGTTGACAAATCCGCTGGTCCACCAGAAGGTGTCGCCCGGGATCTCCTCGGTGAAGAAGTCGCGGGCCGGCGGGGTGGTGATCGGCCGGGCCTGGAGGAGATAGAGAGCCGCGTCGTTCAGCCCCCATTCGATATCCTGGGGAAGGCCGGTGTGGTCTTCGACCGCCCGGGCCAGGGCGGCGATGCGCCGGACTTGCTGCGGGGTCAGCGTCCGGGCCAGTTCCTCATGGGGAGCGGTCGGCACCAGCCGGGTGCCGGCTCCGGTCGCGACCCGCTTGGCCCGCTTGCGGCTGATGACGACCGGAGGGATCTCCTGGCCGGTGCGGCGGTCGACGGTGTAGCGGTCCGGGACCAGTTCGCCCTGGACGAGCCCCTGGCCCAGTCCCCAGGTGGCCTCGATGACCAGCCGGTCGCCGGGGTGGAGCGGGTCCTGGCTGAAGGCGACCCCGCTCACCGTGCACGGGATGAGCGGCTGGACCAGCACGGCGATGGTCACATCGTCGTGGGCGATGCCCTGCCGGTCGCGGTAGAGGAGCGCCCGGGCGCTCCAGAGCGAGGCCCAGCAGCGTTTGATGGCTGTGGCCAGGTGGTCGGGGGGGACGTCCAGGAAGGTCTCCTGAACACCGGCGAACGAGGCGGCCGGCAGGTCCTCGGCCGTGGCTGAGGAGCGCACGGCCAGCCGGGCCTCTCCCCACTGGCGGAGAAGGTCGGCCACGGCGGTGGCCAGGCGACGCTGGAGGCCGGGGCTCAGGTCGCCGGCCAGGAACCGTTCCTGGAGGTCGCGGATGGCCGGCCCGAGGAGATCGGACGAAACGCAGCGGACCTGGTCCAGGAATGCGGCCAGCACCGGGATCAGGCCGTTGGTCTCCAGAAAGTCGGTGTAGGCGGTGCGGGTGAGGCAGAAACCGGGAGGCACGGGGAAGCCCGCCTGGAGCAGGCGGGCTAGCTGAGCGGCCTTGGTGCCGACCTCCCGTGGATCGGTGGCCTGGGGGTCAGTCAGCCAGCAGATAGGGTCGGTCACGGTCGGACGATGATCCCCTCGCCGGTCTCGATCTCGCCGATGGGGGCCGCCGTCAGGGCGCCGGCCCGGCGGAGGGCGGTGGCCAGGTCATCGGCCCGTTCGCGGGGGACGGCGATGAGCAGTCCCCCCGAGGTCTGGGCGTCGGCCAGGACCAGCCGGGCCGTCTCGTCGAGGGCCGGGTCCCAGGTGACGAACCCCTCCAGCGACTCCAGGTTACGGCGGGTCCCCCCGGGGACGATGCCGGCCCGGGCCAGTTCCCAGACGGCCGGGATGACCGGCACCTCGTGGAGATAGACGCACGCGCGGACACCGCTGGCCTGGGCCATCTCGCGCAGATGGCCCAGCAGACCGTAGCCGGTGATATCGGTGGCGGCGTCGACGCCGACCGCGGTCATCGCCTCAGCCCCAGGGCGGTTCAGGGCGGCCATCACGGTGGTGATCTCGGCGATAAGTTCTGGGGTGGCCAGGCCCCGTTTGATGGCGG
>Ga0101941_1000727_pt1 | contig 42044 bp, 47 predicted proteins | sample DewCreD2012metaG_3_FD_75242 | JGI IMG/M metagenome (GOLD analysis project Ga0101941, IMG submission 75242) | Hot spring sediment bacterial and archeal communities from British Columbia, Canada, to study Microbial Dark Matter (Phase II) - Dewar... ... | reverse complement strand
ATCAATTTATAGCGGATCACGTAAAAGGTAGAACTACAAATGACCTCGTTAACCTTGTAAATGAAAAATTCGGAACTGATTTTACAGAATCTAAAATGAGGGCCTACAAAACAAACCATAAGCTAAAAAGTGGAACGCCTGTAGGTTTGCCTGCTGGGAGTCCGACGTCATTGTTTCCAGAGGAGATAAAAACGTTCATCAATCAAAATTATGTTGGTATCGGACCCAAAGCCATGGCAATTCTATTAAACGAGGCATTCGGAACAGATTATACACGAGGGCAATTAAAAGCCTATTACGGTAACCGGGGCATCAACAGCGGTGTTGATGGTCAATTTACTCCAGGGCATGAACCATTTAACAAGGGTATGAAAGGCACAGGTGGATGGGAGCCTACGCAATTCAAGAAGGGCAATAAGCCCGCAAATTGGGTACCTATAGGATCTGAACGGATTAATGGAGACGGTTATATCGATGTCAAAGTACAAGATGGGACCTTGCAAAAAAATTGGAAAGGCAAGCATATTATCGTTTGGGAGCAACACAATGGTCCTGTACCAAAAGGTCACGCCATTATCTTCGGGGATGGCGATCGGCGCAACTTTGATGCTAATAACTTAATCCTAGTGTCAAGAAAACAGTTGTCCACGATGAACAGTAAAGGTCTGATTCAGAAAAATGCCGATCTTACCAGAACAGGTGTCATTGTAGCGGACATCATCATGAAATCAAGCGAACGGAAAAGAAGTAAGAAGCGTGACGTGTTGGAGAGTTGATTACAGGATGTAGAAACGGCGGGAGTGGATGGCATGGAACACAAAATGGATTTGATCGCTCTACTGACATATGTTGATCCCTCTTTTTTAGATTACCAAGAATGGAGAACAGCATGATAAATAATATTATTAATCAACTAACTGGACAGAAATTCGGCAGATTAATAGTTTTGAAACGATCGGAACAAAATTCGAAAAGCGGCAATGCAATGTGGATTTGTCTCTGTGATTGTGGAAATGAAGTAAATGTAATAGGTAGTCATCTGCGCAACAACCACACTACAAGCTGTGGCTGCAATCGCATCAGTAAAGTGGCTAAGGGTCATTCAAAGGAACGTTTATATAGAACATGGGGCAAGATGCACAAAAGATGTTCTGACCCTAAACACGACCGCTATAAATGGTATGGGGCAAAAGGTATATCTGTTTGCGACGAATGGAAAGACTTCTTGGTTTTCAGAGAGTGGGCACAAGCTAATGGATACAATGACGAGTTGACTATTGATCGAATCAATTCGAAAGGTAACTATTGTCCTGAAAACTGCCAGTGGGTAGACATGAAAGTTCAAGCTAATAACAGGAGCAACAATCGTATTATCCGATATAACGAAATAGATTACACAGTATCACAGTTAGCTGAAGCTTACAATTTATCATCGTTTACGATTTTCAATCGCTTAAAACTAGGTTGGAGTTTAGATCGAATTGTTGGAGTGACAGAAAGGAATGATGGGTAGATGGAACGCAAATTAGATCTCATTTCATTACTTGAATACATCGACCCGTCATATCTTGATTACTCCGCCTGGACATCAGTAGGCATGGCGCTGAAGTATGAAGGTTACACGGCAAGCGATTGGGAGAATTGGAGTAGTCGAGATAATGCCCGCTATCATCCAGGCGAATGCTTCAAAAAATGGACAACTTTCGAAGGGACTGGCTCTCCAGTAACGGGCGCGACCATTACTCAGATGGCTAAAGATAATGGGTGGCAGCCGCGCTCTATGAAAGATGGCCGTGAGTTGGATTGGAATGACGAAATCACCGGAAACGATGAATATATTGTCATTGATAACAACTGGATCGAGGGTAAGGAGATCGGCGAACCAGCAACATGGAATCCAGTCCGAGAAATAACCATGTACTTAGAAACATTGTTTGAAGCTTCTGAAAATGTCGGTTATGTCGTGTCGACTTGGCAAAACGATGAAGGTAAGCATTTACCGACGAAGGGAAACTGGGATCGAACAGCTGGGGAATTGATCCAATTACTAAACGGATCTAATGAGGATATCGGATCCGTTCTAGGCGACTACGATCCCGAAGCAGGAGCATGGATCCGGTTTAATCCGTTGGATGGTAAAGGGGTTAAGAATGAGAATGTAACTGAATTTCGATATGCCTTAGTCGAGTCAGACACCATGGATCTGGACAAGCAAAACGCTATCCTACGTGAATTGGAGCTTCCTATCGCTGTACTGGTATACAGCGGTAAGAAGAGTTTGCACGCTATTGTTAAGGTGGATGCGGGCAATTATGACGAATACAGGAAGCGTGTCGATTATCTCTACAATGTATGCAAAAAGAACGGGCTTAATATTGATAGCCAGAACAGGAATCCATCCCGATTATCACGGATGCCTGGTGTGGAACGTAACGGCAAAAAGCAGTTTATCGTCGACTCGAATATTGGGAAAAGCAATTGGGATGAATGGCATGAATGGATTGAGGGCGTGAATGATGAATTGCCGGATCCAGAGAGCCTAACCGATTACTGGAATAACATGCCTGATTTAGCCCCTCCACTCATTGAAGGATTATTACGACAAGGCCACAAAATGCTGATGGCCGGACCGTCTAAGGCTGGTAAGTCATTTGCATTGATTGAGCTCTCTATTGCTTTAGCTGAAGGCAAGCAATGGCTGGGTTGGCAATGTACGAAAGGTAAAGTGCTCTATGTGAATCTCGAATTAGATAGAGCCAGTTGTCTCCATCGGTTTAAGGATGTATACCGTGCATTAGATTGGAAGCCAGAAGGAATTAACAACATTGATATATGGAACTTGCGCGGTAAATCCGTACCGATGGACAAGCTGGCTCCTAAGCTAATCAGGCGAGCTGCCAAGAAAAACTATATCGCTATTATCATTGACCCGATTTATAAGGTGTTAACAGGAGACGAAAACAGCGCGGATCAGATGGCTCATTTCACGAATCAATTCGATAAGGTATGTACAGAGCTAGGCTCTAGCGTCATCTACTGCCACCACCATAGTAAAGGTTCACAAGGTGGGAAGAAGTCGATGGATAGAGCTAGTGGATCAGGCGTGTTCGCTCGCGATCCAGATGCATTGATTGATCTAGTAGAACTGGAATTGACTGATGCTTTAATGAAGCAAGAGGAAAACAAAGCGGTCTGCCTTATCTATCAAGCAGCCTTTGAGAAATACAATAAGGAGTACTTAAACGAGCACGTCTCGCAAGATGATGTATTGAGTGTGAAGGCCATGCAAGATCATGCTGTACGTGCTATTCCTAAACAATTAGCTAGTGTCGAGAAAGATATTCAGCAAGTGTCAGAAAGTGTGCGTATACGATCAGCTTGGCGCGTCGAGGGTACGCTCAGAGAGTATCCGAAGTTCGATCCAATTAATATGTGGTTCCAGTATCCGATTCATAAGATTGATAGAGTAGGGAGCTTAAAAGATATCGATCCAGATGGGGAATCTCCACCTTGGCAGAAGGCAACGGACAAACGGAAGAACAAGGCAAAGGAGCAGCGCAGGAGCAAAGCAGAAGAGTTTGAGGATGTTGTAAATCAATGCAATTTTGGTGAACCTCCTACACTACTCGATGTTATGGCTTGGTACGATTCAACTGGAAAAGAAGTTGCTGAACGCACTGTGAGAGATTGGATTAAGAAATACGGCTATCAAATTGATCGTAATATAGGGTTCCGAATAGTCAAAAAAGAAGAATAGTATTCGCGGTGGCGACCATAAAAACATGATTGCCGCAAGTTGCTAAAAATGGTTGTTGCAAGTCATCACAAAGTTGCGGGGATATTTATACGTCATGATTGCCGCAAGTTGTGACGGGGAGCCTATATATAAATATATAGGAATAAGGGAGTGGTTTTAAAACTACCACTCCCCCTTCCCCTAACAATTTATAACCGCGGGAACGAGAATGAAATTGGGAAGTAGGTGTCACGATGACAGAATTCTTCATGGCAATGAAACCACCGACAACCACTCACCAGGAAAAGCAAGTATCTGTCGTCAATGGCAAACCTCACTTTTATGAGCCGGCAGAATTAAAGGCAGCGCGAGCAAAGTTAATGGCTCATCTCGGTCAACATGTTCCGGATAGAAAATATACAGGCCCCATTAGGTTGACAGTGAAGTGGTGCTTCCCGATCACAGGCAATCGTCTTGATGGGGAATACAAGGATACAAAGCCAGATGCGGGAAATTCCAATAAGCTTCTGGAAGATTGCATGGAGGAGTTAGGCTATTACAAAAACGATGCGCAAATCGCTAGTTTGATCGTCGAGAAATTTTGGGCAGCTATGCCAGGGATCTACATCAAGATCGAGGAGTTGTAGCCGATGGATTACAAAGCATTTTTTGCAGACGTGCTCAACTGGATCGGACAGGCGAACCAGATGGCGACGAAGCACGGAATGGCTAATCAGGAATTTTGGATTTGGGTTGCAAGCTCAGCTTGCGAGATATGCAACCGATACGAAAATAATCAGTTGGTCCTCAAACAAATGATGATGCTTACAGAATGGCTTGAGGAAGTCTATGAGAAAAGCACAGGGAAAAATACAACGTAGGAGAGTGACACCATGCGTAATTCCCAATCCAAACGGATCCACCGTAAGAAGTGTCCGCACTGTAGGCGACTGATATCACAGAGACGGATTAATGAACACACCAATGTTTGTAAATCAAAGGAGATGACGAGATGAACTATGATTTCCTAACAGACATTCGCATCATGTATGTGGACAAGCGTAAACCGATCGGCAGAACCATCTTCGGTACGATTTACGAGGATGCAAATACGGAGCCTGATCAATGGACAGTTATCTATCATACGAGATTCAAGAAATGGATCGTGACTAACGATATTGATCAACACGGACTTAAGGGTGTAGCAGCTGAGGTGGAGATCATCGGTTTTGCGGATAGCTTGAACGCCATTATGTTTGTGATCTGGGAGCACCAGAAGTCACTGGGAATGCAGGCCACTGTCCTTGAGGAGATCAGGAAGAAGACGAAGGTGCCGGTTACTGAGGAAGAATGGAAATTTGGATCCACAATGACCGATAAACCAACGGGTATTTTTAAAAACTTCGGATACTGACATCTATCAAATTAGCAGCAGGGAGAGGACAGTATGCTTATTGATTCAAGTGCAATTATGAGTCGAGCGTTGTTAGGAATGAGGATCATCGAATCGGAGCATCACGTGGATCGTAAGCAGATCCGTACGCATCGTAAGAAAAGGATTAACAAGAAGTGGGCAAAGCGCTATGGGTTTTCTGTTACACCTAAGATGGATGTGTACTGTATGGGCAATACCTTGATGATGCATCCCGTTGTTGCGCAGGTGTTGAGAAAGGTAGCGGCTAAGAATTACTAAGTAAATTCAAGCAGCGAGGAGAGGATAGTATGAGCAGTGCACAATGCAAGTATTGTAATCATTGCAAGCAAAACGGCAGGATGCAGACACAGCAGAATCGAGAAGGTCGGAAAAAGTATTACTGCGAACATCCAGAAACCGAAAACATTATGGATGGAAGTTATCCAATCAACAATTTTATTGGGTTCGGGACAATGACATACGAAAGTCCGTTGGCATTGAAAACCACAAAACGTTGGTGCCCATTGGCGAAGAAGTGAAAACATCTATGATTTACGAGACTAGCAGCGAGGTGAAGACATCATGAGCACGTGGGTAGACACAGTGAAGCACGAATTAGCCGTAGACACTAGAAAGCTTATAGCCTATCGACAAACCTTAGACACAACGAATCTTCACCAGGCAGAGGAATCAGATATGGTCGGTGAGATGATTTCGGACATGCACTTCGCCTTAGAGTGGATCCGTCGAGGTCGCAGTCCATGGAGTAGGCGCGGAGTCGATCAGCGTGGAGTCTATCAACGGACGGAGCTGGCGTCGATGTTTCCGAGCATCGTGCCTAACGTGGCTGAGCTAACAAATGAGGATAGGCACAAGATCATTGATATCCTAGTAAGTCTATCGAATCGAGAAAGAGCTTGTTTTCTGCTTCATGTGACAAAAGGCTTGACGTATGCAGATATAGCGTTTAAACTAGACGTGTCACGAACATCTGTTCAGAAATTCGTGGAACGAGCTAGAATCAAGGTACAGCAAAGGATTTGAGCGTTCTTGTCGTGCAAATGTCGTGCAAGCTACCTGCTTTGAGTCTGCAAATTTCAGATATCGCACTCCTTCGGGGGTGCTTTTTTGCGTTTTTCCACAATAACGTATAAATAATAGATTTGCCGTAAAAGTGTATAAATTCAATTCCTTGAGTCACCTTCATTGGTGGCTTTGCTTTTCTTTTTCGTTCAGTTTATACATGGGTATGCAGTCAACTGTTTACATAATAGATCTTACAGGACGTAACCAGTCGACAACAATCCTTATGTATCAAGGTGTTTCGGGTTTTGTTAATTTATGCGATTATACACCGTTTATACATGAATCACTGTGAGACTTACTGCGGTAAGGTTTTATTGTGTTCATACCTAAAGCTCGAACCGAAACAGAGATAACGTTTATGCAACGATTTATACAGAGCTACACCACTAGGGAGAGAGGGTTATGAGAGATGTAATTGTACAATTGAGCCATCATGCTTATAAGCAGTACCTGGATCGTGTCGAGACTATCAACCCATTGGAACTCGAGAGACAATGCCAGGATCATGTTACCGCTGGTAGATTCAAGGTGCGCGGTCACGGCTTTATTCAGATCGAAGAGGTTTGGTGGATCCAGAAACAAGATACCAGACACACGATGAAGCTGGTGACCTGTTATGGTCGTACAAGCATGGATCTACCGCGTGCAATAGGTTGGGCAGCTCGTAACAACGATCGAATTGATCTAAATCACATGATCTGATTATGAGGAGTGAGGCGATATGTATGACACAGGCTAAGAAGCTAACAGCGTTACAGATACGATTTGCCGATGAATACCTGGTGGATCTGGTTGCTGTAGCTGCATATATCCGAGCCGGATATAAAGCTAGAGGAAATGGAGCAGAGGTTAATGCAAGTAAGCTGCTGAAGGATCCTCGTATTCAAGCCTATATTCAAGAACGTATGAAGGCTCGCGAGAAACGAACCGAGATCACTCAGGATATGGTTCTTCAACGCTGGTGGGCTATAGCCAATGCTGATCCGAACGAGTTGATATACCACCGGCTAGTATGTTGCCGCTATTGCTTCGGTGTCAATCACGCTTATCAGTGGATCGATGAGACGGAATATACGAATACTGTGACAACAATCAAGTTGATGGATAAGAAGAAACGACCACCTATCCCATCGAACGTAGGCGGCTATGGATTTGATGAAACCATTCGACCACATCCGAAATGCCCAAAATGCCACGGTGAAGGGCATGGACAGATTCGTGCTACCGATACACGCGATCTAAGTCCGCAGGCAAAGATGCTTTATGCTGGCGTTAAGCAGACACAAGGTGGATTCGAAATCAAGATGCAGAGTCAGGAGAAGGCTCTGGAGAATGTAGCTCGACACTTAGATATGTTCAAGGAGAAGGTTGAGCTCACCGGAGCTGAAGGAGTTCCACTCCAAGTGGTGTTTAACATTCCACGTCCACCGAAGGAGAATAAGTCATGACGATAGAGACGGTCGATGAGATAATCCCGAACCGGATCGAGGTCCCGTATGAGCCTAACGCTAAGCAGTGTCGATTCCATGAAGCCGGTGAGGATGAAGTGGTTTACGGTGGAGCGAAAGGTGGAGGGAAGTCATGCGCTTTAGTTATCGAGGCAGCTGCTTACGGATCCGAGTATCCAGGTGCAGAAGTATACCTCTTCAGGGAAACCTATGACGATCTAGAAGCTAACCTGATAAACGAATGGAAAAGTAAGATCCCTAGTCACTGTTACAGCTATAACGAATCCAAACACTTAGCGACCATGTACAACGGCACGCGGGTGTTTTTTCGATATATCCGCAATGAGAAGGATGCAGAAGGGTATCAGGGTAGAAGTATCGACTTCATTGGTGTGGATGAGTTAACGAAGCACACGGAGAAGTCGATTCAAGAGCTGTTATCCTGTGTACGATCACCAAAAGGATACCCTGCTAGGTTTAGAGCTACATGTAACCCTGGAGGGATCGGGCACGGTTGGGTGAAGCGAAGGTACATTGATCCAACTAATCGCGGAGAACGCAGCTACGTTGATTCCATTACTGAGAATGCGATTAAGTTTATTCCAGCAACGGTCTATGACAATCACGTCTTAATGGCAAATGACCCTGGCTATGTTAAGCGGTTGGAAAACCTATCGCCAGCAAGGAAGAAAGCTTTCCTCAACGGGGATTGGGATATTGTCGAGGGGCAAGCATTTGACGAATGGCGGAACAGTCCTAATGAGGATCATACTTGGACACACGTCATTAAGCCCTTCGAGATCCCATCTGGTTGGCCACGCTGGAGATCGCTTGACTGGGGCTATGCAAAACCATATGCCGTGTACTGGTTCACGATGGATTGGGATGGGGTTATTTACACCTACAGAGAATCGTATGGTATGGAACCTGAACAGTTTAACGTTGGTATTAAATGGACGCCTGAGCAAGTAGGAGAAGAAGTAAAACGTCTGGAGAAGGGCGACCGAATAAGCACAGGTGTTGCGGATCCGAGCATATGGGCTAAGATCGATGGTAAGCCGTCTATCGCTCAACAGTTTGTCAGTGCAGGTGTTAATTGGACTCGAGCTACAAATGATCGGCTGAACGGTAAGATGGAAATCCATAACCGATTACGTTTCGATGAGGAAGGTAAGCCAAAGGTATACGTGTTCAGTAATTGCGTACATTTGATTCGTACATTACCTGAGCTTCCGATGGATCAAGCGCGGCCCGAGGATGTTGATAGCGATGGAGAGGATCACGCTTACGATTCATGGCGGTACGGCTTAATGTTCAAACCGCTTAAACCGAAACTCAAGCCAATCGATAAGGGTGGGTTCTATACACCTACTGAACGTAAGGAGCAAGGGTTTGATAAGTATGAAATCCGTAGAGCTAAGTGATGTATAAACGATTGCATAAATAGATAAGGTTACATTCTCTTAAAATACCAAGAATCGCTCAACCATGCGGTGTTTCAGCGATCATGAATAAACAATGTATAAATGATAAATATCGGAAATGCCGAAAACCCTTGATACATAAGGGTTTATTCGTTCGTTCAACGTCCGCAAACAACCATTATGTAAACAAATACTGCATACCATTTGCATAAAAGGAGTGAACTTCAATGGATAAATGTTTAGCATGTTCCAGCACAGACACTGTTAAAGCGAAGAATGACTGTGGCCACTTTAAGTGTGGAGACGGTCGTCCGCTTCGTATGTACCAGTATAGGTGTATTTCCTGCGGATTCATAGCTACATATGCCAAGACTCCGGAGCAGGAGGCGAAGAAATCATGATCATACAAGATTGGATTCTAATCGTGATTGTTGCTCTGCTGCTTGGAATGGTTATAGGTAGATGGTCCATGCGTCCAGTTACACGACGTAGCCGTCCTCCAGATCCAGAGGAGAGCAATGAGATTATCGTAAAGCGCACTCGTCCAAGCTTCCGTAACCCAGGGAGAACGACATCAACTATCTATGATCGATATAAAACAGGACAGGGTTTGTATGGTGCAGTAAAGCCAGGAGTAGGACCAACGGTCGAACAGGTTGAAAAGAAGTGAGGTGAGACAACATGAGAGACATCAATGACACTTTCGACGAGGAATCATCACCTTCCAAGATGCGTATGCAGCTGATGAGCGAAGAGCAGCAGAAGCTAGCAACGAAGATCCAGACCTGGTATCGAGATTCTTATCAGGATATGGATGACCGTGGTGTATTCGAACGAATGGAGACTGCCGAGCTGTATTGGGAGGGTGACGCTAACCCAGCAGAGTCCGACAACGATCCTGCCAGTAACACCAACATCGTGAACAGTACGATCGAGGGACAAGTGGGCTATCTGGTTGAACAGAACATTGCTATCGAGGCTAAACCACGTGGACCATCTGACCTACCATTCCGGAATAAAGCTGTCAATCTGATGGAGTGGTGTAAGGATCAGAATAAGATGATCCGTAAGATCGATGTACATGAACGCCGCCGTAAGAAGTTCGGCGTAGGTTACTTCCGGGTGCTGTTCAATCCCGATCTGCTCGATGGACTAGGGCTACCAGACATTCAACCTGTTCATCCTGCCTATCTACGTCCTGATCCAGTGGTTAAGGATATTTATAAATATCAAGAAGGCAGATTTTTCATTGAACTTATTAACCGTAGTATTGAATCAGCTGCAGAGAAGTATGGGGATAAGCTGGCAGACGCAATTGAGCCAGGTTATACACCTATGGAATACGAAGACATGTACGATGAATTCGAAACAAACCCTGGCGAGATAGCCAGAGATCACTATTTGCATATGTTGGTCTGGACACATGCTTGGGTGAAGGATAAGCCGGAGGTTGAGACCGATGGCAATCTTGAAGGTGATCTACTTGATCCTGAGGAGCCGGAGGTTGAAGAGAGGAAAGTATTACGCCTGATTGAGATGTCAGCGTGTGGTGTGATATTCCGTGATACCTTAGCTGATGATGTGATGATATGTGAGAACGATCAACGCTATCCGTACTTCGCAACACCAGATATGTACCGTGAAGGAAGCGTATGGCCAAAGGCTACAGCGGATCTACTCATTCCTGTGCAGGACAAGATTGATGATCTGGATGATCAGATCATGGTCAATGCTAGGTTGACGGGTAACCCGCAACGGATCCTAGACGTAGGCTCCAGTATCGATCCAGATAAAGTTGATAATAGTCCAGGATTGATCATCCCTTCGAGCTATGAAGGTGGACTTAAATTTCTGAATCCTGCTGAGATGCCACAGTACATCATCCAGCATAGGGATAAGGCTTTGCAATACGAGCGGCCACTGGTTAGCCGGTGGTCAGATCAGATGAACGGGGTTAAGCAAGCGGGTGTGGATACTGCTACCGAAGCTCTTGGGCTGCAGCAAGCAGGTACTCAAGGGATTACTCACGACAAGATGCTTTTCGAGGAAACCCTTGGAGAGCTATTCGAATATTGTCTCATTCTCATGATGGAGAATTACACCGAGGAAGAGGTATTCGCTATTACCGAACAAGACGATGACAGCTTCATGGTTTTGAATCCATCATCGATGTTGAATGTACCGAAGCTGATCCCTACAAACGATATTTACCGAGGTCAGTTTAAACGAGAGTTTCCAGAAGCCAAGCAAGCTCCTGAATGGATGCCGCATCCTGAAGGCTTGACGCAGAAGATTGCGCTGAATATCAAGGTCAAGGTTGGTGCTGGATTACCTAGCAATAAAGCGTTTATTTATCAAATGATTAAAGACGATCCAGATATCCTGCCTCAAGAACGTAGGAAGCTGAAGCGTGAGTATATCGGTCTTCCGATTACCGAGCAGCCTGAGATGCCTCAACAGCCAGCTCCGATGATGCCAGGTGCCCAACCTCCGATGCAGAATCCAGCGATAGCAGGATTAACTGCAGGAGGTAACCCGATGATGCCAGGAGGCGGTATGTGATGCTAACGAATCGAATTGGCGTAGGTGAGTGGCAGAAGCACGCTAAGAGCCATCCGTGGATCGGCAATGAGCAACGATCGCATAATGAACATCCAGTGTGTCCAAAGTGCGAGAAGATCGCACTCCGGCATAAAGGGTGGTCGGAGAATCGTATCTGTCGTTGTCCTAACTGTGGATGGACAGGACGAGCTACTGTGCTGATGAAGGAGTACAAACAGCAGCAGTTGTGGAGGTCATGATTTATGTTTAGTCCCGTTGAAATTATATTGACTTTAGAGCAACTTGAAGAAAGAGTGATTTACTGGCAGAAACTCCTTCGCTTACAGGATTGGCGAATCGTAGTGCAGATGTGTCGTAGTCGGGATATTGGAGAATGTGATGCTCAATGCGAACAGAAACCGAGTTTACGGCAAGCACTGATAAAAATAGCTGAACCAGCAGATTGGGATCCAGCAGTACCGCTTCCGCTAGACATGGAATGGAGTCTGGTACACGAGATGCTTCACATTGTGTGGGGATTACCGACCGCTCACCTAGACCGTAGCACCGGTGGTCCCGAAGTGTGGGCTATGGAATCCGCTATCGAAGCTACGACACATGCGCTAATAGGATTAGAACGAATTAGACAACAAGGAGGATAAACATCATGAAGGTGAACCTGAAAACAAGATTATGTAAGTGTGGTTACGAGTTCGTGACCAGAAACATTAAACCACCATTAAACCGCGTACCTAAAGGGTTTTACGGAGGTAATGTTGATCGGATTTGCCCTGACATAGCGTGTCCTGATTGTGGTACGGCATATGATCTATGGATCAAGAGTACAGGGCAGTCGTGGCGAGTTGTTACTCTTTCTGGCACTGAACCGGTGGAGGAAGAAGAGCAGGAGTCCACTGACGCATTTGATGATATGGACAAACCCGCACTTCAGGATTGGCTAACGCAACGAGAGGTTAAGTACCATACACAGGCAGGCGAGAAGAAGCTCCGCGATTTGTGTCGTAAGGTACTAGCCGAGGTAGCTGCTGAGGAGAGTGACCTTGAATGAATCCAGTAATCGAGAACAACTTCAAGTATCACGCTCCGAAGCCTGGACAACCTGAGAAGTATTCAGCGATCCGTGAGAAGGCGAAGGAGCTTGCTTACTTGATCGATGAGCAATGTCCGAACAGTCGGGAGAAGTCCCTCGCCATGACCAAACAAATTGAAGAAGTAGGTTTTTGGGCGAATGCTTCGGTAGCTAGGAACGAATAGGCATCCGAAATCAGGGTGCTCTTTTAATACCAACAACTAGAGGAGATGTTACAGAATGAATATCGGTAGAGCGCAAGGAGCAGACCCGCGCAATACGAAAACGAGCAATTATCAAGAAGATCAATGCGAAGCTGTAGAATGTTTAGGAGAACGATCGTTAATGGAGACTGTCGGTATCACTGCCGAGAGGTTGCACGACATCGAATCCAAACTATTCCGACTTGAAGCAAGTCTGTACGGAGCGTATCCTACTGATTCAGATTGTGCGAAGTCTCCTCAAGAGATGAGCGTAAGATTTCTTGCTCAAGACGCATTCAGCACCTCAACTCGTATTGAGCGATTGGTCGATGAGTTGATTTATCGTACGAATAGCTAATGAGAAATCAATATCATCAACTGCTTCAGTACTTGCTTATATTCTTCTTTGGAATGTGGCTTATGTACGGAATATTAAAATTTTAGTTATTAGGAGCCGCTATCCGCGGCTCTTTTCTATTGCTCTCGTGGAAGCTTAGATCCACGCTTCGGCCAGACAAGGCCGCCCAAATCATCCGTGTTATCTATTCACGCGAAAAATAGCATATCGAGTGCCCCGCGTAAAGGGCGAGGAGGACAACACCATGACTGATAACACCATGATTAAACCTTTATTCCGATTCCCTATGGATCTTCAACTGTTTGCCGTTGGGCCTGATGGCTTAGATGATGCCGACCTTGTAGACGTAGATGACATCGAAGCTGATGAGGAGATCGAGATAGATACGGAGGATACCCGAGAAATCGAGTTCGACGATTCAGACGACGATGCGGATTTGGAAGAGGATCAAGACGATGAACAGGACGATCAGGACACCGATGACGAAGATCTCGACACTGATCTGGATGATGACAAAGGCGATAAAGGTAAAAACCCTACGGCTGCTGCTGTAATCGCTGAGCGTAAGAAGTGGCAAGCCAAGCTGAAGTCGACTGAACAAGCAGATCAGCTTGCTAAGAAGCTACTGAAGATGTCCGGAGCTAAGACATTGGAAGAACTGCAGAAGCGTCTTGATGCTGCTGAAGCCTCAGAGCTAGTCAGAACCGAGAAGATTACACCGGAGGAAGCACAGCGACGTATCGACGATACCCGTCGTACAGAAAAGCTGGAGCAGGACCTTCGGAAGCTCAAGTACGACGGAGAATTCAATACGCTTGCGAAGGATCCCGTATTCTCCGGCATAGAGAATGCCCGTGAAGAAGTGGAAGAGTTAGCTGAGAAGGCAGGAATCACCCTCAAGCAGGCTTATTTCTCCTTGTTCGGTGAACAGCGTTTGAAGGATCGCGAGACGGAGATCACTTCCCGCGTAAAGTCCAATAAGGATAAACGCCAGGCGAAGAAAGTCGATACCGGTTCAACGACTTCAAACAGCAATCCATCTTCAGCTAAGAAGCTGAATCTGACTCCTGATCAGTTAGCTGCGGCTCAGTACGGTGTAAAGAAGGGGCATTTCAAGTCCGTTGAAGAGTATGCCAAGTATCTAAAATAACAGCAACATGAAAGGATTGGGGCCAGCATGACTAAACGTATTGTACGCAGGGGCTCTCTTGATGGTTCGGATGCGATCTATCGAGAGTTCGCTGTCAACGACAACCAAACCATTAATAACGGGGACATAGTAATCTTGTCCAGTAATAAAGCTAGTATCTGTGCTGATGCACCAGCTGCAGGCACCGTACTCGGTATTGCCAACACTGACATTGTAACCGTAACGGCAACAGCAGATGACAAGATTGCAGTTGATATCAATCCGAACTCGATTTATCGGATGTTGTATATCGGCACAGGGACGGTGGCCGTTGGAAACAAGTACGACATGGGTACCGCAGCCTACGCATTCGACTCAGACGATACTACAGGCGGATTCATCCAAGTGGTCGGGAACATAGACACCGTAGGCAAATATGCCGACGTAATACTAACGAATCGCGTATTCGCGGTTTAAGAAAGGGTGAATAGTCAACCATGAAAATGACAAGAGCTAACTTCGGGGAACTATTAATTCCCTATCACAAGAAAGTGTTTTTCAAGACGTGGAGAGAGTTGGAGAAGCAATACCCAATGATCACCACTGTCTATGACATGACCAAATCGGAAGATACCTTCCCGCACGTGGGTGACTTCCAGATGTGGGATAGCAACACTGAGGGTAATACCATCAACGAGTCTGAAATCAGTGAAGGAGACACGGCTACACTGACAGCTGAACGTTTTGACAACGGGTACGACGTGACCTGGGAACTTGTTCGCGATGATCAGTACGATGTATTCAGCGGTATGGGTGCTAAAGGCAAATCCGCTAGTGGACTAGCTTATGGTCTTCAGGCACGCATTGAGACACTCATTGCGGATATCGTCAATGATGGTTTCTCGAACGTGGGTTACGATGGTGTAGCGATGTTCTCAAACAGCCACCCATTGTATGATTCAAACGAGCTGGGCGACAACTTGATTACCGGTGCTTTAACTCCGGCAAACTTGAAAGACGGCATGACTCTTATGCGTCGTCAGGTAAACAATGCCAACCTCAAGATCGCGGCCAAGGCGAAGCAGCTGATCACTGGTCCGGATCTCGAGTGGACAAGCAAGGAAATCACAGCTTCCCAGAACCAGGCGTTCGAGCAATCGAACACCAAGAACGTGATTGAGGGCTTGAAGCCGATCTGCATGGATTACATTGAAGGCGATACTTGGGTATTGCGCGATACGAATCCGTTGTTTCAGAACATTTCGTTGGGCTGGAGAGATAAAGTGTCCTTCGATAAGGAGAAGATCCAGAAGACGGTTGACTGGTTCTACTACGGTTACGCTCGTTTCTCCTACGGTTATGTCTCACGTCTTGGACTCGTCGGATCTACAGGCGCGTAAGGAGGCGGTATAGATGAAACTGGTAGATAATCTACAAATGAAGTCTAGCCCGACTGCAGAGGGTACGACCCGTACCGTCATTGATACCGATGGCAACATCTATCAAGGCGGTACTCAGGTTACAGCTACGGCTGCTGAGCTGAATGCATATGCAATTACAGTGTACATGGCTGATGCCAATACGGCCGGATCCATCTTTGTGGTTGCTCCGCACGCAGGTAATATCATTGGCATGTATGCAACGAACTATGTTGCCAATACAACGACGAAAACGGTTCTAACCGCTGAGATCGCAGGCGTACTTGTGACTGCTCCTGCTTGGGAGATCGCGGTTACCCAAGCTGCAGGTGATGCATCTAGCTCAGTACCTACCGCCGCCAATGCGGTAACGGCTGGACAAGTCATCGAGATTGTTTCTGATGGCGCTGGTGCACCGGTTATGCCGATGATGGTCACACTATTGATTTCAAGGTAATAGCACTAACTAAATATGCAGGAGTCCTTCGGGGCTCCTTTTTCCTATTCAGAAAGGACGGTGTTCAGATTGGGGGCTTATCATAACGAACGAATTACGGTGTTTGCAAGTGAAGCACGTACAGCCAGTGCGAATAGCGCAGACTTTGAGAACATGGAAGGCCGAGGGCTGAAACTCGTCATTGATGTAACAGCTGTAACAGCTACTCCTAGTGTGGTATTTACGATTCAAGGTAAGGATCCTGTTAGCGGTAAGTATTACACGTTACTGGTCAGCGCAGCTATCACAGGTATCGGAACAACCGTATTAACGGTCTATCCAGGACTCACAGCAGCGGCTAATGCAGTTGCCAGTGATGTGCTACCGATAGATTGGCGGGTTATAGCAACTGCTGCTGATGCTGACTCGATTACTTATTCTGCAGCTGCTCAAACGATTCTATAAGGTGGTGAGACTATGACAACGGTAAGCGAATTGATGGCTCAGAATATAACGAATGCCCAGACCAACGTTCAGAACTGGGGCAGACTTATTTATGCCGCAAAAGTGTATAATTTAAAAGGCGACGGTACGACAGATGACTACACAAAACTGTATGCGCTGATTAATACGACGATTAACAGTGAAGAAGCAACGATAGGGATATATGACGGGGATTATGTAATCGGTACGAACATTACGATCCCGACTAACATTACATTGATGTTTTTCAAAGGTGGTACACTTAAACCCGCTGCCGGAGTCACGGTCACCATCAATGGGTCTATTGAAGCTGGCGCACAACAAATATTCTCTGGAAGCGGAACGATTGCCGGTGAAATTAAATCCAACAACTTACAATTGGAGTGGTGGGGGGCTGTTGGGGATAACGCCACAGTGAATACCACAACTATGCAATCTGCCGTAGACTACACGGTAGGTGCCGGCAAATCTGAAATCTATGTCTCGCCAGGTACATTTCTATACGGCGTACTGACAAGTACAAGCGGTATTACATTTATCGGTGATGGTGTTACCTTCACGGGAACGACAACGTTAGATCTGTCTTCGCTTGCTGCGCTTAAGGCAGAAACTGTGACAGGCATGTTTAATGTTGTAACAGGATATAATGCTGTTGGTGACGGGGTAACTGTTGATGCTGCGAATATACAATCAGCCATTAATGCGGCAGAGGCAGCAGGTTCTGGAACTGTATGGTTTCCAGATGGAACTTACAATCTCGGAACAATAGGTATAACAGTTCCAGCAAATGTTAGGCTCCTCAGTGCGAATAAGCGCGGGGTTGTGTTGACCTACTCGGGAACAGGCGCAGCGATTTCTTGCGGAGGAACAACTGCATCTTTAACCTATGGAGTAGGCATTCAAGAGTTAACCATTTTACTAACACATGTGGATGGAGATGGTATTTTACTTCAAGGCACCGCAGGAGCATACCTAGAAAACCTGTATATTGAAGGCCCTTTAAACGCAGTTCGTACAAATGTTGGGGTAGTGTTTGACGGTTCGGAAGCGTCCTGTTTCTTCAATACGTTGGTTAACGTGCAGTTAAATCATCTACAAACAGGATTTAAAATTTATTCAAGTGGTAGTGTAGTCGCTACAACACAAAACTTCTTCAACTGTCAGACACTAGGGGACGTAACCACGTATGCCGCTAATGGCAGCATCGGATATGATATCTTTAGCGGAAACGGAAACGGTTCATTAATCAGTGGAGGGAATATCGAACGTTGTCAAACCGCCATAAACGCTCAGGGTGGTTCAAAAATGATATCTTTTATGGGTGTTCGACTTGAACTGAACACGCTAGATATCTTGTTTGGAGCACTGAGTAACAACTACACCATTGTAGGTTGTATGAACTTAGATACGGTAACAGACAACTCAGGAACGGGATTTGGTTTTCATACGTTTCTTGGAAACACAAAATCAACAAGCGTTCCCTACCCTAACGTAATATGGGAATCAAATTTTAGATCAAGAAGCACAACAAATATACCATTAACTATAACAGCCTACCCTGGTCAAACAGGGAAACTAGCACAATGGAAAGATTCGGCCGGAAATGTCATGTTTGAAATAGACGAAAACGGAAGTATTTCAAAAATAACAAGCAAGGATATGGTATGGAGAGCGGGAACTTCATCACCCGAAGGAGTGTTAGTTGCCAATATAGGTTCCATTTACTCAGCTTCAGGAGGCAGCAGAGGTCTAGCAACTTACCTTAAAGAGAGGAGCAACGGAGTAAACACGGGATGGTTCCCTATACAATGCATACATTCCTACACCACCGCAAATAGACCAACGGGAGTGCCCACGGGGTTTTCGATGTTCGACACAACATTAGGATATCGAATTGATTGGAATGGCGCAAACTGGGTAAATGGGAGCGGTACGGTTGTTTAATTGGGGCATTTAAGTATTTATATTCTCTAGAAGACTAGTTTCACACTTGGATCATATTGCGCAGTAAGGAATAAATAGTTATTAAGGGGCGAAAGCCCCTCCTAAATGATTCTCTCCATTTCATTTATTACTATTGTCGCTCCATGATGTATTGCTTTCAATGTAGGTATCACCGACAATCCTATGTCTTGGAAATAATATTCAAGCTTAACTGATGCATCAAATAAATGATCATAAGGGCTAGGATCAATAAAATTAATTGGCATGTTGCCTATCATAAAGGGCGTTTTGACATTGATCATGGAGACATTATTAAATGTCATTCCACCAATTTGTCCACTATGAATAGTGGTTGTTTGTTCTTTGGATTGTTGAGTTAGATTTCTATGTTTATTTTCATTTATTAGTTTCGGGAGGTGCTTAAGCCATATGTCACCTTTAAAAGACTGAGAATCTTCAAACACCTTAACTATATCAGATCTTTTTGTTGTAAGTGACTTATACTTTTCTTTAATGGCTATATTAAAAATATGTTCCGAGGGGGAAATAGGATAATACACTTTAAATTTTTTTAACTCTTTTGCTGTGTATTCCATGATACAATAGTGATCAAAAACGTAGTTGGCAACATAATCTAGAGGTGAGCGACAATTCTCCAAACAATTTTTGATTTTAACTTTTATGTAAGGAGTTACACTCTCATCTCGGATTGACTGTTGTATCATACCTTCTATCTCAACAAGCATTGTTTCAGCTACGGCTAAACAGGCTCTAGAGTCTTCTAACCATTCCAAATTCAGAACCTCCTTTTAGATTTGAGATAATTATAACAATTAAGAGGGTGCTTGTATTGAATAAACAGAAATTAACATTAATATTTGAAGAAGTGTTACTGAATTGGAAGATGGCTCAAGGGTGTGTAATTCAAGAAGGGGATGTTAATGAGTGCGACTTCGAGGATCTAGAAAATGATATTGAAGAATATAGACAAAGATTCCTTGAAACGCTAAACGATTAGCGTTTTTTATTTTTTTAGAAGGATCAAACTGTGCAGCAAGCTCTGAGCAATCAGGGCTTTTTATTATGCTTGAAAGGAGTGATCGACATGTCAACCGTTCAGGAGATCCTTACTGCAGTTAAACGGTATCGCAACCCCTACACAGATGCCGTTATTGTCGGCTGGATGGATACAGTCCAGAAGCAGATCTACCAGGATGTACCGCACGAAGCCGAGCCATATACGTTTATTACCGTTGAGGATTACGCCTTCTACGCGTTACCGTCTGATTGTGATCCGATGGGTGTGAAGCAGGTAACTATTGAAACAGCGGTTGGTAGCGGGAAATATGACACACTAGACTTCATATCCATAGAATCGAATCAGCAGCTCTCCGCTCAGTCTAAGTTTTACAGCGTCCAGGGCAATGAGAACCTGTTCATTAATCCACTGCCTACAGCTACGACTGCAGGCAAGAATGTGTATATCATCTATAACAAAAAGCCAGCAGCGCTCAGCTCATCGGTAGCAGGATTATTACTCAGTCCGGATCTAGACGAGAACTTCCACGAACTAATTGAGCTAGGCGCTAAAACGAAAGTAGCTCGCGAACGCGGTGAAGTAACCGATAAGAACAACTTCGAGGCTGATTTTAAGGAGCTGCTTGTAAAATATAAGACCAGGTATGCAAAGGTTTATCCAGAGTACCCGCGAGTTAAAGATGTCATGCCAACTAGAAATAGACGCGGCAGGAGATATGACGGAAGAAGCATACAGGACTACATCCCGCAGTGAGGTGAGGACATTGGCATTCTACCAAGAGGGCAATAACAAAAAGAAACGAAGCGAAACCACATTCGAGGGAGGTGTCAATACCGGCACTTCTCTTTTTGATATCGGCGATGGTGAGACAACCGATGAGTACGGCTTCGATACGGACAGCTTTCCAGCTCGTAAGGTGAAAAAAGGTAGAACAGCCTATGGTACTTCCGGAGCTGCACAAACTAATCTATTAGCCCACTTCGGGAATACACACCTGGTACGAGCTGTGGGTACGGCTTTGCAGTATAACTCAAGCGGAGTAATCTGGACGGCCATAGCGGGTACGTTCGCTGATGCGGATTGGGATTACACCAACTACAACGGTAGACTCATCATGACCAATGGTACCGATGAGGTTAAGAGCTGGGACGGATCCACGCTCAGCGATTTGAACGCAGCCGATGCACCACTTGGAAAATACATCACATCCAGCATCAACCGCGTCTACATTGCTGAAGGTAGCACGATTCACTTTTGTGCGAATAACGCTGAGACAGACTGGACTTCTGCAGAAAACTCCGGAGCCGATGACTTCACGGTTAATGGTGGAGACATTACCGGCTTAACTTATTTCAAAGACCAGGTTACCGTGTTCAAGAAGAATGCTATGGGTGTTTATTATGGGAATAACTTCTTTACTCAGAAGTTGGCCATCATCTCCAACGATATTGGCTGCATCAGCTCCAAGACGATAGTCGAGGTAGGAGATACATTATTCTGGCTAGGTCAGAATGACGTCTATGCTTTCCAAGGCGGGCAACCCATTGCGATCAGTCAGAAGATTCGTTCTTACCTAGATAGCATCAATACAACCCACATAACTAAGTGTTGTGCATTCACCGATGGTATCCGTTACTATTTATGCCTAGTAACTGGCGACAATACAGAACCGAATATCCGATTGGTCTACGATCCGCGTTATGGAGTGTGGCGGATCCCAGCTCTTAGTGAGAACTACAGGCAAGGTGTGCAGCTCAATAATGTGGTTTACGTAGGTGACAGTGCAGGACAAACCTACAAGGAATTCGACGGTACAACCAACAACGGAACAGCTATCAGCTGGGGCCTCACAACCAAGCCATATGATGAAGGGTTACCGGAGGCTGAGAAGACGTATCTGGATCTACATTTGCAGGGATTGTTTGAGACGGGCACAACGGTAGCTCTAAGCGTTTCTACACAGGATCGGAATGGAACATTCGAAGGTATGGACTTCGACCCAACGACAGCCAGTGACTACACACAGAATCGGAATGTCGTCATTCCGCTAGATACCGTACCATTGGCATATTGGACCCGCTATACGATCAGTGGAACGGGACCTGCAGAACTGCAGCAGATGCAAAGGTATTTCAGATACCAGCGCGTACAACGATAAGGAGGACGATCATGTCAACACCTAAGTTCGGAGAGTTACCTCAGATGAATGTGCAGAACGCTTCTCTGGAGGAGTTGCGTGCTTATGTAGGTCAGCTACAGAATCATCTCATCAAGCTTCAACGAGACTTGAAGTACACGCTGGAAACACTAGATTACGAGAACATCTTTGATGTGGGAGGTTGGCGAGTAACGCCTGACCAACTCGCCTCGAAAGATGGGGATGTGGGGATGTCTACAGAGGACACCGCTGCCGATGACATTCGATTCTGGGCAGGAGATGCGAAAGACGGATCGCCTAAGTTTAAGGTGACTAAAGGTGGCATTGCAACTCTAATAGAGATGATATTAAGTAGCGTTGCATCTGGAGAACGGGTTGTTATAGACTCAACAGGATTTCATTCTTATGATTCTAGTGGAATAGAACGATTGACGATAGGCACGACCCCGGCAGAAGGAGCGAAGGCGTTAATAGGACGGGATACAGCAGGAGCGGCACAAAGCGTATACACGTACGCTACAGCGACGGTGGATGGATCAAGTCGAACGGGGCAGTTTATAACTGCGCATGGCTGCGTAGTTATAATGGACAGTTCTGGATCGGTGAGAATGTTAGACGCTGGTGCTGGCGGTTTTAGAGCTTTAGGCGTAGGTAATAGACCGCAAATTAGCACGAATGGTTTATCGTGGAACGATATCGCATACAAGAGTGAAGTGGATGCAAAAGCCACATCAGGAGCATCGACAGGTTCAGCAGGGGGTCACAACCATGGTGTCACACCGGGTCGATACCTCATGACTTATGATAGCGCTGGTGTTGAATTAGGGTTAGAACTCTGGGTAGCCGCATCAGATCATTCCCACACTCAAACATAGCATTTTATGGTATAATATCCCTAAAAGTATCGAAGTGAGGGATATTATGAGAAAATATATACTAGGTTTTATCGTAGGCGCTGTGATTATGTCTGCAACTCAAGCGTATGGAGGTGCAATTACTTTGATAGGCAAAGAAATAAAAAAAGAAGTAGTGGTTAATATTCTTGGAAAACAATTACTAAACAAAGCGCCACTTATAGATGGCGTGACTTATGTCCCAATTCGTGAGGTTACAGAATCATTAGGGCTAAAGGCTGTTTTTGTTAACGGAGAAGTTGAAATCACGAACTTAAGCAAAACTGATTTGTTGATTAAAAGTAAAACAGAAGAAATAGACGGGGTCAAAGATCAGATAGAAAGTAATAATAAATTAATATCTGAGTTTGAAAAACAAATAATTGACGAAACTGGAAAAACAGACTACCTTACTGGATTATCTCCTACAGATCAGTTGGAACGAAGGAAAAAGGTTGCCGTTCAACTAATAGACCAACTAACAGCGCTTAATCAAGAACTAGCCGAACTCGAAGCGCAGAAGGCAGAGCTTGAGGCGCAGCAATGAAGCGTGATGTTGTTAGATTTTTGGGTGTTCTATTACTTATACTAGTATTCAGTCTACTGGTATACCCCACACCTTTTAAATATATTGAGCGGGGCTTTGGTAGTGGTCTTGATGCGACTTTAAAAATCAACAGATTTACAGGGACAACTTATATATTTGAATACAATGACGGATGGATTAAACAACCATCTGGTAATTAGTACTTACCAAAAGTCACTCCTAACCGAGTGGCTTTTTACTATGCAGAAAGGAGCTGGTCCAGCATGGCTGACATTCCAACAGGCTTTGAACCGATCAGGGACACTTTAAAAAATAAGTATAGTGTGTCCGAAGATCGGATTGGGTATGATCAAGGACCTGACGGTAACTGGGTAACGATCGACAACCAGAAGATATTCAAGGACCCGACGAATATTGGAGGTACGACGTACGCAGGGCAGGACGTATTTGGTAGTGCTGCAGGGAAGATCAACACCTTGAACAATGCCTATAATCTCCAACAGCAAGTACTTAACCCTGCTCAGACGGTCAATCCATACGATCAGCAGGTTAATGACACACTCGCTCAGATTCTTCAGAAAGTCCAAAACCCTGCAGCGATCGATCCTTACAACTCGGCTCAGTATGCTGCATCACAAGCAGCCTCTCAACGAGGAGCACAGCAAGCCACTAGGCAAGCACAAGAGGTGCTAGGTGATTCTGGATTCTCGCAGTCTACGAGACTTTCAGACAGAGCACAGGGAATCCAGAACGATGCTAACGCTTATTTAGAGACTCAGGTGGTTCCTCAAATCATTCAGCAACTGCAGGGAGCTCAGCAACAAGAGATAGGTAATCTATCGAATATTCTTGGATTACTTCAGGGGCAGCAGGGTGTGGTTGATACCAGGCAGCAGAATCAACAGAACCGCCAATTTGATGTATTGGATTATGTTACTGGCAGAAGCGATCGGGACCAAGATATTCAGCGAGATGATGAAAGAATCACTCGAGAAACGGAATACCAAGCGGCAAGGGATGCCATCTTGGATGAGCGATACAAAACAGAATTTGATCTCGATGTAGAGCGCTACGGTTTAGAACAAGCGGCAGATAAGGCTTATAAAGCAGGGATGCTCTCTCTTGATCGAGCACGTCTGGGTATACAACAAGATGAAGCAGCAGCTCGGAAGACTGAGGCAGAAGCACGTAAGTTGGAAGAAGAAAATCTAAGTGCCTTTGAGACAGAGATCGTTGGAGGTATTACGGCTTTTGACAATGCCTTAGAAGCTAACGAGTGGCTTAACGAGAACGCTGCAGCTATTACGTCTGAAATGGGACCTGAGGGCCTACAAGAATTAAGGTCAATGATTCCATCCTTCTTTCCCGCCGAGCAAGCACCGGCTAAAACGCTAACACCAGCAGAGTTACGTCAGGAAGCGATAAGCATGGCTCAGAAGGATTCGGATTGGGGCAGATCTAAAGATAGAGAAGCACTTATTCAGGAGTATATCAAATTGATTCAAGGCCAGTAGGAGGGAAATGCCGTGCGACTGATCAGTCCGGAGGAGTTTAAGAAAAAACGCAAATCGGGAAACGGCAGTACCTTGACCTCACCAGGTACTACTAAGAAATCAAGTTTGGTATCTCCTGAAGAGTTTAAAGCTAGAAAGATGACAACACCTGAGGAGGTAGAACCTAAACCGAGTTGGGGTTATTCAAGTGTGGAGCGTCCAACGCAACGACCGCCTGTAGTCGAGCCGGTTGTTAAAAAAGAGAGCTCGGTATCTAGGATTATATCAAAGAGTCTCGAAGCAATTACAGCAAAGAGAGACAGTATCCGGAATAGAGAGAAATCTCCCAAGCAATTGCAAACGGAACAGGAACGTGAAAAGGCTAGTGAGTTTTTCGACGCTAATCCTGCTACACGTACCGTGGGTAAAGGTCTAGACTCCTTTGCTCGAGTTTTGGATTTCCTCAAATTCGGTAACCAAGCCGGGCGCTTCATTGATAGATCCAGCCAGACTGGTGCGGAGATGATGGGTAGCCCTGTACTTTCTGAGAAGGAGGATGCAGGCAAGGTAGGTAACTTTGTAGCGGATTATGTGGCAGGTCCAGCAATGGGCTTTGCAGTTAATCCGGCAACCGGTGGTGGTGGGGTTCAGAACGTCTATACCAACCCTGCAACTCAGAGGATCGCTGGAGCGATATCAGAGCGAATAGCATCTAAGCTTCCTAACGCTGGTTTAACGCTAAATAAAGCAGGGACGGAAATCGTTGATTCAACAGCGAGTAAAGCCGTACGTACAGGTACTCAAGCCGCTATTGCCGAGGGTACGTTCGGAATTATTCCTGCTCTACAAGCAGACACGAATGCAGGTGTTGTTGAGAATGTTGCCGCTAATGCAGCACTCGGTGGTGTGATTGGTGGGGCAGCTCCTGTAGCTTCTGCCGTAGGTAAGAGAATCATGAGTGCTATCCAGGCGAAAAAAGGTATAGCGCCTGAGCCTTCCTTGCCGAATGACCGTATCGAAGAAAAGATCCTCCTAGAGGATCCAAACGTCTCTGATGCATTGGATAGCTTCAAGAGAGGCGAAGGCTATGAGCAAGAATATCAACAGGCGATAAAAGATCAGCTAGAATATCTGAAGTCCTCAATGAAAAACCGCGAGGGTGTTACGCAAGGTCAGATTGTTCGTGATCAGACTGGCGATGTAGTTGATCGTATTGGACGCATATCTAATAACCCAGTATGGTATCAAGAGTTTAATAAGGCGAATGGTCGTAATCCTACTCAGAAGGATCTAAGAGATCTTGCTAAAATTCAAGTAGATAAAGGGTATCAAGATGAAGGAACGTTCATACCTCCATGGAGACCAAAGGATATCGTCGATATTGATGACGAATTAAAAGGGATTCAGGAAACTTCAGCAAGCAACCCTGAAGCAGGTGCAGCGTTAGAGGGGGTGTCCGGCACGCTGAAGAAGGAACGTGAACGTCTGAAGCGGGTTATGCCAGAGTCTATTTCCGCGATGGCAGAGAAAACTGCTGATGGCCGTCCTTTGCTCGAGCGCGGATCCGGCGGTGTTGGCGAGTCGGTAAGTGGTAAGCCGGTTAAACGTGCTGACATTATCGCTGATCTAGCAACCGATCTGGACATACCTATTCGTACCGGACGCTTCCGGCAGAAGGCACACGGCATTCATAAAACGAAGTCTGGCGTTGTTCGTTCTAAGCTGACCAACGATCTACCTGTTATTGCTCATGAGGTCGGGCACAACCTGGACAAACGCTATAAACTCTCATCTGCACAATACGACAATGAGCTACTTGTACTAGGAGGGAATACCTCTGCTTCTGGTTACTCACAAGAACAAGTGAGACGGGAAGGTGTTGCGGAGTTCTTCAGGTTAATGCTCACGGATCCAGCTTCAGCACAAGCAGGTGCACCAGGATTCTACAGTAAGTTTACACAGACCGTGTCTAAAGCTGATATGAAGTCACTCATGAAAGCCCAGGAACGGATAAGCAGATACATCGATCAGGATCTAGTCACTAAGAGTTACAGTGAAATGAGTGTTGGCCAGACAGAGAAGACTAAGCTTCCGAAGCTGACTGATTTGTATACGAAATTCGTTGATGACCTGAATCCCATCAAGCAGATGTTAAAACCTCTCGGTAATAGGGGTAAACGAGTGTTTGAGGATTTTTGGTTACTTCGTGGTTCTAGTGGACGAGCTCAGGCATTCTTGAAACAAGGTATAGTTGGTATGGATTATAACAAGAAGGGTACACCTCATAGCATAGATCACGATAAGTTTGGTAAATCCTTTGACGAGATCATCACACCGATCAAGCAGAACTTGGACGAATTCCGCACCTACATTAAAGATAAGCGTGCTATTGAGCTGGACAAGCGTGGAATCATGACAGGTAGCGATCTAACCATTGCGGAACGTAAGCAAGCTCTACGATCGCTAGAGAGTCAGTATCCCCATTTCAAGCAGAGTCACTCAGACCTGAAGGAATACCAAGACGCACTATTAAACGAGTTGATCGATGCGGGCATGCTTACTGCAGATGATGTGGCCACTTTCAAGGAAGGTAATCAGGAGTACGTTCCATTCTTCCGTGTATTCGAGTCAGAAGCGGGTGCAGGACCTGCAAATGGTGGGAGAACAAATACAGGATCAGGAGCTGCTAATCAATCCAGTCCGATTAAACGAATTAAGGGATCAGATCGTGAGATTGTGGATCCACTGGAGTCAATCATCAAGAACACCTATCAATATATCGCCATAGCTGAACGGAATAAGGCTATGCGTAATCTGATCGATGCCGTAGTAGATTCAGAGGATCTAGGCAATCTGGTAGAGAAGATCCCCACACCAATGCAGAGTACATCATTTAGCCTAGAAGATCTACGATTAACACTCGAACGTGCCGGTGCTGAAAAAGGTTCTATCGACATGGATACTATGGTGACCCTCTTCAAGCCCACAAATGTTATTCCAGGTAAGGAGAACATCATCACCGTATTCCGTGAAGGTAAGCGTGAATTCTACCAACTCGATCCTGATCTATATAGAGCGGTAACTGCTGCTGATAAGGAGCAGATGAATTTCTTGGTGCGTGCAGCTAATATGCCGGTTAGACTTCTTCGTTCAGGTATCGTCAATACGCTTGAGTTCTGGCTGAAGAATATGTTCCGGGATCAATTCTCGGCTATGGTCAATTCGAAGAACGGATACATCCCTTACATTGACATGATTAAAGGGATGTACCATGTACTAGGTAAAACGGATACATTCACTAAGTTCATGGCTGCAGGTGGTGCGCAGAGCATGCGACAGTCGCTCGATCGGAAATATCTGCAGAACGATCTACGGACGATATTGGCTACTAGCATGAAGGACAAAGCAATGAACATCGTGAGTAACCCACTTGAAGCCATGCGTGCACTATCCGAGTTGTCCGAAATGGGTACAAGGATGGGCGAGTTCTCCAAGGGAGTATCCAAGTACTCGAGTCCTGATCAAGTCCAACAATCGGCAGTAGCAGCTAGAGACCTGATTGACTTTAGTCGTGCTGGTACGTGGGGTAGAGAAATTAATAAGCTATCGGCATTCTGGAATGCACAGGTGCAGGGGCTTGATAAAACAATACGTGTGTTCTCTAACAAGAAAACTGCAGGTAAAGCCTTTGCTAAATCGGTACTTGCGATCACTGCGCCGACTGCAGCTCTCTACGCAGCAAATAAGGATGATCCAAGGTATCAGGAGCTTCCACAGTGGGATAAGGATCTGTTCTGGCATTTCTGGGTAGGCGATAAGCACTTCAGGTTGCCGATCCCATTTGAGCTTGGTGTAGTGTTCAAGGTTGTTCCTGAACGGTTGCTCGGTTACGCCACTGGTGAGGATGACTCTTTCAGGGAGTTCGGTAAGCTAGCAAAAGACACGTTTGTACCAGCACCGACAAATATCATACAAACGGTGGGCTTCCTAAGCGCTCTGTCGCCTATATCTGAGGTGATGGCCAATAAGAATTTCGCAGGAGCTCCAATAGTTCCGAGAAGAGAGCAGGATGATCTTCCAGAAGATCAAGCGGGTCCTTACACTTCTGGTACAGCGAAACTTATTGCAAAGGTAGCGGGGAAAGTAGGTATGGAGGATTCGGCTGCTGGTTCTCCGCGCAATGTCGATCACATCATTCGCGGTTATACAGGCAGTATAGGACAGTACATCACGCAGGGAATCGATAAGGCGACAGATGTAGCAGGGCTAACCAGTAGAGCACCGCGTCCTGAGACAGGGCTGGAAGATAAGCCGTTATTCAAGGCCATCATGGGTAAGCCTTTCGGGGGTGGCACAGACAGCACGGACAAGTTCTATGAGCTACTGGATAAGCTGACCGTTGAATCAAAGAAAGCAGAAAAGCGAGAAGAGTCCTTTGAAGAAGCTGGAGAACTGAAATATCTGCAGAGTGTCCAGAAGATGATCAGCGACGTGAGTAAGGATATCCGTGCTGTTCAGGATGATCCGGATATGGATTCGAAAGAGAAGGCCGAAGAGATCCGGCAATTGAATTTGGAATCGAACAACTTTGCAAGAATGGTATTAGGTTTAGATCCATTGGAATACGAGGACGTTTTTAAGTGAGGAGCTTACCACTAGGTAGGCTCTTTTCTAATACATCATGAGGAGAGTGCAGAGATGGAAAGAGTAGATCGAGTTATTGCCGCGATTGCAGGAGGTTCTTTATTGCCGATATTTCAGTTTGCATATGGGGACGGGAAGTTAGTGCTCCATACGGTATTGTTGCTTTTCGTATTCATTGTGTTCGATTGGGTGGCTGGCAGAAGTGCAGCGAAAAAAGACGGAACATATGCATCTGAGTATGGTAGACAGGGAGTGTATCGTACAGGTATTATGCTGGCTTTTCCATCTGCAGGTCACTTAATGGATGTGGTACTTACAGGTGACATCCCTGTGTTCTTCGGGTTGTTTGTTGGGGGATTGTTTTATCACACGCTACAAAGTTTCACGGCGAATTTGATTAGGGCAGGCTGGGATCGTTGGATCCCGACTTGGATGCTCAGCGGTATTGCTAATTGGGTAAAAGATGAACTTGATCACAAGTTATCAAGAGCACTCAAGCGAAAGGAAGAAAGGATAACCGGTGATCATAATGCTAACCTTTAAACTAAATATATTGCCTAAAGGTCATCGGAACCGTCCAGGACACTTCATGCAGCCGAAGGGTTTATTGTTCCATACCACGAACAATTGGAAAGATGGATCCGGCGATGAGATGCACGGTAAGTACATGGCGACAACCGATCGCACCGTTAGCTGGCACGATACCGTAGATAAAGACAGTTGGACCAGACATCTACCACACAATGAGAACGGGTGGCATGCCGGTGATGGATCGGGCGGACATTTTAACCGTAACTGGCTAGGGCTAGAGATCGCGTGTGAGGCTGTTGAACTTGGACAGCCTTTAGACAAAGCTACATATAATAACGCAGTAGACGCAGCAGCTCAGATCATGATGGAGCATGGTTGGGATTCGGAGGATCAGCTGGAGCCGCATAAGGTGGTCTATGGCAAGAACTGCCCGCACCATACCCTACTTGATCACGATCAGTTTAAGAGTGACGTGTTGGCGTTAATCAAGCTGCGGACTCAGGCACTGTTGCAACCGGTGCAGATATGCCGATTCTCAGATGTACCAAATAAGCATTGGGCCTCAGTGTCCATAGAGAAGGTAGCTGAAGCGGGGATCTTCGCTGGATATCCAGATGGTACGTTCAAGCCTGATCAGACTGTTACTCGTGCTGAGCTGGCTGCAGTAGTTGTGAGATTATTGGGTAAGTGACATAAATCCCTTCACGCTATGACAGGTGAGGGGCTTATTTTTTCTTCAACCACATAACAGTAATAACCGTTAAACAAATCATCCCGACAACAATATAGAAAGAGTAATCCAGATGGTAAGTTTGTTGTACTGGTGGGTTAGCTGGTTGCTGAACTATTTGCGTGGCTTGATCCTGTGAGAGAATATATTCTCTATACTCATCATAGTTAACTTTACCGTCTTTGTTTTGATCCGCTTTCACCCTATCTTGTGGAGTTTCGAGGATGTTCCAGAAGTTATCATCTTGTCGTGCTTGTTCAAATTCATCTTCAATTTTCTGCTCAAATTCTTCTCTATATTTATCCAGTACACTACTTTTAGCCATAGATTCTCTTTCTTCGGCATATCTACTAGCTTCGCGATCCTTCTTAAATTCCTCAACAGGTATCAAATCAAATTCAGCCATACCTAACTCACCTAGAATTAGTCCCCCATCGGCTAGGGTATTTGCTGTAAACATTTGTCGATTACAGTCTAACAAAGATGGAACTATTTTACTATGAAAATATTTACAACTTATAGCGGGTATGTTAATATCAACTTGACCGAAAGCATCGGCAAAATAAAACGCTCCAGAGGGAAGAACCTCGGAGCGTTTTTCTGTGTTTAAACTAGGTATCCAGTTGGCAGTTCCATCAGGCGGAGTCAATTTCTACCCAAGATTGATCGGCATTAGGTATATACCGTTTGAGTTCATTCATCTGACCTTGCACCCATTCATCATAATAAGTAGCATGAAGGTCTCTTTCATCATTATCCATTCCTTTAAATTCGTTGTCCTCGATTTCAATAACCTCACTGTGTTTGATGCGGTCCACGCTAATGGTAAATCTAAACTTGGCCATATTCTTTCATCCTCCTCTTCATTTCGGTTTACCCACAATTTGCCCACAAGAGGGGTTAAAAACGCCTGTTTCTTGTGGGCAACGGTTGCTTACGCTTGGTACGGCGAAACGCCGCCATCCCGCGCCATTACTCATATCGTTGGTATGTTTTGTATATGCTAGGTACTACTAAAAGTATAGGAAGCACCTCTCTTGTGACTATCACAGGAGGGGTGCTTTTAGTTCGTTCTTTATTTTACATCAAATTGTGGAGGTGTTTGAATGAATTTAGTTTTTGTTAACAGCTTTGAGAAACGAGTTGAGGAGGATCGTGTCATTACAGCTCAAGTTACCATTGGTGAGCGTCAGGGTGTTTGGAGTGTGCTCTGGAATGAACCGGACAAAGACGGTAAGAATGGTCAGGATTGTTGGTTCGAGGGTGATAAATGGCAGGACATGATGACGGCATTCCGCTTGAGACTTGCGGAGAAGACGGCGGAAGGTTTTTTACCTCTAGTCGAAGGGCATCTTGAAGGTATCGAAGCTCCTTCGGCTAAAACCAGATACTCACAAATGCTACATTATTTCAGTGAATGTAATTCGAATGAAGAACTGTATCAGCAGCTCAGATTGTGGAGAAGAGAGCAAGCAATTAAAGAAGGTAAGCCCTTCTACGTCATTGCAACGAATCGCGTATTACGAATGATATCCTGTTACGTTCCCCAGAGTAATGAGGAGCTGAAGAATATCCCCGGTTTTGGTGATCATAAGTGTACGCTATATGGGAATAACATAACGGATATTACGAAGAAGCATCCTCAGATGGGAACATTCCCGCTGGAATGGGTAATTCGACAAATTGATCCTTATCAATTCAAGCTGTGGGTTCATAAACAGAAGGAAATCAAAGTAAAAGCTGAGCTCGAAAGACAAAATATGAAGAAGAGAATGTTAGAGCTTATCACGCAAGGGGAATCCCTAGAGAAGATACAACAAAGCCTGAATCTGCCCCGCAGAGAGGTTATATTATGGACCGAAGAGCTGGAAACAGAAGGCTATGACCTAGATACTTTTATCGATAGCGAATTACAGCAAGTACCAACTGTCGATCAAGAGTTAGCATGGAAAGCATTCGAAACGGAGGGGGATCGATACTTAAAGCCTGTTCTGAAGAAAATTTATAATGAGGAGGAAATCAAGAGCAAGGATCTGGATTTAACTTACGAATGGCTTCGCTTACTACGAATGCGTTACCGCAAAGAAAAAGCCTCGGAGTCGAAAGTCAGCTAAGGTATAATGTTAACCTTATTTAAGGAGGGATTAACAGCCGGCGAAAGCGGAAAAATCGGATGGTAAGGGGGTGTGCGGAGAATGGATAAATTTGTAGATAGTGATGAGATTGACTCAGAAGGCATGTTGGAGGAGATGGGTTATCTAGAGGATTTAGAGGATTTAGAGGAGTTAGATGAGATAGAAGTGATTGATGGATGAGGAAGATGTGATGTGATAATAATGGGCTTGTGGGGAGATATCCTCCTCCAAGCCCATTATTTGTAGTGCTCGAACCCGACAAATCACATCTACGTTCGGTTGCGTTGTGTCATCTGCTGCCAGACGGAGCCGATTGCAGCTTCGCCGCCCTCAATTCGAGCTAGTGCATATTGAATTTGCATACGGACCTCAAATTCGGAATCATCCAATGCTTGCTTCAGAGCGGGTACTGCAGTCTCATCCCCAAGCTCATATAAGAAACGGGCTGCTCGCCACCTTACGATTTTGCTTGTATCCTGAAGAGCATCACACATGGGTCCTATTGCATCAGGATCACCGATGTCGGATAAACAGTCTCCGGCAGTACGTCGTACCGGGGCGCTCGTATCCTTCAACATGCGATATAGGTGAGGTAGAGCCTCAGGTTCCTTGATATCTCCCAGATAAACGGTCGCTAATCGTCGGATTGAGAAATTATTATCTTCAAGTGCGACAATGATCAAAGGTAGCGTTTGTAAGCTTGGTTTCAATTTATCCAATATTGCAAATCGGACCTTCCAATCTGGGTCCTTCAGTCCACTAAGGATCTGTTCATGCTTCAACTGTAATTCTGACTCCTGATCTCCTTCTGCTAGAGCGTCAGAAACGAGCTGCTCGAGCCTCTCTGAATCGAAGGCTGCTTCTAGTTCCTCAAGAATCTGCTCAGCTATTTCCTTGCGTTCCCCATAACGTATGCCATAGTCTATTAGCTTTCTCTCTGCGATAAGGTTTGGGGAACCGTATTGGGCATTCATTGCAGAATCAATAAATCTTGATGGCATGGCAATCCGTTCCTCTTGATCGTCCGATTGCACCCGGATTTGCAAGGGGATACCACGGAACATCTGAACCATTACAGTGGCTTCACCGTAATGATCAACGATAGGAGGTTCTTGAGTTGGAATATGATTAACTTCAGCTTCGGAGTCTGAATGAATAGGTTGTTTTCGTGCATGATCAAACCCCGAGAAAACCTCTCGAACCTCAGCTAGAATAGCTTGCCAATCTCCCTTAGGCTTTCGCTCCAGAGCGATAAAGTCCGAAGTGTGAAAAACCTCAACTACACCAATAATATCAAGCAATTGGCGAATCAATTCTGGAGCATCTTCCTTCTGGTCTACTGTATATGTCATTCGTACATGGTCAGCTAATCGAGTATCCAAGTTTATTTTCATAGAGTTAGGGCTAGGTGTAGGTTCTATAGAAATGATCTGCATAGTGACACTCCTTTTTAAAACCAATTCTTTTTGCGGAAGAAGAAGAACATGGATATACCAACCAATAGCATTCCGCCCAGCATGCCAAAATATCCATATCTTGTCTCTAACTCAGGCATGTTCCTAAAATTTGTGCCATAAATACCTGTGATGATGGTAAGTGGCATGAATATCGTGGTAAGCGCAGTGAATATACGCATAATATCATTGGCACGACTGGCCAAGCTTAATTGGTAAGCTTCACGTAAGTGACCAATCAACTCGCGAAATGTCTCGAAGGTTTCATAAATTTTAATAGCATCCTCATGAACGTCACTAAAATATTTCTGTAAACGATCATTGATTAATCGTAATTCCCGTTTATTCAGCATGCCGATGAGATCCTTCTGGGGGCCGAGCATTTTTTTGAGCCACATAATCTCACCGCGTAAGCTAATAATTTCATTCATATGTGACTTTTTGGGCTCTATCAATATAGCATCATCTAGTGCTTCTATTCTTACTTCAATCCGGTCTCCTACGATAAAATAATTACTCACGACAAGATCAATGAGATGATACATAAATTGATCTGGCGCGTCCACTTCCTCCTCAAGGAGTAGTGGTTTAATGGTGCGGATTTCGTTTAGCTTCTGTTTCGTTACCGTAATGATATAATGGCCGCCTAAGAAAATATTTAAAGAACGAAGGAAAATTTCCTCATCATCAAATCGAATGCTATTGACCACAATGAAATAATGACCTTCATAGATTTCCAATTTTGGACGCTGGTTATCCTCCACTTGGCAATCCTCTACAGCAAGCTCGTGAAGATTAAAGAGTGGCTGCAACTCTATCAAATCCTCAACTGTCGCGTCAATCCAATAGAAGCCTTGTTCAGGTGGGGTTATCGCTATAGAAGGGTCGTCCAATAATTGGAACACGCCCTGATGTACTAGTCGGACTTTCATGATGAGTACCTCCTAACTGCACAAGTAGTCGAATATCCGTAGATCTTATCATTATTATTCAGCAAAAAGACAGGTGTTACAAGAGGTATGAAATAAAGATGGATGCGATACCGAAATATATGGTCAAGGAGAAGATATCATTTAGAGTCGTGATCAACGGTCCAGAGGCAATAGCAGGATCTATTCTTAATTTGTAAAGAATAAGTGGAATGATTGTACCTGCCATTGTTCCGATAATTAAGGTCATAAACAATGAACTACCCACCACTAATCCCAGTATAGCATGACCTTCCCAGAGGAAACCAAGTCCAGACACCAATAGTGCACAAACGGTTCCGATAATGAGCCCTACCCCAAGTTCACGCCAGATTAGGCGGAATATCGCTTTCCTATTCAGATCGTGAGCAGCAAGCCCACGAACGACAATGGCCAAGGATTGTGTACCTGTATTGCCTGTCATACCTGCTATCATCGGCATGAAGAAGGCTAAAGCAACAACTTGATCTAGCGTGTTCTCAAAGCCGCTGATGATACTCCCAGAAATCAATCCAAGCAATAGGAGTAGAATGAGCCAGGGAAGTCGTCTTAGCGCAGAAGTCCAGGAGCCCGTTGTGAAATCGATTGTCTTGCCTGTAGCAGATAATCGACCAATATCTTCGTCAGCCTCCTGCATAACAACATCAATGATATCATCAACAGTAATAATACCGAGGAGTCTAAGATCATCATCCACAACAGGAACGGACAGAAAGTCATATCGCTCAATGGTTCGTGCTACTTCTTCCTGGTCCATATGAGCGGGTACAGATATAACTCTGCTATACATCACATTCTCTACCCTTTCATCCATCCCCGCAAGTAATAAATCACGATAAGAGACTACGCCAGCAAGCTTTTTATTCTCATCTAACACATATAGATAATATAAATTTTCCGCATATTGAGCGAATGCCCTTAGCTTCTCAACCGCATCTTTTACCGTATAATTGCTGCGAATCCACACGAATTGATTGGTCATCAATCCTCCAGCCGTTTCTTTGGGATATTTCATCAGGTTCTGAACATGCTGGGAATCTTCTTTTTTCATTGCGAAGAGCAATTCTTCAATTTTATCTACAGATAACTCATTCAAAAAATCAGCGAGATCATCGCGCTCCATTAAATTCATAATGTTCGAAGAAAGCTCAACACCAAGCTTCTGTACGATATCGATTTGCATGGGAGGATCTAATTCCTGGAGAAGATTGGCAATTTGCTTGGATTCCATCAGCAATAAAAATTTGTGATGGTGCTTCGCGGGAAGATCTTTATATAACATAGCTATATCGTATGGATGTAATTCTTCGATCATCGTTTGGAATTCTTGCTTTTTATTCTCTTTGCAGAATCGGATCAGTTGAATCATAAGAGCTTGCTCTGTAGTTTGTAGATTGGAATCAGTCATTTAGGTTACCTCTTCTTTCTATATATCGGATCCTTTTCTATCTTACCTATATTAACATAAAGAGAACGAATCTTGACGATTCGATCAATTTGGTTTACAGTATTATTATCAATTCCAAGCAAGCTTACAATTTCATACGTTATGTTACTCTTATCAAGAGCAGGTGGAGGGACCAGCCCGATGAAACCCGGCAACCGATCAATCAAGCCATTCCATGGCTAGTGAGGCACGGTGCTAATTCTTGCGAAAGCATTCGTTTTCGAGAGATGAGAGAGGCCTATTTGCGATATAATGAGACCTTTCTGCATCGGGGAGGTCTTTTCTTTTGTCGGAAAAGACACCTCTCCATCATTCAATTTCCATAAAGGAGTGATTGTCATGCCAATTAAAATCCCAGATTCACTACCCGCCAAAGAAGTGTTAAACCAAGAGAATATATTCACCATGGATGAGAGCGTGGCCTTCCAACAGGATATTCGCCCGCTACGGATCGTCATACTGAATCTTATGCCTACGAAAGAAACAACGGAAACTCAAATTCTGCGTTTATTAGGCAATACTCCTTTACAGGTTGAATTTGTGTTGTTACATCCGAAATCACACACCTCCAAGAACACCTCAGTAGAGCATCTAGATGCGTTCTATCAAACGTTCGAGGATATTCAGAAGCAGAGCTTTGATGGCATGATTATTACGGGTGCCCCTGTAGAGCATTATGAATTTGAGGAAGTCACTTACTGGGAAGAGCTTAAAGATATTATGAACTGGGCAAGAGATCATGTAACATCCACCTTCTATATTTGTTGGGGTGCGCAAGCTGGTTTGTATCACCATTTTGGTATTCCCAAATATAAACTGACAGATAAAATTTTCGGCGTATTTCCACATAGCATCAATAAGCCTAATGTGAAGCTTCTTCGGGGCTTTGACGAACTGTTCTATGTTCCTCAATCACGGCATACCGAGGTTCTACGTAAGGATATCGAGAAGGTGCCGGAGCTGGAAATCCTCTCGGAATCGGACGAAGCTGGGGTCTACCTTGTTGGCACAAAAGATGGTAAGCATATATTCGTTACTGGGCATTCAGAATATGATCCATTAACGCTAAAGGCCGAATATGATCGTGACGTGAGTAAAGGTCTTGATATCTGCGTTCCCAAAAACTATTTTCCGAATGATGATCCTAAGGCTATCCCACGATCACAATGGCGAGCACACGCTAACCTATTGTTCTCAAACTGGCTTAACTATTATGTGTATCAAGAAACCCCCTATGAATGGAAAGAGAAGGCAGAAGTTAGTCGTCAGTAGCTTGACCATATTCTATTAGAACAGAGGTGTTCCTTGTATATGAAAATCGAAAGTCGTTTGGCCCAAATTGGCTCTCAGTCTGATCCGGTGACAGGTGCAGTTAATTTTCCTATTTATCAGGCAACTGCTTTCCGCCATCCAAAGCTTGGACAGAGCACAGGATTTGATTATGCTCGAACGAAGAGTCCTACCCGGACCGTTCTGGAAGAAGCATTCGCTAATCTTGAATCCGGAGATGCAGCATTTGCTTATAGCTCAGGTATGGCTGCCTTACAGAACATTTTTATGCTTTTTGACCAAGGTGATCACCTGCTGGTTTCTTTGGATTTATATGGAGGTACATATCGATTATTAGAGCAAATTATGTCCCGATTCGGAATAAAAGCTGACTATGTGGACACGAATGATATCTCCGCTATGGAAGCTCTTATCAAGCCGAATACGAAGGGTATTGTCATTGAGACCCCTACGAATCCATTAATGATGGTAACGGACATTGAGAAGGTTTGTAGCTGGGCTCGTGGCAAAGGCATGATTTCCATAGTAGATAATACCTTATTAACACCGTTTTTTCAGCGTCCGTTAGAATTAGGAGCGGATATAGTAACTCATAGTGCGACCAAGTATTTGGGTGGCCACAATGATGTTCTAGCTGGACTAATTGCGGTAAAGGGTAGTGAGTTATCTGAGAGAATTGCTTTTTTACAGAATTCGATTGGTGCAGTACTTGGACCGCAGGACTCATGGTTATTAATGAGAGGGATGAAGACGTTAGCACTCCGGATGGAGAGACATCAATTTAATGCCATTCGGATGGCTGAGCATCTACAACAGCATCCCCTTATCGCAGAAGTGTTCTATCCTGCATTACCTAGTCACCCTGGGCATGATATTCAGAACCGACAAACCTCAGGAAATACTGGAATCTTCTCCTTTAAAGTTCGGGATGCTAGGATGATTGAGCCTATTCTTCGTCATATTCAGTTAATTGCCTTCGCAGAGAGTTTAGGTGGTGTTGAGTCTCTTATGACTTACCCAGCAGTACAAACCCACGCGGATATACCTCTTGAAATTCGCAACCAGATTGGTGTAGATGATCGGTTGTTACGCTTTTCTGTAGGTATCGAGCATATAGATGACCTAATTGCTGACTTAGATCAAGCTTTAGCCAAAGCTAATGAGGAAATGCAGAACATTGTCTAAACAAGTCAATACTATATATTTATCCTTTTCCCTATGGTAGAATTAATAAGACCTCGTCTTAATAGGAACATATATATTTACTTGGGGGTATACATGGTTTTTTCTAGGGCTGCTAGGAGCTTTACATCATGGATGAATACCATGAGGATAAGTAATGGGACTAAACGGAATGATTCATTCTTTTCTAGTGAATATACCGTCAAGGATCCTGTTCTGGACAAAGTACGTCGAATACGTAAACAAGGTCATCACTGTGTGCTGATTCTGCTTAATCTCGATAATTTTGGTCAGATGCTGTATCCAGGTCACTATGAACAAATACTTAAAGCTCAGCGAATGATTTGTCTCAGGCTAAATGAGCTTCTTCCTGTTTTTTTTACCGAGGATGATATTATTGGAATTAAGCAGTTTCATGGAGAAGATTATTGTGTTTTTTTGCGAATCCCTAATATCGAGATGTATCTGGATATTCATTATAAAGCATTATTGATCAGAGATGAGCTGGAGAAACGTCTCGAGGATGCGACTCATACACATTATAATGGCAAGCTCACCTTCGGCGTCGGGTTTTTTATCATGGAGAAGGAGCCAGCTAGCACTTGGTTATCCGTCTCCATTGCTTTCCATTATGCACAAGCCATAGCAACGAAAAAATTGCCTGTTAATTTCGATTATACTCGTAAACAACTGCTTGATATTATTGCCAAAGAAGAGATTGTCGTTTTATGTCAGCCCATCATGGATTTGCGAAATGGAGAAATTTTCGGCTGGGAGATGTTATCCCGTGGTCCGAAGAATTCTCCATTCTATAGACCCACAGATTTATTCGAATTTGCTTATCAAGCTGACTTGCTCGCGCAGATGGAATTTATTGTAATTAAGCGAGCGTTAAAGGAAATTGTAGAGAAGCCGATCCTTGAGCAGGTTTTTATTAATATTACCTCGGAGACGCTGATTCAGCCTTTCTTTTATGAACAATTAATTGAGTATCTAAGTTTATTCCCTAGCGTCAAACCATGTCAGATCATATTTGAAATTACCGAACGACACGCCATTCGTGATTATAGGAAAATGTCACTGATGATGAAGCAATATCGTGCGTTAGGCTTCCGATTTGCTCTAGATGATGCTGGGGCTGGATATGCTAGCTTGCAATCTATATCCGAATTAATTCCAGATATCATTAAGATTGATCGTTCAATTATTCAGAATATTAACCAAGGTTTGGTTAAACAATCGCTGCTTAAGGCGCTTATGAAATTTGCAGAAGAAATCAATTGTGAAGTAATTGCAGAGGGTATTGAGACCGAGGAGGAAGCCGATGTTCTATATCAGCATTCGGTTACTATGGCCCAAGGCTATTACTTTGCAGAGCCTGCGCCAATATTTAATGGCAGTCATCATCGAGCACATTACAAAGAGCTTAAAGACAAGATTATATTTCGTTCACAGATAGGCTTGAGTGCAATATAACCTATGCTTACGAAGTAGTTTTATCGACCACTAGCGTGGCCATCAAAAACTTTTAGGGGGATTCCACATGAGCCCAATTGATTCTATACTTGAACGAGTATTAGCAGGTGAACGTTTATCGGTTGAAAATGGAGTTAGGTTGTTCGAGTCGGACGAGCTAGAGAAGATTGGGCATGCTGCCAATCAAGTGATGGAACGTATACATCCAGAGCCAATAACTACATTTGTTATAGGACGAAATATCAATCATACGAACGTATGTGATGTATATTGTCGATTTTGTGCTTTCTATCGCCCACCCGAATCACCTGAGGGATATGTATTAAGCCATGAGGAGATATTTCAGAAAATACAAGAGACCATTGATGTTGATGGAACAGAAATCTTGATGCAAGGTGGGGTCAATCCAAATCTGACATTGGCCTATTTTGAAGATTTACTGCAACAGATTAAACAACGGTTTACCATTCATATGCATTCCTTATCTACAGTAGAAATTGGGCGGATGAGAGATCAGACGGGCTTGCCCATAGAGGAAGTTCTACGCCGATTGAATAAAGCTGGACTAGATTCACTTCCAGGTGCAGGTGCTGAAATTCTTGATGATCGAATAAGACAAAAGATTAGTAAGATGAAAGGTCCTTGGCGTGAATGGATGGACACGATGCAAGCCGCACATAGTGTTGGTATGGCAACCACAGCGACCATGGTTATTGGATTTGGTGAAACCATGGAGGAGCGTGTTCTGCATATGGCGAGAATCCGCGATGCTCAGGATCAATGTATCCAGAACGGTTGGAATAGCCCTGGGTTTCTAGCTTTCATCCCTTGGACGTTCCAATCAGAGAATACCAATATGAAAGCAGAGAAAGTTACAGCCGAAGAATACTTAAAGACATTAGCAGTAAGTCGACTTATGCTCGATAACGTACGTAATTTTCAGTCTTCATGGGTTACGATGGGTCCAGATGTTGGCAAACAATCACTCTCTTACGGCTGTAATGACTTCGGAAGTACGATGATGGAAGAGAATGTTGTTTCCGCTGCAGCGTGCACGCATAAGGTTAATATTGATCTAATTATTCAGTTAATCCGTGAGGCTGGGAAAATTCCTGCTCAACGGAATACCAAATATGAAACCCTAAGAATTTTTGATGAAAATTATCGAGTAGAGAAGGATTTTGTTCTGCAGAATTAATGTCACATAAGAAAACCGTTAGAGAGAAATTACTCTTGAACTGCACCCCAATTGTTAGACACACAATCTAACAGTTGGAGGTGCAGTTTTCTTTATGTCTAAATTAACAGGACAAGAAAAGATACAAGCTGTAAAAAGGTACTTTGAAG
>Ga0101941_1000722_pt1 | contig 42544 bp, 42 predicted proteins | sample DewCreD2012metaG_3_FD_75242 | JGI IMG/M metagenome (GOLD analysis project Ga0101941, IMG submission 75242) | Hot spring sediment bacterial and archeal communities from British Columbia, Canada, to study Microbial Dark Matter (Phase II) - Dewar... ... | reverse complement strand
GAGCGCCTTTGGGCGGCGATCCGGCCGGATCTCCTCCCGCAACCGGCTCCAGGCGTCCTCTCTGAGCCGACCGTGCCAGGGCGCAAGAGGGTTGCCAGCGAGACGACGAGCCGGTACATTTCCGAGCGACTGTCCGATCAGAGGCGCCGGGCGCTCTGGCCTGGGGGAGGGGGTGAGCGGTGGAGGCTCCGCGGCGGTTGGAACGGCCACAGTTCTTCTATGGCTGGGTGATCGTCGCGGTGATGGCTCTGAGTGGGACCCTGAGCATGGCGCTGGGAGGCCTCAATTTTGGTCTCTTTATCAAGCCGATGGACGATGAACTGGGGGTTGGACGGGCGGTCTTTGGCTGGGCCCAGTCGGCCCGACAGGTGGCCAGCGCCCTGACTGCTCCGGTTGTCGGGGGGCTTATCGACCGCTTTGGGGCCCGTCTGCTCCTGGCCTTCTCGGCGCTGCTGACCGGCGGGGCCCTGATCGCCCTGGCCCGGGCGACAGAGGGCTGGCACATCATCGTTCTCTTCACCGTAATGGGGATCGTCGGGCTCAACGGGCCCGGAGCGCTGGTGACAACGGTGCCGGTGACCAAATGGTTCGTGCGTCAGCGCGGTCGGGCGCTGGCCTGGATGTCGCTGGGTGTCCCCCTCGGCGGCCTCATCTTCGTCCCGCTGACCCAGATCTTCATCGACGCCTACGGCTGGCGCCAGGCCTGGGTGCTGCTGGCCCTCATCGGCGCCGGCCCCATTGTGCCCCTGGCGCTCCTCTTCGTCCGCCGACAGCCGGAGGATCTGGGACTTCGGCCGGACGGCGCTCCCCCTCGGGAGACGGCGCCGGGCGGTCGGTGGGCTGGATGGGAGAGCCGGGAGGAGCGCTCCTGGACCCGGGCCGAGGCCCTGCGCTCGACCGTGTTCTGGCGGCTGGTGCTGGCCTTCGGGCTGGTAAGCCTGGCGGTCAGCAGCGTGGCCATTCACCGGATCCCCAGTTTTCTGGACCGGGGGCTGGAGGCGCGGCTGGTCTCCTACGCCACGGCGCTGGACGCGGCGGCGGCCGGCCTGAGCACGTTCGGTCTGGGGCTGCTGGTGCAGCGCCTGCCGGCCCGCTTTGTCGGGGCCGGCGGCTTCCTGCTCCTGGCGCTGGCCTCGGGGCTGACCATTGTGGCCGATACCTCTCCGGTGATGTTTGTGGCGATGATCACCTTCGGACTGGGGATCGGGGCCCTGATGCTGATGCAGAACTATCTCTGGGCCGCGTACTTTGGCCGCCGGCACCTGGGCAGCATTCGGGGCGCGGTCACTCCTATTACGCTGCTCCTTGGTGGCGCCGGCGCGCCGCTGGCCGGCTACGTGCGCGATCTAACTGGCAGCTATACGTCGGTCTGGCTGACAGCCATCGGCGTGATGGTGGTGGGCGCGCTGACGCTGGCTCTGACACCACCGCCGGTGGCCCGTGAGAGCGTGGCCGGCGCGCGGGGCTGAGCGGGCGGCACAGCGGGGCCAAAAAATGCTACAATAAAGGGGTCTGCCCCGCTGGCCCGGGGGCCAGGCGGGCGCCGAGATGTCCTGGGGAGGGGCTCGTTGACCACACAGTGGAAGGAGTTCACCAAGCGTCCCGGCGAGCGGATCAGCTACGAGATCACGGCCACCGTGCTGGTCCGGCGGACCGCCTACCAGCTGCTGGAGATCTACGACGGCCCGAGCTACGGGCGCATGGTCTTCCTCGACGGCAAGATCCAGTCGGCCGCCCTCGATGAATTCCTCTACCACGAGGCGCTGGTCCACCCGGCCATGCTCATCCCGCCGGCGCCGCGCCGCGTCTACATCGCCGGCGGCGGCGAGGGAGCCACCCTGCGCGAGGTCCTGCGCCATCCGACCGTCACCGAGGTGGTGATGGTGGACATCGACGCCGAGGTCGTGCAGGCCGCCCGCCAGTACCTGCAGGCCTGGCACGTGGGCTCCTTCGACGACCCCCGCCTGCGGCTCATCCACGCCGACGCCCGGGCGATCCTGGCCCAGGAGAGCGCGCCCTTCGACTGCATCATCATCGACGTGACCGACCCGCTGGCTGGGGGGCCCTCCTACCTCCTCTTCACCCGCGAGTTCTACGAGCTGGCAGCCAGCAAACTGACCCCCGACGGGGCCATCGCCGTTCAGGCCGAGAGCGTCGACCTGGGCGTGCTGGGAGGCCACGCGGCCATCCACCGGACCCTCAAGACGATCTTCCCCCATGTGGCCTCATGCTGGAACCACGTGCCCTCGTTCGGCGAATCGTGGGGCTACGTGGTGGCCAGCCGGACGCAGGACCCCGCCTCCTGGACGCCGGCCGAGGTCGAGGCGCGCCTGCGCCAGCGGGGGCTCCAGGGCCTGCGCTACTACGACGGCCTGACCCACCAGACGCTCTTCGCCCTGCCCCGGCCGCTGCGCGAGGCCATCGCCGCCCCGGGCCCCATCATCACCGACGCCCAGCCCCTCTACGTGCCCTAGGCGGGCTGGGAGCCGAGAGGGAGACGATGCAGATCACACCGGAGGTCCTGGCCGCCGCCCAGACCTGTCCGACACCCTGCCTGATCATCGACCCGACGGTCGTGCGGGCCAAATACCATCTGGTCCGGGCCAGTCTGGCCGACGTCCACGTCTTCTACGCGGTCAAGGCCAACCCGCACCCCCGCGTGCTCCAGGAACTGGCCCGCCAGGGGTGCGGCTTTGAGGTCTCCTCGGTCCAGGAGCTGACCGGCGTCCTGGCCCTGGGGGTGACGCCGGACCGGATCATCTCCAGCAACCCGGTCAAAGCCCCGGATTTCCTCGCCCTGGCCTACGCCCACGGCGTCCGGACCTTCGCCTACGACTCGACCACCGAGATCGCCAAACTGGCCCGCTGGGCGCCGGGCAGCCGGGTCTACGTCCGGCTGGCGGTGGACAACACCGGCAGCGACTGGCCCCTCTCGCGCAAGTACGGGGTGGACGCCCAGACCGCCCTGGCCCTGCTCGACCTGGCGGCCGAGCGCGGGCTGGAGCCCTGCGGCCTGACCTTCCACGTCGGCTCGCAGTGCCTCAACCCGGCCAACTGGGAGAACGCCCTCCGCCTCTGCGCCGAGGTCTGGCAGGCGGCCGCCAGCCGGGGCCTGCGTCTCTCTCTCCTGAACCTGGGCGGGGGCCTGCCGGTCCGCCATCTCAAACCCATCCCGGCCCTGGTCGAGATCGGCCAGCGCGTCACCGCCCTGATCCGCGCCCTCTTCCCGCCGGACATCACCCTGATCATCGAACCGGGCCGGGCGCTGGTGGGAGACGCGGCCATCCTGGTGGCCAGCGTCATCGGCAAGGCGGTCCGCGGCGACGAGCACTGGCTCTACCTGGACGCCGGCGTCTTCAACGCCCTGATGGAGACGATCCAGGGCTTCGGCTACGAACTCTGGACCGAGCGGACCGGCCCGGTCCGGCGCTGGACCGTCGCCGGCCCCAGCTGCGACAGCGTGGATGTGCTCTTCAACGACGTGGCCCTGCCGGAACTGGAGGTCGGCGACCGCCTCTACGTCCTGAACGCCGGGGCCTACACCCTCTCCTACGCCTCCTCGTTCAACGGCTTCCCGCCTCCCGCCGTCTTCTTCCTGGACGAACTGCTGACCACCCCGGCGCCGGTGCCGGTCGCCCCGGCCGCCCGCTGAGGAGCGGGGACCGCCGGTGCGGGCGCCGTTCTGGCCCGGACTGGCCCTGCTGCTCGGGCTGGCCACCGCCCTGCGGCTGGCCCTGCTCCACGGTCCCTTCGGCGAGATCGAGGCCGATGAGGCGGTCGTCGGCCTGATGGCCCGCCATCTGCTGGCCGGCGAGTGGTCGGTCTTCTACTGGGGCCAGGACTACCTGGGAAGCCTCAGCGCCCTGCTCACCGCTCCCGCCTTCGCCCTCTTCGGGGCCACGCCACTGGTCCTCAAACTGGTGCCGCTGGGCCTCTCGCTCGGCTTTCTGGTCCTGGCCGCCCTGACGGCCCGCCGGGCCTTCGGCGAGGGGCCGGCCCTCCTCACCGCCCTCTACCTGGCCGTTCCCCCGGCCTTCCTGGCCATCTGGAGCCTCAAGGCCCGCGGCGGCTACATCGAACTCCTGGTCCTGGGCCAGGGAATGCTGCTCCTGGGGCTCGCTCTGGCCCGGCGCGACCGCTGGCCGCTCCCCGGCGCCTTCGCCCTGGGGCTCCTGGCCGGGCTGGCCCTCTGGACGCACCCGCTGGCCGTGGTCTACCTCGGGCCAGGCCTGGGACTGCTGCTGCTGCGCCGGGGCCGCACCGGGCCGGCCCTCCTCGCCCTGCTGGCCGGCGGGCTGGTCGGCGCGGCCCCCCTCCTCCTCTACAATATCGCCCATCCCCTGGCCACCTGGCAGGCGGTGGCCGGGGGGAGTCTCCGGGCCGAGGCGGTCCTGGAGGGGCTGCGCCGGCAGGTCCGCTACGGGCTCCCGGTCCTCGCCGGCCTGGCCCAGGGGTCGAGTTCGCCGGGACTCTTCGCCGCCGATTTCGCCACCCGCCCGGCCCGCTGGCCGGGCGTGGCCCTGGGCCTGGGGCTGGTCGCCCTGGGGGTGGCCGGCGCCTTCGGGCGGAGCCTGCGGGCGGCCCTCACCGGACGGGGGACGGCCGGCGATCTCCTGGCCGCCCAGGGGCTGCTGCTGGGGGGTGGGCTTCTCCTGCTCGCCAGCGCCACCCGCTTCGGCGACCTCACCATCGAGCCCCGCTACCTCCTGCCCCTCTACGCCACCGTTCCCCTGGGGGCGGCCCTGGTCTGGCGGCTGGGCCGGCGCTGGCCGGCGCTGGGGGGGCTGCTGGTCGCCCTGGTCCTCGGGATCAACCTCTGGAGTCTGCTGACCGCCGACCCGCGCCTGAACCTGCCCGACCACCTGGGCCCGACCGACGCCGCCAGCCGCCGCCTCCTGCGGACGTTTCTGCTGGCGCACGGGTACCGCTTCGTCTACACCGACTACTGGCTGGCCTATCCCCTGGCGCTGGAGAGCGACGAGGCCATCGTGCCGGCGGTCGTCGCCGGCGGCTTCAACCGGTATCCGCCGTACGTGGCGGCCGTGGCCCGGGCGCCCGACCCGGCCTTCGTTTTCGTCGCCGGCAGCCCGACCGAGGAGCGGTTTCGGGCGCTGCTGGCCGCCAGCGGGGCCGCGGCCCGGCGCGAGACCGTCGCCCATTTCGCCGTCTACACCGCCATCCAGCCGGCCACGGCCCTGGCCCACCTGCGCGCGCAGGCGCTGGCCGGCCTCTGAGTCACCGGTAGAGCAGCCGGAACGCCAGGCTGAAGGGGACGGGCCGGTCGCCCAGCCAGCGCTGGCCGGCCTCGGGCGGAGGCCATAGCGGCACACAGACGGCCGGCGGCCGCTACCTCTCACCGGGGCCGCCGGCCAGCCAGCGAGGATGATGTCTCCCACTGGCCGGGCTGAGCGGTGATGCCGGCGGGCGGCCGGTGTCGGTATGATACCGGGAGACGCTGCTGAGACAGCGGGATCGGAGCGGTGCTGACGGTCTGGCGGGTGAGCAGCGGGACGGACTGGCGCGGTCATTCGCTGCGGACGCTGCTCCTGGCCCTCCTCGGCCTCGGCCTGGTCCTGGGGGCGCCGGCCGGGGGCCAGAGCTGCCCGGCGACGGTCGTGCCCCTCGTCCAGGGGCTCAGCAACCCCCGCGGCCTGGCGCTCGGCCCGGACGGCGCCCTCTACCTCGCCGAGGTCGGCACGCCTGAGACCGGCGGCCGGGTCAGCCGGCTCTGGCCCGACGGCCGGTGGGAGGTCCTCCTCAGCGGTCTCCCCTTCTTCACCCACTGGACCGGCGAGACGGTCGGGACCACCGCCCTGGCCCTTCGCCGGGGCGACCTCTACCTCCTGCAGGGAGAGGGGCCTGGCCCCCTGGCCAGCGCCCTCCTCCGGCTCCCAGCCGGGGCCCGCACCCCGGAGAAGGTGGCCGATCTTTTCGCCTTCTTCTTCGCCGAGCGCTACGACCCGGTGACCGCCCTCCAGACCAACCCCACGGCCAGCCCGACCGTCGAGTCCAACCCCTTCGCCCTGCTCTCCGACGAGGCCACCGACCAGTTCTTCGTCGTCGACAGCGCTGCCAACGCCCTCGTGGCGGTCTCTCCCGAAGGATCGATCACCCGCCTGGCGGTCTGGCCCGACAACCCGGTGCCGACCGGCCTGGTCCGGGGACCGGATGGGGCGCTGCTCATCGCCCTGTTCAGCCCCTTCCCCTTCGCGCCGGGGAGCGGGCGGGTGGACCGCCTCGCCCCGGACGGCCGGCTCCGGCCGGCCCTGACTGGGCTGACCATGCCCATCGGCCTGGCCGTCGACCGACAGGGGCGGCTGATCGTCCTGGAGTTCGCCCAGGGGTTTCAGGTCGCGAGCGGCTTCCACCCCCGGAGCGGACGCCTCCTCCGCCTGGAGGGCGCCCTGCGCACCGTCCTGGCCGACCACCTGCCCTACCCGACGGCCGTCCTGGCGGCCCCGGACGGGACGTTCTACCTCAGCCTCAACGGCGCCTTCGCCCCGCCGGGCAGCGGGCAGGTGGTGCGGCTGATTCCCTGCGACCGGGGGTAGCGGCCGGGCTTGTGGGCCGCCGCGCCCGATGGTATAACGACGCCAAATGGCCGAGACGTTCGCCCTCACCCGCCGGCCGGTCCGGCGGGCCCGGACACTGGCCGCCCGTCTGGGGGCCGAGCTCCTGCTCCTGGCCCTCCTGGGCGCCCTCCCCTGGCTCGTCTTCTGGCCCTGGTTCGCCGCCAACCCGGCCGACCAGGCCACGGTCCCCCTGGGCGACATGACCGAGCTGCACTATCCCTACCGGCGCTGGATCCACCAGGCGCTGCGCCAGGGAGACCTTCCCCTCTGGAACCCCTTTCTCCTGGCCGGACACTCCGCCGTCGGCGACCTCCAGTTCGGCCTCTTCTATCCCCCCAGCCGGCTGACCGACTGGCTGCACCGGGAGAGCGATCTCCCCCTCCAGGCCCTGGAGCAGCAGGTGGTGGCCCATCTCGGCCTGGCGGCCGTGGGCCTCTACCTCTGGCGGCGGACCGCCACCGGCAGCCGGGCGGCCGGCCTGGCCGGCGCCCTGGTCTTCGCCCTGGGGGGAGCGCTCCTGACCTTCCCCGTCCAGCAGGTCATCATCCTGGAGACCATCGCCTGGCTGCCCTGGATCCTCTTGTGCCTGGAGCGAGGACTCCGGCCCGGCGGCGCTCTCTGGCGGCTGGGGGGCGGGCTGCTCCTGGCCACCGCCGCCCTGGCCGGACACCCCCAGACGCTGGTCTTCGTCCTGCTGGCCGTCCTGGCCGACGGGCTCTTCACCCTCTGGCGGGAGGGGCTGGGCTGGCGGGGGCTGGCCCGGCTCGCCCTGATGGGCGGCGTCGCCGCCGGGCTCTCGGCCGTCCAGTGGCTCCCGGCGCTCGAGCACCTCGGCGAGACCGACCGCACCCTCACCAGCTACCAGTTCGCCCGGACCGGCTTCGCCCCGCGCGATCTCCTGGGGCTCCTGTGGCCGCCGGCCTTCGGCGGCCGTCCGCTCTACCTGGGGCTGGCGACCCTCTGTCTGGCCGCCGTGGCCCTGGCCGGCCGGACCGACCGCCCGGTCCGTCTCCTCTGGGGCGGCGTCGCCCTGGGGGCGTTGCTCCTCTCGCTCGGCGGGCACACGTTTCTCTACCGCGCGCTCTACGCCGTCCTGCCCGGCGCGAACCTGTTTCGCAACCACGAGCGGCTGGTGCTGCTGGTCGCTCTGGGGCTGGCCGTCCTGGCCGGCGAGGGGCTGCGCGATCTGCTGGAAGACCGGGGACGCCCGCTGGCCCGTCCGGCCCTGGGGCTGGCGCTGGGGCTCGGCGGCCTCTCCCTGGCAGTGGGGCTGGGGACGACGCTGGCCGCCCTCGGCGCGCCGCCCGAGGGGCAGACGGCTCTCCTGGCCCTGGGCGAGGCCGGGCTCTGGGCGGCCCTCCTCGGAGCCCTCCTCGGCGGGGTCTTCGCCGGCCGGCTCCGGGGCCTTCTCGCCGGCCGCTGGACCGCCGGCCTTCTCCTCCTCCACCTCGTCCTCGACCTCGCGACCGCCCACGGGGCCAACAACCTGCGCCCCGGCGCGCCCGACCAGCTGCTGGCCCCGACGCCGACCGTGACGTTCCTGCAGGCCCAGCCCGGCCGCTTCCGCGTCGCCAGCGAGGGGCTGCTGCCGGGCGACGGCAACGCCGGCAGCCTCTTCGGTCTGGAGGATATCGTCGGCAACACCCCGCTCCGGCCGGCCGGCTGGCGCGATTTCGAGGCGGTCGTGCCCGAGGTCGAGCGCTGGCGCCTGCTCGACGTGGCCTACGTCGTCACCCGGCGCGACCTGGCCGATCCCCGCCTCCGCCTGGTCCACCAGGAGGGCGAGGTCCGGGTCTACGCCACCCAGCTCGACCGGCCGGGACGGGCCTTCGTCCTCTTCGACTGGGTCGCAGCCGGGAGCCCCGCAGCCGCCCGGGCGCTCCTGGCCACGGTGGAGGTCCGGCGCACCGCGGTGGTCGAAGGGCCGGCGACGCTCTCCCCGGCGGGGGCCGGCCAGGCCACGGTGACCGTCCAGCACGAGCGGCCCGACCGGCTGGCGTTGACGGTCCGTCTCTCGGCGCCGGGGCTGCTGGTGGTCAGCGGCAGCTACGCCCCGGGCTGGCGGGCGACGGTGGACGGCCAGCCGGCGCCGGTCCTGCGGGTCGACCGGGCGCTGCGCGGGGTGCTGCTGCCGGCCGGCGCCCACCAGGTGGAGTTCGTCTACCGGCCGACCAGCCTGCTGGTGGGAGCGGCGCTGAGCGCCGGGACGCTGGGGCTGACGCTCCTCGGCCTGGGGGCGCTGGCCATCCGGCGGCTGGTCCCCGGCCGGCGGGCTCAGCCCAGGTAGCCGGTCAGGCGGAGGCCGGTCAAGAGCCCCAGCCCCACCATGAGCAGGAACACCGTCCCGGCCAGGACCAGCGTCCGCCGGTCCCGACGGCGGCGGGCCAGCCCGACGATGAGGGTGGCGAGCAGCGCGCCCCCCAGGAATCCGAGCGCCACCCAGAGTTCGAAGAGACGGCGCTGCCCCTCCACCGGCCCGTCCCCCTGGCTCCCCGGCCCGCGGTCTGCGGTGGGGACCGAAGAATATCTTCGCCCCGACTAATTTCTGAGAAAAGAATAGGCGTAGGCCGGGGCGGTGTCAAGCCGGCGGCTCCGCGGGCGGGGCATCGGGCTGGCGGTCAGCGTGGTTCGACGGTGCCGTCGGGGTGGATCCGCCGGACGCCGGTCCGGCTCTCGTAGAGGACGGCCTGCAGGTCGGCGGTGAGGCTCTGGCCCGGCTCGAGCCGGCGGGCGGTGCCCCGGGCCAGGGCGCTGGTCAGGCCGTGGCCGGGGTAGCTGGTCCAGGGCTCCAGCCCCATGACGTAGACCCGGCCGTACCACGGGTAGCCGCGCGAGCCGTGCAGCTCCTGCCAGAACCAGAGGTAGGGGAAGACGTCGCGGGGCCAGACCAGCCCGAAGCCCAGCCCGAGGTCGGTGTTGGTCAGGGCGTACCAGCCCTCGGCCAGATCGACGAGATAGCCGAAATTGTTGACCCGCGCCTCGGGGCCGGGGATGCGGCTGAGGTCGACCGGTCGGCCATCGCGCCCGGTGACGACCGGCCAGTCCCAGGTGCCGCTGTCCGGCAGCCAGCTCCGTTCCGGGTCCACCTGCCGGTCGACGACGAAGCGGGCCGGCGGCAGGTCGAGGCGGCAGGCGCCGCTCAGGAAGGGGGCGCCGAAGGCCGGGTGGTGCCCCCACATGAAGTCCATCGGCTCGGCCCCCTCGTTGGTCACCCGCCCGCTGATCTGCAGGATCGGCTGGCCGGCCCCAAGACGCATGGTCCGCTCCAAGCGGAAGGGGGTGCGGGTGGTGGCGATGGTGAAGCGCACGGCCGCCGTCTCCCCCTGCGCCAGCACCGTGTAGTCCCAGGGGGCGGTGCTGACCTCGCCGTGGAAGCCCAGTTCGACGCCCTTGTACTGACAGGCGTCGCCGCCCGAGGGGAAGATCTCCTGCCAGCCGCCGGCGTAGTGGTCCATCCAGGCGACCAGCGAGGTGGCGGCGGTCGCCCCCAGGCTGCCCAGGTCGCGGAAGCCCCAGGGCGCCTTCCAGAGAAGATCGAGGTCGCGGGGCTTGTAGCGGAGTTCGTAGATGTCGGCCCCCTTGTCGGCCAGGACCACCACCCGCAGGAGGTCGTTCTCCAGGACCACCGCCCGCGTCCAGCGGCCCACCACGGTCTCCGTCACCCGACACGGTCCGGTCATCGCGCCTCCTCGCCAACGGATCTGGGACAACTGCCCGCCCCACAGTGAAAGACCGCGGGGGCGGCCCTGTCAAGAGGCTTCTCATCCCACCCGCCCCACGGCTGGCGATCGGGCGGACGGCGTGGTAGCATAAAGGCGCTAGACCCAGGGGGAGAGGCGGCCGTGGACCTCGAGGCGGAGGCGGTCGTCGTCGGCAGCGGGCCGGGCGGCGCCACGGTGGCCCGGGCGCTGGCCCGGGCCGGCTGGCGGGTGGTCCTGTGTGAGCAGGGCGAGGACTGGCGGGGCCGTCGGACCTACGGCACCCATGCGGGGGCCCTGTGCTACACCGACCGGGGTGGCCTCTGGTTCTCCCGCGAGGGAGTGCAGATCGTCCGTCCGCTCCTCCTGGGCGGGGCCACCGGCCAGTTCGCCGGCTGCGCCGCCCGGCCGCCCGACTGGCTCCGCACCCGCTACGGCCTGGACCTCGGGGCCGAGGTCGAGGAGACCCTGGCCGAGCTGGCGGTGGCCCCGCTGCCGCCGGACCAGCGGGGCGCGGCCTCGACCCGGCTGGCCCAGGCCGGTCAGGCCCTCGGCTACCGCTGGCAGCCCATGCCCAAGCTCCTGCGGCCCGCGCGGGCCCGCCGTTTCGCCTGCGGGGCCCACTGTCTCCTGGGCTGCCGCTGTGGGGCCAAATGGAGCGCCGCCGAGTTCGTGGACCAGGCGGTGGCCGCCGGCGCCCGGCTGCTGACCGGCGCCCGGGTCGAGCGCCTGCTGCGGCGGGACCGCCAGGTGGTGGGGGTGGCGGGCCGGCGCCGGGGCCAGCCCTTCACCGTCCGGGCGGAGACGGTCGTCCTGGCGGCCGGCGGCCTGGGCACGCCGCCGCTCCTCCGGGCCGCGGGCCTGGCCCGGGCCGGCGAGGGGCTGGCCCTGGACACCACGCTGGTCGTCTACGGGCTGGGCCCCGGACCGGGCAACGCTCTGGAGCCGCCGATGACCTGGTTCTGGGAGGATCCGGCGGCCGGGGTGATGATCAGCCCGCTGGTGGACCCCTGGCTCCTCTACCCGGTCGTGGCCGGCCTGGCCGACAGCCGGGCGATTCTGACCTGGCCGCGCTGGCGGCGGCTGCTGGGGCTGATGATCAAGATCAAGGACACGGTGAGCGGCCGGCTCCTCCCGGACGGGAGCGTCAGCAAGCCCCTTCTGCCGGACGACCGGGAGCGGCTGGCCTACGGCCTGGCCATCGCCCAGAAGACCCTGATCGCGGCCGGCGCCGCCCCGGCCAGTCTGGTCCTCACCCCGCTCCGTGGCACCCACCCTTCGGCCACCGTCCGGCTGGGCGACCTGGTGGACGCCGATCTCCAGACCCCGGTTCGCGGGCTCTTCGTCTGCGACGCCAGCGTCTTCCCCGAGGCCCTGGGCCGGCCGACGGTGGTGACCATCATCGCGCTGGCCAAACGGCTGGCCCGCCGGCTGATCGGCCGGCCGGCGCCGGCCGACTGACGTGGCGATGGACGCGAGACTGCTGGCCGAGCGTCTGGCCGCCGTCCCCCGGCTGCCCCTGGAGACGGCCCCCACCCCGCTGGAGTTTCTGCCGGCCCTGAGCCGGGCGCTCGGCCGGCCGGTCTATCTCAAGCGCGACGACCAGTGCGGGCCGGCGCCGGGCGGCAACAAGGCCCGCAAACTGGCCTATATCCTGGCCGCGGCCCGGCGCTCCGGCCACCGGCGGGTGGTGACCTACGGGGCCCCGCAGTCGAACCACGCCCGGCTGGTGGCGGCCCTGGCGCCCCGGCTGGGACTGGAGGCCCACCTCTTCTACTTCACCCGCCGGCCGGACCGCCTCACCGGCAACCTGCTCCTCTGCCACCTCCTGGGCGCCCGGCTGCATTTCCTCCCCCTCCGCAGCCAGCCCGGACGCTGGACCATCGAGCGGACCGACCGGCTGGTCCATCTCCTGGCCTGGCTGCGGCTCGGCCCCCACACCTTCATCCCGGTCGGCGGGCACTCCGTCCTGGGGGCGCTGGGCTACGTGCAGGCGGCTCTGGAGCTGGAGCAGCAGGCCCGGGCCCAGGGGCTCGCGCAGGCCTGGGTGGTGGTGGCGACCGGGACCGGCGGAACGCTGGCCGGGCTCTGGGCCGGCCTCACCCTGCTGGGCTCGGCGCTCCGGCCGCTGGGGATCGACATCGGCGCTCTCTGGCGCGATCTGCCCCGCTCCATCGCCCGCCTGGCCGAGCGGGTCTGCGCCCGGCTGGGGGCGCCGCGCCGCTTCGACCCGGCCGCCGTGCCGCTGGTGACCGGCTACGCCGCCCCGGGCTACGGCCAGCCCTCGCCGCTGGGCAACCGGGCCCTCCGGCAGCTGGCCCAGCTGGAGGGGGTCCTGCTCGACCCGGTCTACACCGCCAAGGCGTTCGGCGGGCTGCTGGACCTCCAGGCCCGCGGGTATTTCGGCCCCACCGACCCGGTGATCTTCCTCCACACCGGCGGGCTCCCGGCCCTCTTCGCCGTCGCGCCCGACGATCTCCTCGCCGCCGACTGAGCCGGCCGGCCTCCACCGTCGCCCGTGGTTGACAGGACCGGACGGAGATCGTAGAATGTCTATCGCCTTAGTCGGAAATTCGGGCGGAGGGACCGCGGGGATGGCGCAGGGAGCGACGGCCGTCGCCGCCCCGGTGGGCGCCCGGCCGGTCGTCGGGCTGGCGCTGGTCGGCGGCGTGCTGCTGGTGGCGCTCCTGGCCGGGGGCGTGGACGGCCATCTGGGGGTCTTCTGGCTGCTGGGGGTCGCCTTCGGGGTGATCCTGCAGCGCAGCCGGCTCTGTTTCGCCAGCGCCTTTCGCGACCTTTTCCTCCTGGGCGAGGGCCGGGCGCTCAGGGCGGTTCTGGCCGGGCTGGCGGTGGCCACGGCCGGCTTCTGGCTCTTCCAGCAGCGGCTGGTGCCCGACCCCGGGCTGGGGGACCTGCCGGGGCGGGCCCACGTCTTCCCGGTCGGGCTGCACACCCTCGTGGCCGGGCTGCTCTTCGGCTTCGGCATGGTCCTGGCCGGGGGGTGCGTTTCCGGCACGCTCTACCGCCTCGGCGAGGGCTACATCGGCTCGTGGGCAGCCCTGGGCGGGATTCTGGTGGGACTCTTCGCCGCCGGCCGGACCTGGAACTGGTGGTGGCAGGTCCACATCAGCCAGACGCCGCTCATCTGGCTGCCGCGCTGGCTGGGCTTCGGGGGCGCGCTGCTCCTGACCCTGGCCGGCCTGGCCGGGGTCTACCTCCTGGTCCTCTGGTGGGAGGCGCGCGGGGCGCCGCCGCTCCTGCCGGTGCGGACGACCCTGACGCCCCCGGCCTTCGGGGTGCGCGACCACCTGGCCCGGCTCTGGGGGCTTCTCTTCGGGCGGGGCTGGCCGATCACCAGCGGGGCCATCGCCCTGGGGGTGCTGAACGTCTTCGCCTACGTCTTCGACCATCCGCTGGGCGTCACCGGCGAACTGGCCACCTGGTCGGCCCGGCTGGGGACGGCCCTCGGCTGGCCGCTGCCGCCGCTCCAGGGACTGGACCGCCTGGCCGGCTGCAATCTGGTGGCCGAAGGCGGGGCGCTCCTGAGCGACAGCTTCTTCCTGGACGCCGGGCTGGTGGTCGGCGCGCTCACCGCCGCCGTCCTGGCCGGCGAGTTCAGGCTGCGCTGGCCGCGCCAGGCCCGACGGTACCTCCAGTCGGTGGCCGGCGGGGTCTGCATGGGCTACGGCGCCGGGCTGGCCACCGGCTGCACGATCGGAGCCTTCTTCTCGGCCATCCCGTCGCTGAGTCTGAGCGGCTGGGTCTTCGGTCTGGCCCTGGCCGGCGGGGCCTTTCTGGGGGGACGGGTCCTGCGCTGGCTGGCCTGAGGGTCTGGAGCAGAGACAAGGAGGGTGAAAGCGCGATGGAACTCGATGTCCGGGGCGAGATCTGCCCCTATCCGATGCTCAAGACGGTGGAGTTTCTCAAGCAGCATCCGGGGATCGCGGCGCTGACCGTGCTGACCGACCACAGCCCGGCCCTGGCCACCATCCCCTGGGAGGCGGCCAAGCTCGGCTACGAGGCCGAGATCGAGACGCTCGGCCCGGCCGAGTGGCGGATCCGGCTGCGGAAGGCGGCCGGCGCGGTGGATCCCCGGGCGGTGCTGAGCCGGCTGGCGCATACCCTTGCCCAGGCCGGCGAGGGAGGGGTCTGAGATGCGATGGTGGCGAGGGCTGCGTCTCCTACCGCTGCTCCTGCTCGTTCTGGCTCTGGTCGGGGCCAGCTGCGCGCCGCTCCGGCCGGCCGTGGCCCCGGCGCCGGCCAGTGAGGGCTACGCCCATCCGGAGCTTCTGGCCGAGACCGACTGGCTGGCCCAGCACCTGGAGGATCCCGCCCTCCGCATCGTGGACATGCGGCCGCGCGACCAGTACCAGGCCGGGCACATCCCGGGCGCCGTCCACCTCGACGGGGCCCGGCTGAAGGACGATGCCAACAGGCTCTACGTCATCCCGCCGGACAAGTTCGAACGCCTGATGAGCGAACTGGGGATCGGCAACGACACGACGGTGGTGGCCTACGACGCCGATGGCGGCCTCTGGGCCGCCCGCCTCTGGTGGGTGCTGGACTACTACGGCCACACCCGGGCCAAGGTCCTGAACGGCGGCTGGGTCAAGTGGACCCGAGAGAACCGTCCGACCACCACCGCCGAGCCGAAGGTCGCCCCGGCCACCTTCACCGCCCGGCCCAACCCGGCGGTCATCTGCACCCTGGACGAGGTCAAGGCCGCCATCGACCGGCCGAACGCCGTCATCATCGACGCCCGCTCGCCGGCCGAGTACAGCGGCACCGACGTGCGGGCCAAGCGCGGCGGCCACATCCCCTCGGCGGTCAACATCGACTGGCGGCAGAACATCACCGAAGACCTGAAGGTCTTCAAGCCGGCGGCCGAACTCCGCCAGCTCTACGAGTCCAAGGGCATCACCAAGGACAAGGAGATCATCACCTACTGCCAGACGGCGGTGCGGGCGGCCCACACCTTCTTCACCCTGCGCCTCATCGGCTACGGCCAGATCCGCAACTACGACGGCTCCTGGGCCGAGTGGGGGAACCGCGAGGACACCCCGATCCAGCGCTGAACCGACCCTCCCGCCCCCGCGCGGACTCCCGCGCGGGGGCTTTTTTTTGGGGGGGCGGCGCGGTACTGCTCTTGCAGGAGAAGGAGAGCGCAGCAGTCACTGCGGGTGATTCTGGGGCATCTGGGTGGTGGTAAGGATGGCGCCATACTGCAAGAAGTGTCAGGGCGCGCTGGTCCTGCGTGGTCCCTTTTACTGGCACGAGACGCCCAACGGGCGCTGCACGGTGACGACCTGGCTGCCCGAGGCCTTCGCCCCGGAGGCGGTCGAACGGACGCCGCGCCGCCCGCTCACGCCCCGCTGGCGACCCCCCGCCGATCCGTCTTCCTCTCCACCTCCCACCGCACCGACCCCGGCGACCGATCCCTCCGGAACCGAACGTCGCCTGGCCTGAGATGACGGCTGGTCAGAGCGTCTGGCCGGCCCTGACAGGCGTCATCAGCCGGGCGAGCGAACTGGTGGGCCAGAGCGCCCCGGCGCGGGGGGTCGGCGCGGGCCCGTCCGGGCGACCACGGGGCCGGCGATGACCGATCGCCCCGGCCGACGGGCCCTCTGGCTGGCCCTGCTGTACGCCGCCGTCGGGGTGACCTGGGTGCTGACCACCGATCAGGTGGTCCTCTGGCTGGCGCCGGCCGACCCGCTGCGTCTCACCCGGCTGCAGACCCTCAAGGAGTGGGCCTTCCTGATCGCCACGGCGTCGTTCTGGTACGCCGTCGTCCGCCGGGAGCTGCTGGCCCACGAACAGGCCGAGGCCCGCCTCCGCCAGGAGCACCGGCACCTGGAGGCGGTGGCGCAGCTGGCCTCGGCCCTGGTCCAGACGGTCGCGGTTCCGCAGACCCTGACCGCCGGCCTGGCGGCGCTCTGCGCCGCCCTGGGCTTCGAGAAGGGGGCGGTCTGGGTGGCCGACCCGGAGCGGGGCGGGCTCCGTCTGGCCGCCCACTACGGTCCGCTCACCCCCGAGGCCGTGGCCCTGCTCGCCCGGCTGGACCTCGATCTCCCGCTGCTCACCGTCCAGGCCTTCCGGCGCCGGCAGGTGCAGGCGGTCGAAGATGTCGCCCGTCTGCCGGACTACCAGCAGCATCCGCTCGCCCGGCGGCTTTACGATCTCGAGCGCTACCGCTGTCTGCTGGCCATCCCGCTGGTGGTCGGTCAGGAGGCGGTGGGGGTGGTGACGCTGGTGTCGGCCAGCCCCCGCGTCTTCACACCCGCCGACCTGCAGTCGGCCCAGACGCTGGGGCGCCTCTTCGCCGTGGCCATTCACCAGGCCCGGCTCTACGAGGAGGCCCAGCGGCAGACGGCGGCGCTGACCGAGGAGCGCCGGCGGCGCGAGCTCTTCACCGCCGCCATCGCCCACGACCTCAAGAACCTCCTGACGCCGCTGGTGGTGGGCACCCAGCTGCTGGCGCGGTGGGAGCGGCTGCCGCCGGAGCGGCGCGCGCGCCTGCCCCAGACGATCCTGGAGCAGGCTCAGCGGCTCAACCGTCTGGTGACCGACCTTCTCGACGTCGCCCGGATCGAGACGGGCCGGTTCACCGTCGAACCCCGCCCGGTGGACCTGGTGGCCCTGGCCCGGCGGGTCGTCGAGGAGCAGCAGGCGACCACCACCCGGCACGGCCTGCGCCTGGTGGCCCCGGACCGGCTGGAGGGGGTCTGGGACCCGGACCGGCTGGCCCAGGCCCTGACCAATCTCCTGAGCAACGCCATCAAGTACAGCCCGCAGGGCGGCGAGGTCACCATCTGCCTGCGGGCGCTGGACGGCCAGGTCGAGGTCTGTGTCAGCGACCAGGGGATCGGCCTGCAGCCTGAGGAGATCGAGCTTCTTTTCGAGCCCTACCGCCGGCTGGCCCGCGCTCCCCAGCTCCGGGGGCTGGGCCTGGGCCTCTACATCACCCGGGCCATCATCGCCGCCCACGGGGGCACCGTCTGGGCCACCAGCCCCGGGCCGAACCGGGGCGCGACCTTCTGCTTCCGCCTGCCCCGGGTGGCTCCCGGTCCGACCGCCGGGGCTCAGGCGCCGAGCCAGCGGTCGAACCAGGCGTAGGCCTGGGCGCGGGCGTCGGGGGGGAAGGCGTGGCCGGCCGCCAGGTCCAGCAGCGCCAGCCGGTCGGCGGCACCGGCCTGCTCGTAGACGGCCCGGGCCTGGTGGTAGGCGGCCAGGACGCCGGTGAAGGGGAAGATCGGGTCCTCCCGGCCGGCGACGATGAGGAAGGGCCGGGGGGCGACCAGCGCCAGGAGGTCGCCGATGTCGCCCTCGGCCGCCAGGCCGGGGACGTAGAGGGCGAAGTTGTGGTTGATGGCGGCGGCGAAGATGCTGGCCAGACTGGCGAAGCCACAACTGGCCACCCCCACCCGCAGCCGGGGGTCCAGGGCCATGGTGAAGAGCGTCTGCTGGCCGCCGAGCGAGTGGCCGATGCAGCCCAGACGCCGGCCGTCGACCTCAGGGCGGGTCAGCAGGTAGTCGACCGCCCGCATGGCGTCGCCGGCGTACTTGGCCTGGAGCGTCCGGCCGTAGCTGAGGCGGCGGGTGAACTCGAACCGCTCGTAGTCGCGTCCGGCCAGGCGGGGGTGACGGCGCTCTTCGAAGCCGAGGTGGTCGTAGGTCAGGGTGACGTAGCCCCGGCGGGCCAGCTCCAGGGCGAGAAACTGGTTGGGGTCGCCGGCCAGCCCGGCCGGCTCGCTCTTGCCGAGATCGTACTGGCCGGCGTGCTGGTGCAGGCAGAGGATGGCCGGGCGGGGGCGGTCACCGGGCGGCAGGAAGAGGTAGGCGGCAATGCGCTCGCCTTTCTCGACCTGGTAGGTGACCCGCTCGCGCACCAGCCCTCCCTCCAGGACCACCCGCTCCTCGACCTGGGGCGCCAGCGGAGCCGGGGTGGGCAGGGGCCCCATAAGCTGCAGCAGACGCTCGCGCCGCAGAGGCATGGCCGATCCGGGGCAACCACCGTCTCCGGGAGGCGAGTCTACCACGGAGCCGGCCGGGCTGGCAAGACACCCGCAGGCGGGGTGGGGGTCAGACGAGCGGCGGCTGCCCGTCCTGGTCCGAATCTTGCGGCGGCCTCCGCCGGGGAGCACGATGCGACGGACCCGCACCGGTTTCTCTTTCCCGCTGGTCGCCGGCCGGCGCCACGGCCGCAAGGGGGGCCGCCGCCGGCTGGGGAAGGATCTCCGCGTCCAGCAGGGCCATCAGCGCGACGCCTTCATCGCCTGGCTGACCCGCCTCCGGGCCCAGAGCCGGCCGGGGCCGATTGTTGAGGAGCCGCACCGGCTGCTCTGAGAGCGCCCTCCCGTCGTGACGGGTCGGCGAAGGACTGGCCATCTCGCCCGGCGGCCGCTCCGGCGGTGGGGGCGGCGTGATATATCGTGGTATAATCGGGATACCACCCAAGAGAGCCAGGTGTGTCTGCGGAGACCGTCACCCTGCGCCTGACCGTCGAGGAGTTCCGGACGCTCCTGCGGGCCCTCCTCTCGCCGGAGGCGTCCGACGCTCTCACCAACGAGGTGCTGACGGTCAGCACCCGGCCGCAGGCCGGCACAACCCTCGTGCCCCTGCCCCGCGCCCGGGCGGTGGAGCTGCTGCAGCTGCTGGCCCAGCACGCGGACGACCCGGCGGTGCGGGCCCTCTGGGAGCGGCTGCGCCGCGACTATCCCCTGCTGGAGGCGGCCGATGGCTGAGCCGCTGGCCGGCCGGTGCGCCCTGGTCACCGGCGCCAGTCGGGGGATCGGCCGGGCCATTGCCCTCAAGCTGGCCCGCGACGGGGCCGACGTGGTGGTCAGCTACTTCCGCCACCCGGCCCTGGCCGAGGAGACGGTGGCGGCCATCACCGCCCTGGGCCGGCGGGCGACGGCCCTGCGGGCCGACCTGGGCGAGCCCGACGACATCGCCCGGCTCTGCCAGGCGGCCGGGACGTTTCTGGGCGGCATCGATATCCTGGTCTGCAACGTGGCCTTCGGCGTGCTCCGACCGGCTCTGGCGCTCGAGGTCAAGCACTGGCAGCGCACCCTCGACACCATGGGCCGGTCGCTCCTGCTCCTGGCCCAGGCGGCGCTGCCCTGGATGGAGGGACGCGGCGACGGCCGGATCATCAGCCTCACCAGTCTGGGGTCGCACCGCGTCATCCCCAGTTACGCGGCGGTGGGCGCGGCCAAGGCGGTGCTCGACACGCTCACCCGCTACCTGGCGGTGGAACTGGCTCCGAAGGGGATCATCGTCAACGCGGTGGCCGGGGGCGTGGTCGACACCGATGCCCTGCGGGCGTTGCCCGAGGCCGCCACACTGCTCGAGGCCGCCCGGCAGCGCACCCCCCTGGGCCGGGTCGGCCGACCGGAGGACATCGCCGACGTGGTGGCGCTCCTCTGCCGGCCCGAGGCCCGCTGGATCGTCGGTCAGGTGATCGTCGCCGACGGCGGCTATTCGCTTCTGGCCTAGCCGGCCGATCCGGTCCCGACCGCCAGCGCCGCCAGCGGCGCCAGAGTGGCCTCCACCGTCCGGGCCAGGGCGCTCAGACGCCGCCAGGCCATCTGGGGGCTCAGGGTCAGGTGGAAGGCATCGTCGCTGCCGGGCAGGCGCCGCAGAATCCCCAGCGCCGGATTGCTCAGGAACTCCAGCGCCGCCTTGAGATCATCCAGCGAGGGGACGTCGGAGAGGTTGCCAGCCTGGCCCGCCTGGGCGATAAAGACGGCGTAAAGGGCCTCGGCAGTCAGCCGGGGCGGCTGAGGGATCCGGGCGTGGTGGGGTGAGGCGGTCCACCGGACCGCCTCACGGGCGATCACCGCCCCCAGCAGCCGCCAGCGGCGCTGGGCGTCGGCCGACCGCCGGCGCAGGGCGGCCAGCCCCTCGTGATTCGACCCGGTGGTGGCGAAAAGGTCGCGAAGATCCAGCAGAGTGAACGGGGTGGCGGCGTGCCGCTCCAGGACCGCGCCGAGGTCGGCGGTGCGCAGAAGCGTCACCCCGTACTCGGTGGCGAAGCGCAGAAGATTGCCGCCGCCGAACTCCTCGCCCACCACCACGGCGTCGGTGGCCCCATGGTGTTTGCGGTGCTGCGCCAGGACCGGCCAGTTGATCTGATTCTCGGTCACCTTCCCGTTTTTGCTGGTCTTGGCGTCGACGATCACCCGGTAGCTGTCGGCGCCCAGGTGGGCGGTGAGCACCAGGTCGGTCTCGCCCGGCCCGCCCAGCCGCTCGACCGCAAAGCCCAGGAAGGCGAAGGCCTCGGCCAGGGCGCTCTCGAACTCATGAGGGGCCTCGGACCGGCGCTGGGCCGTCTGCAGCCGCCGGACGAGCGCGGCCACCGGATCCAGCCGAACGACCGCCAGATCGCCGGCCGGCGGCGGCTCGGCCAGCATCCGCGCCGGCGGGGTTTTCTGGCCGGCGCGGATCGCCGGGGGAATCAGGGCTCGGTCGGCGGGCCGGGCGTTTCGGCCATCTGGCGCAGAAGTTTGAGGACGGCGGCGTAGTCCTCGCCGCCGTAGCCGGCGGCCAGGGCCTGTTCAAAGAGGGCCAGGGCCGGCTCGCCAGTGGGGGTGGGCGTCCCCAGGCTCCAGGCCTCGGCCAGATAGAGCCGCAGGTCCTTGACCAGGAGCCGCAGGGCGAACTGGGGCCGGAAGTCGCCGGTCAGGACGAAGTCGCGGATGCTCCGGCGCAGGATGACGCTGTCGGCCGCCCCGGCCGACAGCGCCGCCAGCACGGTCTGGGGCGGGATGCCGGCCCGCTCGGCGAAGACCACCGCCTCCATCGTGGCGATGGTGTGGGCGGCCACCAGCAACTGGTTGGCCAGTTTGAGCGTCGAGCCGGCGCCCACCGGGCCGACGTGGACGATCCGCTGGCTGAAGGTCCGCAGGACCGGCTCGACCCGCTCCAGGGCGGCCGCCTCGCCACCGACCATCACCACCAGGGTGCCGCTCTCGGCGCCGACGGGGCCGCCGGAGACCGGCGCGTCGAGGAAGGCCACGCCCTTCGCCGCCAGCGCCTGGGCCACCTGCTGGGCGGTCGTCGGGTCGATGGTGCTGAGGTCGACCATGACCTGGTCGGGGCGAGCGGTCTGGAGCGCGCCCTCCGGTCCGGTGTAGACCGCGGCCACATCGGTCGGCAGCGGCAGGCTGCTCAGCACAATATCGCTGGCGGCCACCAGCGCCGGAACCGAGGGCGCCGGCTGAGCCCCGCTCTCCCGCAGGCGAGCGACGGCGGCCGGGTCGATATCGTAGACGGTGAGAGCGTAGCCGGCCTGAAGCAGCCGTCGGGCCAGACGGCTGCCCATCGTTCCCAGGCCGATAAAGCCCAGGCGGGGAGTAGAAGCCTGCGCCATCGAGCACCTCGCCGCACGGCGCCGGTCGCTGACCAGAGAGCGCCGGCTCTCCTGGGGGATTCTGGCTGAGACCCTCTCGCCTGTCAAGAGCCGGCCGCTCCTCTGGGCGTGCGAGCGGTTACGACGACGGCGGGTGGTGGGGCCGGTCGGCCTCCTGGCGGGCCAGCCACCCGCCGACGACGGCGCCCAGGCCGCCCAGGAGGGCGTAGTAGGCGCTCAGGAAGGCGACGACCAGGGCGATGATGAACCGGAGGTCGGCCGGGAGAGGCAGGAGTCGGGTTCCACCGGCCAGGAGAAAGGCCCCGCCCAGCAGGGCCAGACCGATCCCCATCCCCAGGCCGACGAGCAGGCCCTCGGTGGCAGAGAGACGGTGGCGACTGCCGCTGAAGAACCCGCCGATGAGCGGCCCCAGCGGCCCGGTGCAGAAGTGAACGATGGGCGGGAGAACGAGTAGCAGGGCCAGGCCGAGCCCCAGGGCGCTGGCCCGGACCAGACGCCCGAGAGAGACGGAGTGCGCTTCTGAAGGCATCGGTGCGCTCCACTGAGACGGCTGCCCTGGGGGCCGGGCTGATGGATGGAGGGCCCGCCGCGCTGGCCGGAGCGGTGGTCGCCGGGTCTCAGTATACACCCGGCGCGCGCCGGCCGACCACCATAAAGCCGATGCCGGCCGGGCGGTGTTCAGGGGTCGGTCGCCCCCAGCGTGGCGATCTCGGTCCGGAGAGACCGTGGGACGCACTGGCAGAGGCGAACGACGCTGTCCAGGGCGGTGATGTTGTCCAGGGCCAGGGCGGCCAGTTCATCGGTCGTCACCGGCGGGTCGGGCAGCAGGCGTTGGAGGACGGCCGCGCCCGGCCGGAGGAGCCAGAGGGGGAGATGGACCTTAAGCCGCCGCCAGCCCATGGTCTGGAGCACGAGATCGACGATCTCCTCGTAGGTGAGGTACTCCGGGCCGCCGATCTCGTAGGTCTGGCCGAAGGCCGCCGGAGCGCGCAGAGAGCGGTAGACGCACTCGGCCACATCGCCGACCCAGATGGGCTGGAAGCGGGTCCGCCCGCTGCCCGGGATGGGGGCCAGGAAGGGCACCATGCGCAGCGACTGCTTGACCCGCGAGAGGAAGCCAAACCCGTGCCCGAAGATCACCGAGGGGCGGAAGATAGTCCAGTCCAGTCCGCTGGCCCGGACCAGTTCCTCGCCCCGCCACTTGGAGAAGAGATAGCGGAAGCGCGGGTCATTGCGGGCTCCCAGGGCGCTCATGTGCACGAGGCGGCGGACGCCCAGCGCCGCCGCGGCCTGCAGGACGTGGCGGGTGCCACCGACGTTGACCCGCTCGAAGGTCCAGGGGCCGCGCTCGCGGATGATGGCCACCAGATGGATCACCGCCTCGGCGCCGGCCAGGGCCTCGTCCAGGCCGGCGCCGGTGGCCACATCGCCCTGGACGAAGCGCACGCCGGGCGGGAGGGAGACCGGGCGCTGGCCACGGGCCAGGACGGTCACAGCCTCGCCGCGCTGGTGGAGCAGGGCGACCAGGTGCTGGCCGACGAACCCGGTGCCGCCGGTGACGACGATCACAACTCACCTCCTCGTGGCCGGCCGCTCGGGCGGCGCGGCCCTTCCCCATGATACGCGATGGCAGGGCGGACGGCGCACCTGTCAAATCTCTGTCAAGATCGGCCGGGCGGGCCCCCTGGCTCTTGACACCGGCCGGTCTGGTCGGTATAATTGCCACCGACCAACCGAATAGGGGACGGAAGCCGAATTCTCGCAAGAGAAGCGGGGGGCCCACCTTTCTGAGGCGAATCCCAGGGTTTCCTGGGTAGGGCAAGCCTTTCTGCCCGAGCCTGTCAGCTAACCTCGTAGGCTTCGAAAGGCCACAGCCGGCGCGGGCCGGGGTGGCCTTTTTCTTTGCCCCGGTCGGCCGTCCTCACGCACCGCCAAAACAATGTGTACGGGAGGTTAAGCGATGTCGGAGCGCAAGGGTGAACTGACGGTCCGCGAGGCGGGCTTGCTGGGTGGCCGCAAGGTGGTCGAGAAGTACGGCCACGAGCATTTCACCCAGATCGGCAAGAAAGGTGGGCGGTCGGTGGCCCAGAAGTACGGCCGCGAGTTCTTTATGGCCATCGGCCGCATGGGGGGCTCGACCACCCGCGATAACCACGGCACCGAGTTCCTGACCGCCATCGGCCGCAAGGGCGGCGAGGCGGTCAAGGCCAAGTACGGGCCGGAGTACTACTCGGCCATCGGCCGCAAGGGCGGCGCGGCCAAGGGCAAGCGGAAGGCGCAGGCCAGCGAGCCCGTGGCGGCCGCGGCGCAGTAACGGCACTCCCCCTCTCTCTATCTCGGCACGGCGGCCGACCGCGCTCGGTCTCGCGCGGTCGGCCGTCTCATTTGCTACAATACCCCCGGCTGACCCTCGTCTCGGGAGCGCGACAGTGAACGATCCCCTGCTGACGCTGCCCACCTACCAGTACGAGGTCCAGGTGACGGTCGAGCCCCAGGGCACCTGCACCGCCTGCCGCCAGCCCAGCGCCCCCATCGCCCGGCTGGACGCCCGCCGCCGCACGGCCGGGAGCGGCTGGGAGGTCTCCCACCGCCTCTGGCTCTGCCCGGCCTGCGCCCGCCGGGTGGCCACCGCCCTGAGCGTCTGCTAGCGCTCGCCGGCCGGCTGGCTGGGGGTGGGCAGCTCGACCCGGATGTGCAGGACGCGCAGCGCCTCCTCCGGCACCGGCGCCGGCGCCCCGGTCAGCGGCTCGGTGCCGCTCTGGGTCTTGGGGAAAGCGATGACCTCGCGGATGGTCGGGGCGTCGGCCAGGAGCATCACCAGCCGGTCGAGGCCGATGGCGATCCCCCCGTGAGGAGGCGTGCCGTACTCGAAGGCCTCGAGCAGGTGGCCGAACAGGTCCTCGGCCTCGGCGTCGCTCAGCCCGATGACCCGGAAGACGCGGGCCTGGAGGTCCCGCTGGTGGATCCGGATGCTGCCTCCGCCCAGTTCGTAGCCGTTGCAGACGATGTCGTACTGCTTGGCCCGGACCGCCCCGGGGTTGGTCTCCAGGAAGGGCAGATCCTCGTCGTAGAGGGCGGTGAACTGATGGTGCTTGGCCTGCCAGCGGCCGGCCTCGGCGTTCCATTCAAAGGCCGGCGTCTCGACGATCCAGGCGAAGGCTAAAACGCTGGGGTCGCAGAGGTTGAGCCGCCGGCCCACCTCCAGCCGGAGCTCGCCCAGGACGGTGCTGGCCGTCTCCGCCTGGTCGGCCACCAGGAGCAGGAGATCGCCGGTCTCGGCCGCCAGCCGCCGGGCCATGCGGGCCATGACCTCCTCCCCCAGGTAGCGGGCCACCGGCGAGCGGAAGCCCTCGGCGGTCAGGGCGATGGTCACCAGCCCACGGGCCCCGTACTGCCGGGCCAGGGCGGTCAGCTCCTCGATCTGCCCACGGCTGTAGCCGGCCGCCCCCGGGAAGCGCAGCCCTTTGACCACCCCGCCGGCCGCCAGCACGTCCTGGAAGACCTTGAAGCCGGTCTCGCGGGCCAGGTCGCTCAGGTCCTCGAGGAGGAGACCGAAGCGCAGATCGGGCTTGTCGGTGCCGTAGCGGGCCAGAGCGTCGGCGTAGCGCAGGCGGGGGAAGGGCACCTGGGCCAGCCGTTTGCTGCTGACCGCCTGGACCAGGTCGATGAAGAACTGCTCGATGGTCTGCAGCACCTCCTCCTGGTCCACAAACGACATCTCGACATCGATCTGGGTGAACTCGGGCTGGCGGTCGGCCCGCAGGTCCTCATCGCGGAAGCAGCGGGCGATCTGGACGTAGCGCTCGATCCCGGCGACCATCAGCAGCTGCTTGTACTGCTGGGGCGACTGGGGCAGGGCGTAGAAGTGGCCGGGGTGGAGCCGGCTGGGCACCAGGAACTCGCGGGCGCCGCCCGGCGTCTCGCGGGTGAGGATCGGCGTCTCGACCTCCAGGAAGCCCCGGGCGTCGAACCAGTCGCGGGTGAACTTGGTGACCCGGTGGCGCAGGATGAGGTTGTCGCGCATGCGGGCCCGCCGCAGGTCCAGATAGCGGTACTTGAGGCGGAGCAGTTCGTCCACCGCCTCGCCGTCGTCGATCTCAAAGGGCGGCGTCTTGGCCGGGTTTAAGATCTCGGCCTCCTGGACGGCCACCTCGATGTCGCCGGTCGGCAGGTTGGGGTTCTGGGTGCCCTCGGGCCGGGCCACCACCTGACCGGTCACCGCCAGGACGTACTCGCGCCGGACCTGGTCGGCCACGGCGTGGGCGGCCGCCGAGACCATGGGGTTGAAGACACACTGGGTGATGCCGAAGCGGTCGCGCAGGTCGATGAAGACGAGTCCGCCGTGGGCCCGGCGGCGGTGGACCCAGCCCATCAGCGTCACGATCTTGCCGACATCGCTCAGGCGCAGTTCACCACAGGTATGGGTCTTGCGGCGCACACCAGCCTCCCCACCAGCGTTTCTGATTGATTGTAGCATACGGGGCGGGGGATGGGCCGGGAAAGGCCCCGCCGTGGGACCGCCCCCAGCGCAGGGCCCGGGAGGCGGCCGAGACCGTCCAGTGGTGACCTGGTGCAGAAAGTCCCGGCGAAGGTTCCGAATCCGCCGGTGGAGTCGGGCCGGGCGCAGGGCTGCTTTGGCGTGGTTTTGGACCCTCTCTCCTTGTGGGCCAGCTGCCGCGACCGGCGGGGTCACGGGGCGCGGCGAGCGATCCCGAGCGCCGCTCTCCGCAGCCTGGGAGTGGTATGCACCGTGCCGACGGTGGGACGTCTCTTCCAGCTGGCCCCGCTGACCGCCCCGAAGTGGGCGCTGACTCTCCTCGTGGCCGTCGGCGCCGCGTTCTGGGAGGAGCCGCTGAAGGCGTGGCGGACGCGGCCGGCCGGGCGCGCGGCCTAGGGACCGGCGCCGGCCAGAGGGGCGCTCTGACCGTTCAGACGGCGCCCAACGCCTGGCGGACGGCCGCGAGGAGCAGGGTCTCTTCCTCGGGCAGAACGGTGCGGGCGTCCAGGAGCAGGCGGTCGCGCTCGATCCGGCCGACGACCGGGGGATCGGCCTGGCGCAGCCGGGCGGCCAGGGCCTGGGCGGCGCCGTCGGTGGGCGTCAGGGCCAGGGCCCAGCTGGGGAGGGTCTCGCCGGGGAGCGAGCCTCCGCCGACGGTGGCCTGGGTGGGGACGACCGTGGCCCGCAGACCGTGGGCGGCCAGGTGGGCTGCCCACGCCTCGACCCGGCGCCGCAGGGCCTCGGCCGGCGTGGCGATCATCCGCCAGACCGGGATGGCCTGGACCGCCTCGCCGGCCTGGTAGTGGCGGAGGGTGGCCTCCAGGCCGGCCAGACTGACCTTGTCGATCCGCACCGCCCGGGCCAGGGGATGGCGCTTCAGCCGCTCGATGAGGTCGCGCCGGCCGACGATGATCCCGGCCTGGGGGCCGCCCAGGAGTTTATCGCCGCTAAAGCAGACGAGATCCGCTCCGGCCTGGAGGCTCTCCTGGACCATCGGCTCGTGGGCCAGGCCGTAGGCGGCGGTGTCCAGGAGAGCGCCGCTGCCCAGATCGTCGAGGAGCGGGAGACCGTGGCGGTGGGCCAGGGCGGCCAGATCGGCCAGCGACGGGCTGTGGGTGAAGCCGACGATCCGGAAATTGCTGGCGTGGACCCGCAGGATGAGGGCGGTCTCGGGGGTGAGGGCGGCCTCGTAATCGCTCAGATAGGTCCGGTTGGTGGTGCCGACCTCGACCAGGCGGGCCCCGCTCTGGCGCAGCACGTCGGGGATGCGGAAGCCGCCGCCGATCTCGACCAGCTGCCCACGGGCGATGATGACCTCGCGCCCCGGCGCCAGGGCCGTGAGGGCCAGCAGCACCGCGGCCGCGTTGTTGTTGACGGCGATCCCGGCCTCGGCCCCGGTCACCGCCTGGAGCAGCCGCTCCAGATGGCTGTGGCGGGAGCCGCGCTCGCCGGTCGCCAGGTCGAACTCCAGGGTGCTGTAGCCCCGGCTGACCCGCTCCATGGCAGCGATGGCGGCGGCCGAGAGCGGGGCCCGTCCCAGGTTGGTGTGGATGATGACGCCGGTGGCGTTGATAACCGGCCGCAGGCTGGGCCGGGTGGCCGCGGTCAGGTGGACGGCCGCCCGCTCCAGGATCGCCGCGAGCGAGGGGGCGGCGCCCATCCGAACGGTCGCCTCGCGGGCCTCGTCCACCGCCTGGCGCAGGGCGGCCACCACCGTCGGCCGCCCGTGGCGCTCCAGCCAGGCGCGGACGGTCGGCTCCTGGAGCAGACGGTCGATGGCGGGCAGCTGGCGTCGGGCCTCGGCGGTCATCGTGGTAGCATGGCTACCAGATTCGCCGGGATTTGGCAAGGGTGTCCGGAGCGGGCGGTCATTCCCCGTCCGGAAAGGCGAGCGCCTCGCGGAGCACCGCCCACTGCAGACGGTGGAACGTTTGGGCCACCGCCTCGGGGGTGTACGGCTGGCGTCTCTCCAGCCACCACTGGACCAACGCGATCTGGGCCCCCGCCAGGGCGACCGCCAGCACCTCGATCGGGAGAGCGCTGTCGGCGCCGGCGAGGGCGGCGCGCAGGCTCGCGGCGATCCGCTGGGCGAGCTGGTCGCGGAGCCGGCGCAGGAGCAGCGGGCTGTCTTTGGCGCGGCCCTGGAAGAGCGGGGACAGGAGGGTGCGCACCTCTTCGAGATGCCGGTAGGCCGCCGTCATCCCCGCGGGGGCGTCCGGCGCGAACAGCGTCTCCGGGGAGAGAAGCGAGAACCGGCCGACCATGGCCTCGTGGCAGTGGACGAAAAGATCGTCCTTGCCGCGATAGTACTGGTAGAACGTGGTGCGGCCGACATCGGCGCGGTCGACGATGTCCTGGACGGTGATCGCGTCGTAGCCCCGTTCGCGGAGCAGCGCGATCAGCGCCCGCTGCAGCCGGGCCTGGGTCCGCTGTGCTCGCCGATCGGTTCTGGCCATCGATCACCCTCGTCAGCCAGGCCGCCGCGTCTTCGGCATGACGCAGACGGCCGCCCGGTCCTGAACCGTTCTCTGGCCGTGTTCACGAGCGCACAGAGCGCGCACCCTGAACGTTGACCCCGGCACCGTGGCCCGGTAGCCTGGGCCACGGAGATTATCCCGGAGGTGCGCGTCCATGGCGCCAGCGTCTGAAGGCCTCGACCGCGCGCCGGCCGGCACGCCCCGCTGGGTGAAGGCGCTCGGGGGCGTCGTTCTGGTCGTGGTCCTGCTGATCGCTCTTCTGCATCTCACCGGGCTGGGGCCGGGGTCCACGCGCCGTGAGGCTTCTCTCGCCTTCTCTCCGCCGGCTCGCGCTCACCGTCCACATCGTCGTCGCGGTCGGCTGGCTCGGGGCGGTGGTCGCCTTTCTGGCCCTGGCCGTCACCGGGCTGGTCGGTTCGGCGGCCCAGACGGTGCGGGCCGCCTACCTGGCCGCGTCGGTCATCACCGGGGCGGTCATCGTCCCGGTGAGTCTGGCCGCGCTGCTCAGCGGGCTGGTCATGGCCCTGGGCACCCCGTGGGGGCTGGTGCGGCACTACCGGGTCCTGGTGAAGTTTCTGCTCACGGTCGTGGCCGTCGCTCGCCTGTTGCTCCACACCCAAGCCGATAGGGCTGGTGGCCACGGTGGCGGCTGAGCGGCCGCTGGCCCCCGTCGAGCTCCAGCGGGTGCGGATCCAGATCGCGGCCGACGCCGGCGCGGCCGTGGTGCTCCTGCTGACGACCACCACCCTCTCGGTGGACAGGCCGCGAGGGCTGACCCCGTTCGGGCAGCGGGCGCGCCGCCGGCGGGTATCGGCCTCCTGACGGCGCCGCGCGCTCAGCCGCAGCCGCTCTCACGGAAGGCGGCCACCGTCGCGGCCAGGCCGGTCTCCAGGTCCACCATCGGCTGCCAGCCCAGGTGGTGCCGGGCCCGCTCGATGGCGACGTAGGTCCGGTAGACATCGCCGGGGCGGGGTGGACCGTAGACCGGCGGCTCGCGGAAGCCGGTCAGCCGGCTGAGATGCTGGTAGAGGGCGTTGACGGTGGTGGGGCGGCCGCTGCCGATGTTGAGCACCTGGCCGTCGGCGGCCGTCAGGGCCAGCAGGTTGGCCCGGGCCACGTCGGTGACGTAGACGAAATCGCGCTGCTGCTCGCCGTCGCCGAAGATGGTCGGGCGCTGGCCCCGCAGCATCTGGCAGGTGAAGATGGCCACCACCCCGGCCTCGCCGTAGGGGTCCTGGCGGGGACCGTAGACATTGGCGTAGCGCAGGACGGTGTAGGCCAGGCCATAAAGGTCGCGGTAGAGGCGCAGGTAGAGTTCGACGATGTACTTGCTGACGCCGTAGGGGCTGAGCGGGGCGATGGGGTGGTCCTCGTCGCAGGGGAGGTAGCGCGGCTCACCGTAGACCGCCCCCCCGCTGGAGGCGTAGACGATCTTGCGCACGCCGGCCTGGCGGGCAGCCTCGAGCAGGCGCAGCGAGCCCAGGACGTTGATCTCGGCGTCCAGGAGAGGCTGTTTGACCGAGACGCTGACGCTGGCCTGGGCGGCCTGGTGGCAGATGCACTCCGGCCGCTCGGCCCGGATCAGGTCGCCGAGGTCCGGACTGCGCAGATCGAGGGGGTGGAGCGGGACGTCGGGCCGCAGGTTCTGCCGCCGGCCGGTGCTCAGGTTGTCGACCACGACCACCTGGTGGCCGGCGGCGCAGAGCGCGTCGACGATGTGGGAGCCGATGAAGCCGGCCCCGCCGGTGACCAGCACTTTCACCTGTCCGTCTCCCGGTGGGGGGATCAGAGGTTGTAGTGGGCGTTGATCTCGGCCTGGTAGGCCTCGACCCGACCGCTCAGCACGTCCTCGACCCGCACCGGCCGGCCAGCCAGGGCCGACTCGACGATGGCGTAGCTGGTGGCCAGGTCGCGGGTGCCCTCGACGCCGCTGGTCTCCGGGTCGCGGCCCTCCTCGATCCCGCGCAGGAAGTCGAGGAAGCCCAGGGCGAAGGCGTCCCTGAGGCCCAGGGGGAAGAAGCGCTCTTTGACCGTGGCCGGAGCCTCGCTCTCGAAGAGGGCGCGGGCGCTCAGCACCTCGCCGTTGTCCAGGACCAGACGGTCGCCTTTCAGGCAGCCCTTCGTGCCGTAGAGGACCATGCCCTCGGCCAGGCGGGTGGGCTCGCCGTGGCCGGCCCAGGTGAACGACATCTGGCCCAGCGCGCCGGTGGTGAAGCGGAAGGTGGCGAAGAAGGCGTCGTCGACATCCGGGCGGACGCGGGCGATGATGTTGCCCTGGGCGTCGAAGGTGTAGCGCTCGGGCTCGAAGATGGCCGTCATGGCGCTCACCTCCTCCACCTCACTGACCAGGTAGCGCAGGCGGTGGAAGAGGTGGACGCCGATGTCGAGCGAGGCGCCGGCCCCGGCCTGCAGTTTCAGGTGCCGCCAGGGGGTCTGAGCCACGATTTTGTTGGGCGACCACTCCGTGCCGATGGAGGGGAACATGGCCATCTGGATCTCGCCCAGGTAGCCGGCGTCGATCAGCCAGCGGGCGATGCGGGTGGACTCGGCGTAGCGCACGTTCTCGACGACCCCCAGGCGCAGGTTGCGGGCGCGGGCGGCCTCGACCATGCGCTGGGCGGCCCGGACGGTGATGGCGAACGGCTTCTGGACCAGGCAGTGCTTGCCGGCCGCCAGACACTGCAGGGCGATGGTGTGGTGGACGGCCACGCTGGCCGGGATGTCCACCGCGTCCACGTCGCCCTTCTCCAGCATCTCCTCGACCGAGTCGAAGACCCGGGCCTCGACATCGTCCTGGAAGTCGCTGACGTAGATGTGGGGGGCGCTCAGCGGGTCGTCCGGGTTCTGGCTGACCGGCGGGCGCGGCGGTGGTCCTTCCCCGCGCTTGCGGAACATCTCGGCGTCGGCCCGGTTGCGGGAGACCAGGGCGGTGATGCGGAAGGTGTCGATGCCTTTCTCGCGCAGGAGCCGGTAGCCGCGGAGATGGGCGGGCAGGATGCGCCCGCAGCCGACGATGCCGATGTTGATGCGCTTCGGCATGCTCCTCTCCTCGTCCTCGCAGTCGGGTGGCCCGATCTTCGCACGGCAGGGGCAGGAACGTCAATGCCCCATCCCGACTGCTGGTGGAACCGGGCGTGAGGATCCGGTCTCCCGGCATCTGGAACCGGGGCGGTCACGGCCCCGGCGCGGGCGAGGGAGGCCGGGCCAGACTTCCGCGCGAGGGGCCGTGGTGGTACACTTCTTCTACGCGGAAAGAGATAATGACGCCCGTCGAGATTCGGCGAACACGCCCAAAGGCGTCTGGAGGAGACAACTCCTCTCGAAGGATAGTGGCGAAACGGCAGGGGAGAGACGATGGGATGGCGTGAGCGCATCGCGATTGATCCTCATATTCTGGCCGGGAAACCAGTGATCAAAGGGTCACGGCTGGCGGTGGAATTCATTCTTGCGCTGCTTGCCCAGGGATGGTCTGAAGAGGAGATTCTGCGCAACTACCCTGGTCTGACCCGTGAGGACATTCTGGCCTGCCGGCAAGCTGGTGGTACAATAGGGGCGGGCACGGCCCCTGCCGGAGAGCCGCTGCCACCGCTGAGGAGAGAACACGATGGCGCGCAAGGAACGGGTCGAACTGCACGTCAAGGGGATGCACTGCACCGGCTGCGAGACGGCCATCGAGCAGGCCCTGAAACGGCTGCCAGGTGTCGAGCAGGTTGAGGCCGACCACCGGGCCGAAAAGGTGGTGGCGGTGGTGGACCTGGATCAGACCCCGCTGGAGGCCCTGCGCGAGCGGATCGACCTGCTCGGTTATGAAGTGGTCGGCTAGGCGAACGGCCCTGGTCCTGGGCCTGGCCGGGCTGGGGGCGCTCGGCCTCTGGCGGACGCGGGAGCGCCTCGCGGCCGCCCTCCTCGATTGGGGGATGGCGCCCCTGGACCGCCTGGGGCTGGCCCGGCTGCGGGCCCGGACGGTCGGCCCGGCGGCCGGCCGGGTGCTGGAGATCGGCGTCGGCACCGGCCGCAACTTCGGCCTCTACCAGAAGGCCCGGCTCGTCGTGGCCCTCGACCCCGACCTGACGCTGCTCGCCCAGGCCGCCCGACAGGCCCGCCGGGAGCGGCGTCCGGTGTACCTGGTGGCCGGGCGGGCCGAGGCGCTCCCTTTCCGGTCGGCCGCCTTCGACACCGTGGTGGCCACCCTGGTCTTCTGCACAGTGGGCGATCTGGCACAGGGGCTGGCTGAGGTCCGGCGGGTGCTGGCGCCGGGGGGTGAACTGCGCCTGCTGGAGCACGTGCGGGCCCCCTGGCCCTGGCTGGCCGCGCTCCAGGAGCGGCTGACGCCCCTCTGGCAGCGGCTGGCCGGGGGCTGTCACCTCGACCGCGAGACGGCGACGCTGGTCCGGGCGGCCGGGTTCACCCTCGAGGCGGTCCGGCCGCATCTCGGGGGCCTGCTCCTGGAGATCGTCGCCCGGCCGGCCTGAGACCGCCGGTCAGGTCTCCGACCCGGCCGCCGGGCGCGGGGCCAGGGCGGCGAGGTAGAGGACGACCGTGGTCGCCTCGTCGCCAGGCCGGACGGTGAGGAAGCCCGAGTAGCGCCCCCACCGGAGGACCAGCGTCCCCCCACTGGTCGCCTGACGGCCCGGACGGACCGCCCAGCCCGCGCGGGGCAATGCCTCCCGGTAGAAGGCCAGAACGGCCGGGGCCCCGGCGGCCGCCCGGTAGCGGACGGTCAGGGCCAGGGCGCTGGTCGATCCCGGCGGGCGACGCTGCTGCCGCTCGACCTCGACCGCTCCCGGAAAGACCGGGAACCCCTCCAGCGCCGCGCTCAGCGAGGCCGGGGGCCGAACGGCCGCCCGCACGTGCTCGGCCCGGGCCCGCACCCGCTGCCAGGCGGCGGTCAGCAGCGCCCGCCGCCCGATCCCACCGGTCATCGTCCGCGCTCCCCCACCAGCGAGCCGGCGGCCGTCTGTTCCGGCGCCACGCTGGCGCGCGGGAGGCGCGCCGCCAGCCAGCCGCCGAGAAGACCACTCAGCAGCGCCAGGAGCGTGGTCAGCGGCAGGGCGCTCTGGATCGCCGGCCAGGGCCAGGCGAGACCCCGGACCTGGAAATCAAGAGCGTCGGTCGGGACAAAGACGCCCAGGAAAAGAAGAGCGCCCACCGGCCCGCTCCAGCGGCGGGGGAGGACGGCCACGGCCAGGTCGAGAGCCAGAGCGGCCGGCAGGAGAAACGGCAGCGGGGGGAAGGGGCGGAAGCCACCCAGGGTCAGGAGACCGCTCAGCGCGGCCCGCAGAAGCATGGCCAGCCCGGCGCTCAGCGTCGCCGCGCCGGGCCCCCCGGCCCGGGCGATGAGGACCAGCACCGCCGGGACCAGGAGAGCCAGCAGCTCCAGGTAGAGCGCCGGGTCCTTGCGGGTGCCGTTGTAGCGCTCCAGCTCGCCCAGGACACCGACCGCCACCGTCACCGCCAGACCCCCGAGGATCGGCGCCAGGCCCTCCTGCCACCAGGGCCGGGGCGCCCGGTAGAGCAGAGCCAGGGCCGGCAGGCCCATCCCGGCGATCAGCATCAGGTGCGGCGGGCTCCAGAGGGTCGGGTCCAGCCCGAAGAGCCGGTGCCAGAGCTCGTCGAACGGCGCCGCCAGCCCCTGGAGGATCGGTCCCAGAGCCAGCCAGCGCAGCCAGGCCGGCGCCGCCGCGCTCTCCCAGACCGCGGCCAGGACAGTCACCGCCAGAAGCCCCGTCCCGCTATACAGCAGCAGATGCGGCGGGCTCCAGAACGTCTCCCGGCCCAGGGCGTTGTGCCAGGCCACATCCCAGTAGCCGCCCGCGATCTGCAGGAACACGGCCAGGGCGCCAACCCCGGCCAGCGGCGCACGGTGCAGCGAGAGGGTGAAGGCAAGAGGCCAGCTGGCGCGCATGCTCTCCCTCCAATCCGTCCGCTCTCACTCTACCGCGCCCGGCCCGGGGCGTCAAGCCCCGCCCCGCGACCGGGAGACCGGATCAATGCGGGCGCCTCAGCGCCCGAAGACTCCTCCCGCCTTCGACGGATCAACTCAGCCGGCGCGAAAGCCGCCCGTCCCCTCCTGGCCTGGCGGCCGAGACGCGCGATAGCCTCCAGCATATCCCGCAGACGCTGTCTGGAGGCTCTCAGAGAGGGACCGCCTCCCGGAGCACGCGTGCGCGAAAGCCTGGTCGGAGGCCACGCTCGCCGACCCCGTCCACCCCGCCCGCCGTGCGCGCCACCGGCGGCGCGATCCCGCAGGCTGCGGTCGGGCTCAATACTCACGCCCAGGCCCGGATCGGTCGAGCACCGGGAGTGGGCGTGGCGGTCGCACCGGGCGCGGGGCGAGGGATCGGCGGCGACCGCGCCCGCCGCGCGGACAGGTCGCCGTCGGATCAGCCGGCCGCTGGCAGGGTGAAGTGGAACGTGGTGGTCTGGCCCGGCGTGCTCTCGGCCCAGATGGTGCCGCCGTGGGCCTCGACCAGCCGCCGGGCGATGTACAGCCCCAGGCCCAGCCCCTGCCGGCCACTCTGCCAGGCCTGCCCACCACGCCAGAACCGCTGGAAGAGGTGGGGCAGCTCCTCCGGCGGGATGCCCGGCCCCCAGTTGGTCACCGCCACCACCGCGCCGTCCGCGCGCCCGGTCAGGGTGACGGTAATGGGCTGGTCGGGGGCGCCGTACTTGGCGGCGTTGGTCACCAGGTTGCTCAGGATCTGCTCCAGCCGTTGCAGATCGACCCGGACCGCCGGCAGAGGCCCCTCGGCCTGCAGCCGCAGCGGCTGGCTGACGGTGATGGCCAGACGGTCGAGGATGGTCCGGACCACGCCCGCCAGATCGTCGACGACCACCGGCTCCAGGGCCAACTGGCCGGTCTCGATCCGGGCCAGGCTCTGCAGATCGCCGACCATGCGCCGCAGCTGCTGGGCGGCCCGGGCGATATAGCCGAGGCGGGTCTGGGCGCCCTCCAGGTCGCGCTGCAGGCTGGCGGCGAAGCCGACAATAACCTGGAGAGGGTTGCGCATCTCGTGGGTGATGACCGCCATCCATTCATCGCGCAGCCGCTCCAGTTCCCGCTCGGCGGTCAGGTCCACCCAGGCCAGGACCGTCCCCTGGGGGTGGCCGCCGACGGTGAGCGGCGCGGCGATCACCCGGACCGGGCGCGCCGGAGACCCCGGCGGAACCAGAAGATACTCGCCAGTGACCACGTCGGCCACGGCCTGACAGCGGATCCAGGGCCACTCGGCCGGCGCCAGGGGAGCGCCATCGGCCTGTCGCAGGGCGTCCGGCGCCGGCGGCCAGGGGGCTCCCGCCCGCAGCGGCTGCCCGAGGAACGCCTCCAGCACCGGGTTGGCCTGCTGGACCCGCCCCTCGGAGTCCAGGACCAGCAGCCCGACCGGCACCGCCCGCCAGACCGCCTCCGCCATGGCCCGGGCCCGCGCCTCGGCGGCGTAGGCCTGGGCGTTGGCGACGGCGATGGCGCAGAAGGAGGCCAGGAACTCCAGATCCTGCCGGTTCTCGCTCAAGACCACCGGCGAGGCGGCGATCACCAGCAGAACGCCGACCAGCCGCTCGCTCACCACCAGCGGGAGGGCCAGCGCGGCCTGACCGCCGACCGCCGCCGCCAGCCGCTCGCTAGCGGCCGCGTCCGGGGCGACCGTGCTGAGGTCGCCGACAAACTGGGCCTGGCGGGTGCGGGCGGCCCGCGCGCTCAGGCAGGGAGCGTCGTAGGGGACCACCGCCACCCCGGCCCAGACCTCGGGAGGGATCTCCACCGCCAGCCGGCAGCGCAGCTGGCGTGTCGCGTCGTCGGCCAGGAAGACCAGGAGGGCCCGGGCGCCCAGGAGATCGCGGGCCAGACCGGCCAGCCGGATCAGGACCGCGTCCAGGTCGAGCGTCTGGACCATGGCCAGGGCCGCCCGGGCCAGCATCACCCGCCGGGGGTGGCTGCTGACCGAGTGGGTGATATCGCGGACGCTGATGAGGCAGCGCTGGCCGTCAGGCAGAGGCCGGCCCTGGACGTGCAGCAGCCGCTCCTCGCCCGCCGGCGTGGTGACCACCACCGTCTGGGGAACGCCGGCGAAGATCGTCTCGTGCACAACCGCGGTGAAGGACGCCAGCGAACGGCCGTCCAGGTCGCGGACGGCCCAGCGCCGGGCCTCCTCCGCGAGCCGGCCGCCAATGGGGGCTCCCATCTGCCGGGCGACGGTGTTGGCCCAGAGGATCTGCCCGGTCCGGTCGACCAGCAGCACCGCCTCCGGCAGGTGCTCGGCCAGGTCGGTGGACAGGGCAGACGGATCCGGGTGTACGCCCTTCCCCGCGTCCACCGGAGAGGGGCGGCCGCGCGGGCTCTCCAGAGTTGTCTGACCGACCGGCGGCAGGCTCCCCGTCCGCTGTCGCGCCATGCTCCTCCTCCCTTCATGTCCGACGCCTGCCCGCCCAGAGTCCGCGCGGGCACGCTCAGCGCACAGCCAGCGCCCGGGCCCCGGCCAGGCTGCCTCACGACAGCGGCCCCGAGAGACCCGTCTGGCCGGCTGACGCCCCGGGCGACACCAGTCGCTGTAACAGAACTGTAACAGTCGTCCTCCCTCTCCCTCGCTAGAGTATACCTTCTAGGTACTCCCTGGCGGCTACTGTGGGGTGTACTCAGCGTGCCTGAGTACTTCAGGCTATGTCAAGCGGCCTGGCGGATGGTCGGACCGGCCGTCTGACAGGGCGGACCGCTCCCAGGTATGATGTTCCGCGCGGTGTGCGACAGGGCGACCAGGAGCGGGCGTGGCCCGTGGGGCGAGGCCCTGGGAGAAGGCACGGGGCGCCTCGGCGACGGTCCTCGTCCGGCCGGGCCGCACCCAGAGGGGGGGCACGCTCGCGCGGCCTCGCCTCAACCCATCGCGAGCGCCGGGGCCTGATGCAGGGTTCAGGCTAATGAGGGGGATGGATTCTGTCAAGTCGTACTGGCCCCTATAGGCCTGGGTGATCGGTCCTGCTCCTTCGGCCGGTCTCCGCCCGGCTGGGGCGGTGGCGTCGCCCCCGGGCCGGTTGCGTATAATTTGATGAGATGCCGGCGAATCTTCCTCCCCAGTACTACGAGGCGGAGAAAGAGTACCGCGCGGCCCGCACGCCCCAGGCCAAGATCGAGGCCCTGGAGCGGATGCTGGCCATTATGCCCCATCATAAGGGCACCGACCACCTGCGGGCCGAGCTGCGGGCCAAGATCGCCAAACTCCAGCAGGAGATCGAGCGGCAGCGCACGGCCGGCGGGGGCCGGACCCCGTTCTACACCGTCCGGAAGGAGGGCGCCGGCCAGGTGGTCCTGGCCGGCCTGCCCAACGCCGGCAAGTCGGCCCTGGTCCAGGCCCTGACTGGGGCGCCGCTGCGGGTCGCCGACTACCCCTACACCACCCAGGTGCCCCAGCCGGCGATGATGCCCTTCGAGGACCTGCAGGTCCAGATCGTGGACACGCCGCCGGTCACCCCCGGCGAGACGCCCGGCTGGCTGCGGGCCCTCTTCCGCCAGGCCGATCTGCTGCTGCTGATCGTGGACCTGGGGGCCGACCCCTTCACCGAGGCCCAGACGCTGTGGGACGAGCTCCAGAGTATGCGGATCCGACCGCACCCGCCGGGAACGGCGCCGACCGGGGACGATCCGGCCCTGCCGAAGAAGGCCCTCCTGGTGGGCACCAAGCGCGACCTCCCCGCGGCCGAGGAGAACGCCTCGCTCCTGGCCCTGGAGTGGGATGCGCGTCTGCCGGTCCTGGCCGTCTCGGCCCTGACGGGGGAGGGTCTGGGCGACCTGCGCCGGCGCCTGGTCAGCGCCCTGGAGGTCATCCGGGTCTACGCCAAGCCGCCGGGCCGGCCGCCCGACCTGGAGCGACCGTTCGTCCTGCCGCGCGGGGCCACGGTGGAGGACCTGGCCGCCGCCATCCACCATGATCTCAAAGAGCGGCTCCGCTACGCCGTCCTCTGGCTGCCCAACCGGCCGGCCCAACGCGTCGGCCGCCAGTACGTTCTTCAGGACCGCGACATCGTCGAGCTCCACGCCGGCTGAGTCTCACCCGGACGCAGGGCCGCCGGCCGAATGCCGGGGGCCCCGCGTCAGGAGGTCAGACCGAGTCGCTCGGCCACAAAACGAACGACCTCGGCCGCCAGGGCGACGGCCTCGCGGGCGGCCGGCTCGGTGTACACCCGCGCCGGAATGCTGTCCGGGAGGGTGTTGGGGTAGCGGGTTGGAACGTAGTAGCCATCCAGAATGGCCCAGCGGGCCCGCCGGGCCGCGAAGTCCGGGTCATAGGCAGCCGCCGCCTGGCAGAGCCGTTCGACCGAGTGGCCCAGCACGACCTCCTCCCCCTGGGCATACAGGTAGCCTTTCAGGGCTTTCTCGGCCACCTGCTGGGCGAGAAAACAGGCGAGGTGGTAGCCTCCCAGCCGGGCCAGCTCGTTCGCCCAGTGCAGATCCTCTCGGGCCTGGTCCAGCCACCGGCGGCCCTCGTCACGCGGGCTTCTTCTCATACAGGAGAACCCCCTCCCGCAGGATCCTTCGGAAAAACGGACGGTCCTTCAGCTGGTCGAACTCCTCGGGGGTGTAGCACAGAATGTCGGCGTCGACGGTCAGATCCAGCATCTGGTAGAGACGCGTGGTTCGCTCGAGAAACCCGAGGTCGGTGCGCATCACCACCAGGATGTCGAGGTCGGTGAAAAGATCCCGCCGGCCCTGGGCATAGGATCCGAACAGCACGATCCGTTCGACCGCGGGCATGGCCGAAAGGATCTCGACGATCCGGGCGAGGGATTCTGCCAGCTGGGCCGCGTAGGCGGCCCGTTTCTCCGCGAGGTTCGTGCGCATTGCCTCTCCATTCTACCATGAGGTCGAGAACGGCCTCAGCCGGGGAACGGCGGTCGGGAGGAGGGGGAGAACGAGGGACGGCGCCAGCCGGGGCCGTCGTCGGCCGCGGCCATCAGCCGGAAGAAGAAGATGGTCAGCGCCCCCAGGACCACCAGCTTGGCCGCCACCACGATGAGGATGCCGCCCAGCTGCTGGTCGGCCAGAGGGCTCAGCCCCCAGGCCGGGGCGGTGGTCAGGTGGGCGCGGATGAGCGGCGTCGGGGCGAAGACGAAGAAGAACCCCGAGAGGCCGGTCACCAGTCCGGCGACGAAGAGGTAGCCCAGACGCAGCTCCGGCGAGAAGCGCCCCCGGCCCAGACCGGCGCCCAGGGCCGGCCACCAGAAGAGGAGCCCGCTCAGGAAAAGCGCCCCGTGCGCCAGAGCGTGCAGGGCGGGGGCCTCGGGCAGCCGGTCGTAGGCGGCCGGCTCGTGCAGGTAGAAGAGCAGCCCGTTGAGCCCCAGCACCCCCACCAGCGGCGAGCCCACGAGCGCCCGGACCGGCGGGGGCAGAGGCACCGCTCGGAGGAGGAGACGGGCCACCGGCCGGGGCGCCCCGCGGACCAGGATGGCGGCCGGCCGGCCCAGCAGCAGCAGGAGCGGCCCCACCATCCCCAGCAGCAGATGCTGGGCCACGTGCAGGCTGAAAAGGTGCTCGGCGGCGAGGGCCAGCGGCGGGGAGAGGGTCAGCCCCAGGACCAGGAGGCCGGTGAGAAAGGCCAGGGCCGGCCCGGGCCGGCGCCGGCGGTGCCGGCCCCAGAGAACCAGGTAGAGCCCGCCCAGGTCGGCCAGGACCAGCCACCCGGGCAGGCTCTCGAGCCAGGCTAGCAGGCTCCCCATCGCCACCTCTCGCGCGCTAGGCGGCGCCGACCGGCGCCAGGCCGTAGAGCGAGCCGAACTTCTCGTTCAGATACCGGACCAGGTAGACCGGGGTGGGCGCCTCGCCGGTCGCCCGCTGGATCAGTTCGACCGGCCAGTAGAGCCGGCCGTAGCGGTGGATGTGCTCGCGCAGCCAGCCCAGGACCAGGCCGAACTCGCCGGCCGCCAGCCGGCTGTCCAGATCGGGGTAGGTCCGGCGGAGGGCGGTCCAGAGCTGGGCGGCGTAGATGTTCCCCAGGGTGTAGGTGGGGAAGTAGCCGAAGAGCCCCAGCGCCCAGTGGATGTCCTGGAGGACGCCGTCGCGGTCGTTGGGCGGCACCAGCCCCAGGTACTCCTGCATCAGCGCGTTCCAGAGGTCGGGCAGATCGCGCACCTGGACCTGGCCCTCGATGAGCCGGCGCTCGATGTCGAAGCGCAGGATGATGTGCAAATTGTAGGTGACCTCGTCGGCCTCAACCCGGATGAGCGAGGGCCGGACCACGTTGATCGCCCGCACGAACTCCGCCAGCCGACGCTCGTAGAGCTGGATGGGGAAAAGATCGCGCAGCGGCGGCAGGAAGTACTGCCAGAAGGGCAGGCTCCGGCCGATGAAGTTCTCCCAGAGACGCGACTGCGACTCGTGGATGCCCAGCGAGGCGGCCCGGCCCAGGGTGGTGCGGGCCAGTTCGGGATCGATGCCCTGCTCGTAGAGGCCGTGGCCGGCCTCGTGGATGGCGCCAAAGAGCCCCACGCTCAGGTCGCGCTCGTGCAGACGGGCGGTCAGCCGCACATCCCCCGGCCCCAGGCTGGTGGCGAAGGGATGGGTCGAGCGGTCGAGCCGGCCGGCCTCGAAGTTGAAGCCGATGGTCCGCAGCACCGTCTCGATGAACGTCCACTGCAGGCGCGAGTCGTAGGGCTGCTCCAGGACGCTCCGGTCCGGCTGCTCGCGGGCCTGCTTCAGACGGTCGAGCAGGCGGACCGTCTCGGTGCGCAGGTGCTCGAAGAGCGGAACGAGGGCGCGGGTGGTGACCCCCGGCTCGTAGAGGTCGAGGAGGGCGTCGTAGGGGGTGTCGGTGTAGCCGAGGAGCTCGGCCTCGCGCCGCTTCAGGGCGACGATGCGCTCGAGATCGCCGGCGAAGACCGGCCAGCGGGCCTGCTGCCGGGCCCGGCGCCAGGTCTCGACCCCCTCGCTGGTGGCCCGGGCCAGGTCGCGCACCAGGGCCTCGGGCAGTTTGGCCGCCCGCTCGTAGTCCCGGCGCATCTCGCGAACCAGGGCCCGCTCGACCTCGCTGAGCGGGGACTGGGGGTCGCTGGCCGGCCAGGCCAGGCGGTCGAGGAGCTCCTTCACCGCCGGGGCGGTCAGCCGCTGGTGCGCCAGGCCATCGAGGGTCGTCCGCTGGGCGGCCCGGTAGGGGGTGCCGTGCGGCGGCATCATGGTCTCCTGGTCCCAGCTCAGGAGCTCGCCGATGCGCTCCAGATCCATCAGTTCGGCCGAGAGGGCCCGCAGGGCCGCCAGGTCGTCGCGCAGGGTCGCGGTCATCGCCGCTCCTTCTCCTTTGCCAGCGTCGTCTCAGGACAAGGATACCACGCCGGAGGGCGGCTGGCCACCCATCCCCGTCGGCGGCCGGGCCGAGCGGCCCACCGCCCTGGCGCTCGCGGTCCTGATGCGCTATATTTCTAGAGAGGCGCCGACCGCGCCCGGAAGAGGAGAGGGACGGTGAGCGGTCAGGCCCCACGTCCGTCGCGTCGGGCTTTCCTGGGGATGCTGGGGGCGGCCACCGTGGCCATGGCCGCCCGGATCGCCGCCCTGCCGGCCTGGCAGCCGCTCCGGCCCGAGGAGGAGGCGACGCCCCCGGCGCCTCCGCCGGCCGCCCGCCGCCCGGCACCCGCGAGCGCCCGCCCGCCCGGCCCACCCCAGCCCTCCGCGCGCGCGGGCGGCCGCCGCGCAGGAGGCCCACGACGTGCAGGTCGTCGTCGTGACGGCCGCGACGCGCCGGCCGAGCAGCGGCGAGTCCGGCAGGACGGCGACCTCGGTGACGTAACCAGCCGGACGCGCCCGCCGACGACACGGCGGCGGATCGCCCTGGCCCAGGCGATCGTCGCCCGGGGTCCGAGCTCGTGAGGCGCACGCTGCGCGACGTGGACTTCCGGCGCCGCTGTGGCGCGGTCGTGGTCGGCCTCTGGCGCCGCCAGGGCCGGCTCGATCA
>Ga0101941_1000721_pt1 | contig 42697 bp, 35 predicted proteins | sample DewCreD2012metaG_3_FD_75242 | JGI IMG/M metagenome (GOLD analysis project Ga0101941, IMG submission 75242) | Hot spring sediment bacterial and archeal communities from British Columbia, Canada, to study Microbial Dark Matter (Phase II) - Dewar... ... | reverse complement strand
CGTGGGGCTATACCGCGCACATCCGGGCGCGTGGCGAAGAGGTCAAGGAGAGGCGGGAGATACCCGGTTACCGGGCGCGGCGTTGGGTGGTTGAGCGCACTCACTCCTGGCTCAACCGGTTCCGGCGATTGCTGGTTCGCTGGGAGAAGGAAGTGGAGAATTGTGTGGCGATGCTTCATTTTGCTTGCGCTTGGATTAGCTTCCGGGCTGCCGGACTTTTCGGATAGGCTCTTAGTATGGGCAGGCAGGCGGTAGTGCGCCTACCTGCCCTGTGTTTGTTACTGATTGAACGGGTCTTCAGGGTCTTCGTCATCTGCCATCTCGTAGAAGCCCTGACTGGTTGCAGGAACCGCTACCATGCCGTGCTTCACACGCGCCTTTGCAGGCAGAGGCAGAAGCTCCACCACCTTGCTGTAGGTGTTGCCGTTTTCTGCCTGCACCTGCACTACCTGCGCGAAAGCCTCACCCCCAACGAGGTCGTTCGTGTCCAGTTCCGAAAGCTTCTGCACGCCCAGCAAGGCACGCGCCCAACGGAAGAGTTTGCTGTTGGTGCTTGCCGACGGGTTGCACCAGGCACGCAACTGGCGTCCCCTGTGCTCGCCTTCGGTGACTTCGAGAGTGAGCTGGATTTGCGTCCCAAACTGCCCTGGCTTCTCCTCCACGTCGGTCACGCACACGCGGTAGGAGCCGGTAGGCAGTGGCGTGTAGTCGCTGAAGACAAGTTTCATGGTGCTTGTACCTCCTTTGTGATGTCGTTCGTGTGTTTGCTCTATGTGAACCGCCTTTCGCGGGTGTTTCCAGAAGTGGCGTCGGTTCTGGTCAGAGGCGCAGGTGGCGTAGGCGTGCGCCAACACGTTGCGCTCGGAAGGGATGCGCTCCAATGTCCACGATTCAAAGCGTGCCAGCAGGGCGAGCACTTCGCGCCGAAGCTCCTGCAAGTGAGGCGCGTTGCACGCCCAACCCTGACACACCTGCCCTACAATCAACGCAGAATCACAGTAAATCTCCACAGAGGTTGCGCCCAGGCGAAGACACACCTCGAGTCCGCGAACAGGAGCCTACCCATCATCTGCCACCTCCACGAGCCGGTAGCTACCGCCGGTGCTCTCCAGCTCGCCCGTGTGGAGCATGTGTGCGATGCCGTCCTCCAGCACGGCGCGAGGCAAGCCGGTTTTGCGTGCCAGCTCTGCGAGTGTCAAGCGTGCTCCACCACGAAGCGCGTTCTCTATTGCCCGACACGCGACACCCAGAGGCGTTTGGCGATGTTGCTCTTCCACGAAAGCAGTGGCGTTAGTGGCGTTAGTGGCGTTATTTTGGAAAAGTTCTGCAGAATCATTCTCACGTAGGGACTTTTCTGAAACTACGCCACTAACGCCACTATTGCCACTCGTTCTGAGCCGTAATCCTCGCCGAAGCCGTGCTCCACCTGTGCCTTTCGCGGTGCTGAATCCCCTCTTGGTAAGCCTCTGTCCGAAGGCACGTTCACTCAGCAATTCCTCTTCGCGCTCCCCCTGTGCTAAAGCCCACGTTCGGTAAGCCTCATAGAGTTCTGCGCTCGGCGTGGTGGCTCGCGGTGCAATCTCGCAGCACTCGGCAATGAAGCCCTCCAATACGTCTTGTTCGCTGCGGTACTCGCGCGTCGCTTCCACCACTGCAGGCGGTTCCTGCAAGCCGTGTGTCCAGTAATCGCGCAGGCCGCCCACAAGCCACGCGAAGATGCCGTCCGCTTCGCACTCTAATTTGTGCACCAACTCGCTGTCGCGTTTCTCCGGCGGAATCACCACGTTGAACGGAACAAGCCGAAGCCTGCGCCATGTGCCTTCGGTGTGTTCGTGGATTGCAGGTTTCGTGTTGCTGGCTATGAACGGCGTTAATCCCAGCTCCACCTCGCGGTAGTTTTCGTAAAGTGCGCGTACTGCCATAGGATTGCCACTCGTGAGGTCTTTCACCGCCACCACAGAAAGCGTCACTTCATCTGCCAACTCTTCCAATGTGGCGAAGCGCAAGCCAGTGAGGGAAGCATAGGCAGTGCGCTGTCCATCTTGCTGGTGTCGGCGTGCCAGCAGTGCGTCACGCGGGATTGCTCCGCCGTAACTGCCAAACACGAACCGCAGGGTTCGTAGGAAGGTGCTTTTGCCGTTTGCGCCTGTGCCGTGCAAGATGAAAAGCAGGTGGTGGCGGTTCTCGCCTATGAGTGCCATTCCGCAGGCGCGTTGCAGAAAGTCAATTAGCCCAGTGTCGCCTGCGAAAATCTCGTGCAGGAACCGTTGCCAACGCGGTGCTTTGGCGTTGGGGGTGTAGCTGGCGTTCGTGACTTTCGTACACAGCGCGTCAGGGTCGTGTGGTGTCAGCTCCAGAGTGCGCAGATTCAGGATGCCGTTCTGCAGGTTCATGATGTACGGGTCAGCGTCAAAGGCGCAGGCAGGCGTCAGGAAGCCGTCGTAACCGCGAAGCAGTTCTACAGCATCCTGCACGTGTGAGGTAGTGAACAGGTCAACGAGCCTCTTGCTCCACTTCTCTGCCTCAGCGTGCGTCGGTGCTTGCGCTACCTGCTCAGCATAGAAGCCTCTCAGGGTTTCGGTCGCCTCTGCTACCACGCTCTCTGTCGGCACACGTTGCCATACGACGCCGTCCCAACGAAGCCACGTCTTCCACTCAGGACACCAACGGAACCTTCCAGCAAACAGCTCACGCAGGTGTATGAGGTGGCGGTATGTCTTTTCGGGTTCTACGGTTTCGCGTGCGTCATCTACCGCTTGCTGTAGCGGTTTCGGCAAACGCGAAAAACCTGCCACGCGGTCAGGCTCCTGCCTGTAGGTGTCTTCTACGGCTCTCAAGCGGTCTTGCAGCTCGGGGTCGTGTGCTTCGGAAGCAATCTCGGCAACGAGTGCGCTCGCCTCTTCTTCGGGGACGCCACGCTTGCGCAACAGTCCTGCAACGGCGAGTGCCGTCTGGTGTCGTTTCCCCTCGCGCCACGAAGCAACGGCGGTCTGCTTTAGTTTCGCAGTGTCCACGCCGTGCGCCTTGCGCTCGCCGTTCCGCTTCGCGGGTGCAGGGGTCAACATCTGCACGAGCCACTCAGGTGCTGGTGGCAGGCGGTCAGGTGGCACAAGTTCCTGTTCCCATTCATACCGTCTTCCGCTCGCATGATTGCTCGGCGGTGCAACGACGTAGCCACCAACGGCGCGAATGTCCAGCCCGGGCAGAATGCCTGTGGCGTTCCTCGCATCTACGCCGTCCGGCAACCGGAACCAGTAATGAAAGCCACCTCCACCAGTCCGGCAGCACGGTGCATCTTCGGGGATGTGCTTCCCCTGCAGGCTCTCCAGTCCGCCTTTGTCAGGGTCAACATCGAGCACCACCACGCCACGCGGAACCGCTATTCCAATGTTGCTGTCGGGGTAGCGCTTCCACCACGCACGAACCTGCTCGGCGTCTCTGGTGGCGTCCTTCACGCCGTGCAGTGTTTTGGGGTGCTTGCCAGGAGAACCGCACTCGGTACTGCCACACGTGCACCGTCCGTCGGCACGAATGCTGTGGAGCGGGAACACCGCGAAGCCGAGTTTCACGTACTGGAGCGCGTGCTCCTCAAGGTTGTGGTCGTGCCGTCCCATCTTCGCGCCTCAGTAATTGCTCCACAGTGTCAGCAGGGAAGCGGTAGGTATTGCCAAGCATCACAGCACGCAAAACACCACGCCTTACCAGCTTATAAACGGTCACACGATGCAGACGGAGCAAACGAGCCACTTCACGCGCAGTCAGCAGGCGTTGCTCGGTATTCACCGCTTGAACCTCCCGTTACGTTCTGCTATAATTGTAGCCAACGGGGAACCCTCGCGGATTTACCACTTTGAAGTTGTCAGCAGGCGAGAATGAAAAACATAGAAAAGCAATTCTACCAGATGCTCGAAGACGCCGAGCGAGAGGTTTGGGATGCGCTCCCCCCTTCGCAGGCTCACCGGCTCGCAACGCGCCTCTTCGGGAACCTGCGACGCCGTTTTGCTCTGCTTCGGTCTGAGCAGGCATGGATGCACCTGCTGAAACATGCTCAGCGTGCCTTGCGTCCTGCGGTGCAAAACGCCGTGCAGTTTTTTGCGGAAACCGGCGATGTGGATTCATCCTACCGCGCGTTTCGGCACGCCTTTGAGCATCCGGCACAGTGGGAGCCGGTCACACTGAGCTTCCCCGATGCCTGCGAGCAGGCAGCGTGCATGTGGTGGAGCACCGGTTGCACCGTCCGCGAGGCGGTCAGTTTTGTGGCTCGCTCGGCGTGCGTGTCCGAGCGCACTGTGTGGAGGAAGTTACGCAAACTACGGAACGCAGAGTTACCGCTCTTGCTCCGTCTAATTGAGGAAGAGGTCGATTATGAGCCTCTCGGCGTGTGGGTGGAGTTGGAAGGGGAGATGTTTTATATAACACCTCCCCTGCTGGAGTTTCTCTTCGCTCTGCCGTGAAGACGCGCCTGCCTGTGTGTGCCTACCGCTTCCGCAACATGCGCAACGGTGAATGCTCAGCGTGTGCCTGCTTGAGGTCTTGCTCCACCAGCTTCACATAGTGCTTCAGCGTGGCGAAGTCCCGATGCCCCAACAACTCGCGAAGGTGCTCAAGGCTCATGCCTGAACGCAACGAGTAAACCGCGAACGATCTGCGGAACGCGTGGCAACCCAGATGCTCGCGAAGTCCAGCACGCTTGCCGATGCGCTCTACGGCTTGCAGAACGCCGTAGACGGTCAACGCGCCTTGCGTGCCCCACCAGAGGGGTGATTCTGGCGTCAGCGGTTCGGGGTAAGCGCGAAGGTACTTTCGGATTGCCAACCGCGTTTCGGCACTGAGGCATACCAGACGGTCACGGCGCGATTTACCGCGAATGAGGAAGGTTTCGCTCGTGCCGTCGGCAACGGTCATCATGCAGACTTCGCTTGCCCGCAGTCCTGTGTCCAGCAACGTGAGTACCAGCGCGTAGTCCCTCAGGCGTAGCCAGTCCGTGCCTCTGCAGGCGTCCAGAAGTGCACGGATTTGCTCTTCAGTCAGCGGGGGTTTGCACACCACGTCGGTCTTTGGCGGTTGCACCTTCTCCATCGGGTCACGCGGTAGCAGTTCCTCACGGGCACACCACGAGAAGAAGGCGCGAAGGGCACGGTAGTCGGCGTGCACCGTGTGCGTGCTGTTTGCCTCGCGCTGTCGTTGGAGCAGGTAGCGTCGGATGCTGAAGGCGTCCACTTGCTCCAGAGGCACGCACACGCGCGAGGTGAAGAGGCGCAGGCGTTCCGCGTAGAAGGTAATGCTCTTCGCTCTTAGTCCGCGTGCCTCGCAGTGTTCGAGGAACAGTTCTACCGCCGTGTGCAGAGAGTACGCGCTGTTGTCAGTGACGCGAATCAGGGGGTTTTCGCTTGTGTGCATGGTGTTCTCGGTTTGCGTGAAACTCAAGATGTTGTGTCTGTCACGCCGTAGAACACAGAAGCACCGCCAGATGTTGTACTGCTCAGATGTCCACCTGTCGGCTTGGTGACTGTGGCTCAGGAGGCCGTGGGTTCGAATCCCATCAGCCGCCCCATACGACATCTGCTACTCCCGATTGCTCTCCAGCACAATATGTTGTGTTCCACAACATGACAGTTTCAGCGAGTCAGGCACTTACAACAAAAGGGCTTGATGCTAGTCTGACAACAAAGTGTTGAGCTTCCCCAGCACCTCTGCCGTCACTTCATGGGGCAGGGTACATATCTTTTCTGCCTTTCTTGCTCGCCAGTCCAAGCTCTTTACCTGATCAGCCAAAACCACTCCCGTTACTCCTACTCCTGCAGGTACTTTGACCTCAAAGGGATATCCCTTCTCCTGGTTGGTGATTGGACACAGGATCGCCAAACCTACCTTACCGTTATACGCTGAGGGTGACAACACTACAGCCGGTCGTCTCCCCGCCTGTTCATGCCCTGCCTGAGGATTCAGTGTGATCCACACTACATCCCCTCGCTCTGGTATGTACTCGTGCTCTTCTACCACTCTTCACCCCCTACGGCTGCACCGGTATCTACTTCGCTGTGCAGATTCTGAGGCGTTACCTCAGCCAGCAGGGCATCCAGGGCATAGCGAACCCTTGCGATGGGAACAATAACCAGCTTCCCCTCTTTTATCATGACCCTTACTAAAGAATTTTCTTCCAGTCCAACCTCTTCAGCCAGTGGTCTTGGGATGCGTAAAGCGAGGCTATTCCCCCACTTCTTGACATGGGTCTCCATCTCTGTGCCTCCGTAGCGTATCTACTAAGAGTATACGTGCCCTGATGCATCCTGTCAAGCGTGGAGATGCCCAAAGCCGGAAGCACGGGCGAACAGATACTCGCTCCCCGTCCTGTTCGGACCCAGATGGAATGCGATCAATCTATTAGCGTCAGAAACCGCTCGTATGCTGCATCCCATGCCTCCGTGTCGCGAGGAGCGTATTCGACAATCTCAGATGAACGGCGAATCAGCTCGCGTCCCTCGGTAATGCCCTTCAGCTCGCCCAGCGCGATCATTTGCAGCATCACGTTGCCCGCCGCTGTTGCCTCTACCGGTCCAGCCAGTACCGTACGGTGGCAGGCATCAGCGGTGAACTGGCATAACAGGCGGTTCTGGGTGCCTCCACCGACGACGTGAATCACGCTCAACCGCTTGCCCTGCAAGCTCTCCAGCTGCTCCAGCACCCATCGGTAGCGCAGAGCAAGACTCTCCAGACAACACCGCACGAACTGCCCTGGTGTCTCCGGCGCAGACTGTCCCGTGCTCTCGCAGTACTCGCGGATGGCTTGTAGCATGTTGGGAGGACTCAGGAAACGTCGGTCGTCGGGGTCTACTATTGCGCGGAATGGCTCCGCCTCTGATGCCATCTGCGTCAACTGCTCGTAACTGTATTCCTGCCCCTCCCGGGCGTACGTGCGTCGACACTCCTGCACCAGCCACAACCCCATGATATTGCGCAAGAAGCGGATAGTGTTGTGTACACCGCCTTCGTTGGTGAAATTGAGCGTGCGGGTATGGGCGTTAATGAGTGGCTCCGGCAACTCCACGCCCATCAGCGACCATGTGCCGCTGCTGATATAGGCGAAGTCGCTGCCATGGCTCGCGGGCACAGCAGCCACTGCGGAAGCGGTATCGTGACTGCCCGGCGTAATGACCTCTACACCCTGGGCGCCGGTCTCTTCCGCTACTGCCCTGCGCAGTTTGCCCAGTCGCGTGCCGGGCGGCACAATCTCCGGCAGAAAGTGCACGGGAAGCCCCACATGCCTCAGCAAATCCAGCGCCCATTCGCCGGTGCGCGCGTCCATCATCTGCGAGGTGCTGGCAATGGTGCGCTCGCTGACCCTTGCTCCGCTGAGCCAGTAGTGGAACAGGTCGGGCATCATCAGCATCTTATCCGCCAGCTCCAGCAGACCCGGGTGTTGCTGCTGAACCGCTACCAGCTGATACAGGGTGTTGATGGGCATGAACTGAATGCCTGTTGCGTCATAGATAGTGTCCGCGCCCACCATCGCCTGCACATTCTCCATGATGCCATCAGTGCGATGGTCGCGGTAGTGCACCGGGTTGGTCAACAGGGTGCCCCTCGCGTCCAGCAGACCGAAGTCCACCCCCCATGTATCCACGCCCACCGACCGTACCGCCTCGCCGTACTCGCGGACGGTTAAGGCAATACCTTGCAGAATCTCCGCGTACTGCCTCAACACGTTCCATGTGAGCGCATCAGGCAGGCGTAGGGGCGTATTCGGAAAACGGTGCAGGGTTTTCAGCTCCAGACGTTGCCCGTCGTAGATACCCGCCACGGCGCGTCCGCTCTCTGCGCCGAGATCGAAGGCGATGTACACCTGTGAGGACACGGTTTCTCACAACCTCCTTGCCGGTAGGAAACTGGTAATTTTGTTCGGTGCAGTCGGGAAAATTCCTGCTCTTTGGGGGTGAGCATCAAGATTTCAATATGGTATGGGGGGAGGGCGAACCTCCTGGTGAGCCGAACATCACATACCACAACGGCTCGGACGGAGCCTCGTCCTCCAGACGCTTGTACTGGAGGGTCGCGCTCCGTCACGACCAAATGGGGACGGCTCGGCGGGAGCCTCGCCCTCCCCGAGAACGAGATTTGGCAGACCACCAGGTTGGGAACAATACCGTGCGGTTGGGCAAGTATTACGAGCAGAAGCGGGTAGAGGTAATATATACGGTGGAAGGGGAAACTATCGTAACCGTGACGGTGTATGTGTTTTATGGACGTTGGGAGGAATAGCGATGCAGATAGTGTATGATGCGCGGAATGACTTGCTCTACCTGCGTCTCGATGACCGCCAGCAGCCTGTGGTGAACGAGCGGGTGAGCGAGGATATCGTGCTGGATATTGGAGAAGAAGGGCGGATTGTGGGCATCGAGATACTGGATGCCTCGCATCGGGTCAATTTGGAGAGGCTGTTGCCCGTAGAATATGCGGGATTGCGTAGCAAGTAGTTGGAGAACGACAGGCTGGTTTGTTTACTGGGTTCTCCCATTGTGCGTTGACAGCTCGTGTACGAGTGGACGCCTGCGATGGGTCTGTATCATGTGGGCGCGTGGTTCAAGAAGACCAGCGAAGGGTTGAGGGTTGCCTGTGGGGCTATTGATTCCCTGCACCATTTGCCGTAAAATGGTTGGTGCAATGGATGAATGGCAAACGTTGAACGAGGCTCAGCGAGAAGCGGTATCGTATGGGGAAGGACCGCTTCTCATTTTTGCTGGTGCGGGTAGCGGCAAAACGCGCGTGCTGACCATGCGCATCGCCCACCTCATCTCCGCGCGGGGGGTATCGCCACGACGCATCCTCGCGGTCACCTTCACCAACAAAGCCGCCAACGAGATGCGCGAGCGCATCGAGCAACTGGTCGGCTCGGCGCAGGTCAGGCAGATGTGGGTGGGCACGTTTCACGCGATTTGCGCCCGCATCCTGCGCGAAAGCGGACGCCCGCTCGGTATAGATCCCGAATTCGTGGTGTTCGATGAGGATGACCAGCTCAGCGTGGTCAAAGAGGTGCTGAAACTGCTGGATATCGACGAAAAACGCTTCGCTCCGCGCTCCATACTGAACTTCATCAGCCGTGCGAAGGAAAAGCTGATACCACCGCACCTCTATACCCCTGTGGACTACTTCACACAAATAGTAGGCAGGGTGTATCCGCACTACCAGGAGCGACTGGAGGCGTGCCACGCGCTGGACTTCGATGACCTGCTGATGAAAACGGTGCAGCTGTTCGAACAACATCCTGACGTGCTGGAGCGTTACCAGAAGCGTTTTCTGTATGTGCTGGTGGACGAGTTTCAGGACGTGAATCAGGCGCAGTACCGTATCGTAAAGCACCTCAGCGCGATGCACCGCAACCTGTGTGTGGTGGGCGATGACGACCAGTCCATCTATTCGTGGCGCGGAGCGGATGTGGGCATCATCCTTTCCTTTGAGCGCGACTTCCCCGACGCGCATGTGGTGAAGCTGGAACAAAACTATCGCTCCACCCAGCCCATTCTGGACGCGGCGTTCCATGTGGTGCAGAAAAACGCTCGCCGTGCGCCCAAGAGGTTGTGGTCCGAGAAGCGCGACGGGTTGCCCATCACTGTCACCGAGGTACAGCATGAGCGCGAGGAGGCAATGGTAGTGGCACAGCACATCGCGCTCAGCGTTCAGCAGCTGGGGCGCAAGTACGGCGATTTCGTGGTGCTCTACCGTACCAACGCGCAGTCGCGTACCTTTGAAGAGGTCTTCCTGAACTACCGCATCCCGTACCAGATTGTGGGCGGTGTACGCTTCTATCAGCGCAAAGAGGTCAAGGATGTGCTGGCTTACTTGCGCGTTATCCAGTCACCGAGCGACGATGTGAGCCTTCTGCGCATTATTAACGTGCCCACGCGCGGTATCGGACTGCAAACGGTAGAGGTCATCCGCCAGCTGGCGGCGGAACAGGGTATCAGCCTGTGGGAAGCGATAGAGCATCCCGACCTCTCCAACCGCTTGACCATACGCGCTTACAGTGCGGTCGTCGCGTTCCGCGATCTGATACGCTACCTGCGCACCCTGCGCGAAAAGAGCTCTGTCACCGACCTGCTCAATGAGGTGTTGAAGCGTACCGATTATCTGCAACGGCTGGGCGATACGCGCGACCCTGAGGTACAATCACGGGTGGAGAACGTTCGGGAGCTGCTCACTGCTACCCAGCAGTTCGATGCCGGTCCCGAAGCCGAACGCGGTCTGGCGGGATTTCTGGAAAGCGTGGCTCTGGTGGCGGACGTGGACTCGCTGCAGGAAAGCAGTGACCGCGTGACGCTGATGACGGTGCACGCCGCGAAAGGGCTGGAGTTCCCCGTCGTGTTTCTGGTGGGCATGGAGGAGGGGTTGTTCCCGCACATCCGCGCTATCAACGACGACCCCAACGTGGAAGAGGAACGCCGGTTGTGCTATGTCGCCATCACCCGCGCGAAGGAGCGTGTGCATATCACCCATGCCCGCCTGCGTAGCGTGTTCGGTACGACCAGCGGCATGTTCGAGTCGCGGTTTCTGCACGACATCCCGGAAGGGCTGAAGCTTACCTGGAGCCCCGCCGAGCTGGCGCATCCGCTGCCCGCGGCTCAGCCGGCACCACAGGTCGCGCCCCGAACACAGGATGCCTACCGGGTGGGGCAGAGGGTACGCCATCACAAGTTCGGCGAGGGGGTTATCATGAAGTGCGAGCCGCAAACGGATGACCACTTGCTCACGGTGGTGTTCCCGAATGCGGGCATTAAGCAGCTGCTGGCATCCATTGCCAAACTGGAGAAACTGTCGTAGGGAGTCAAGTCATCTATGCGTTTAGGGATATTTAAGGGAATCTTGCAGAAGGTAGACACGTTGCTCACGGGACGTGGGCGCGTGGACGAAGAGCTGTTCGAAGAGCTGGAAGAGGTTCTGCTCACCGCCGACATTAACGTGCATACCACCATGCAGGTGCTGGACGATTTACGTCGCGCGGTGCGTGAGCAGAGACTAAAAGAGCCTTCCGAAGTGAAGACGGTGCTGAGGGAAAGCCTGCTCTCTTCCCTGCAATCGGGTGGAGATGCGAATCTGAGGGTTTCCCCGGAGCCGCCGACGGTATATCTGTTCGTGGGCGTCAACGGCGTGGGCAAGACCACCTCCATCGCCAAGCTGGCTTACCGTCTGCGCCAGCAAGGCAAGAGCGTGATACTCGCCGCAGGAGACACCTTCCGCGCCGCCGCGATTGACCAGCTGGAAGTGTGGGCGCAGCGCGTCGGCGCCTCGCTCATCAAGCACCGTGAGGGGGCAGACCCTTCTGCGGTTATCTTCGACGCCATCGCCGCCGCACGCAATCGGGGGGTGGATTATGTGCTGGCGGACACTGCAGGCAGATTGCACACTCGTTCGAACCTCATGGAAGAGCTCAAGAAGGTGTACCGTGTCACCGAGAGGGCGCTGGGGCGCCCGCCGGACGAGGTACTGCTGGTGCTGGATGCCACCACCGGACAAAACGCCATCCGCCAGGCGCAGGAGTTCGTGCAGGCGGTGAACGTCACTGGTATTGTGCTGGCGAAGCTGGACGGCACGGCGCGTGGCGGAGCGGTGATTACCATCCACGACGAACTCAAAGTGCCTATTAAACTGGTAGGAACAGGCGAGAAGCCGGAGGATATCGAAGATTTTGACGCAGAGCAATTCGTTGCCGCGCTGTTGGGAAGTGAGTGACAAATCCTTTACACAACTGGACGAAAATTAAAAACAGGTAGTTTTGACATTTTCTCTTTACTGCGGCGGGTTTTATAATGGGGGCGGAACATCCCAAAAAAGCACGCGCGACGATGAAAAAACTGAAGGACCTGATTCATTCACCGCCGATATGGGTGAACCCACAGCACCCGGTGAAGGTGGCTGTGGCGTTAATGCAAAGCCTTCATGTGGATGTGCTGCCTGTGCGAGATGGCGACCAGGTGGTAGGTATGGTCACCGCGAGGCAGTTGCTTGCTGTCGCCGAAGAAGTGCCTGTCTCGCAGGTGATGACCGCCGACGCTTTGCTGCTTGATGCGGAGATGCCTGTCCGGGAAGCGGCGGCAAAGATGGCGGAAAGGGGTGTAGACGTTGCTTTCGTCATCAACGATACGCTGGCAGGCATGGTACGGGCGACCGACCTCATTCTGGAGGTGTCCCGCTCGTACGACCCGCTGACCAGACTGCCCTGGCAGGACGCCCTGCGCGAGTGGAGTATCGAGAAACTGCGCACCGGACACGAAATCTCTATCCTCTTCTTCGACATCGACCGCTTTGGGCAGTTCAACAAGCAGTATGACCATGTAACCGGCGACCGTGTGCTGGAGCTGGTCGCGCGTACCATAGAGCGTGAGCTGGACCCCGATTTGACCATCCTCTGCCGCTACGGCGGTGACGAGTTCGCCGTTGCCACCGTGTATATGAGTGGTGAAGCACAGCAGCTCGCTGCCCGTATCGCCCGGCGGGTGGAGGAGATACAGGTTCCCAAGGTGCGCGAGGTGATTTCGGTCTCATATGGTGTTTTCGGGGGACGGCGCACCCGCGAGCGCGAGATGGTACACTACGCTGCAACGGTGGACGACCTCATCGTGCGTGCCAGCCGAATGTGCCTGCAGATGAAACAGCGTAAGGGCACTCTGGCAATGTTGCAGCTGCCTCTGCCCGGGGTGGAACCCGAAGAGCGTGTCGAACCGCGCGTGCAGGTCACTGGCATCAGCTTCATCGCACAGGGCAAGGAGGCGGAAGCCAGTGTGGAGCTGGCAATCAGCGGATTGCGCGTCCTGAAGCAGGTGCGCGGCGACGTCAAACAGCCTCCCGAGGAGCTGATGGTACAGGCGGCACGCGATGCGCTGACCGCACTGGTGCCCGGCATAGGTACCGTACAGGTGCACCATGTCTCCAAAGTCACGGTGGACCTGCACGAAAAGAACGAGAAGATGGACGGCGTGATGGTGGTGGTGGAACTGCTGACCGCTTCAGGCAATCAGCTGCTATCCGGGTTCGCCCCTGTGCGCGAAAACGTACAACGTGCAGCGGTCAATGCGTTGCTCCATGCGCTTAATCGCCCCTTGGCGAAGTGGCTCTCTCAATCGCAGCTAAGCTCCTCCAGGTAACAAATGCCACTGCGGTCAACGCTACGCCAAAGCAGAGGACCAGCATCCCAGCGCTGAAACTTATCGCCCAGGTTGCACCCGCAACCCCTCCCAGAAACGCGCCTGCTGCCAGCCATCCTTCCTGTGACCACGAGGGCGTTGCACGTCGGACACCCGCAAACGTGCTGAGCAACGCTAACGGCAACATCAGCCATAGCGAGAGCCAGAGCGCACCGTACGGCGCCATCCCCGCGAACACCAGCGCAGGCACCAGCACGTAGCCCCCACCAAGCCCCGTCATCCCGCCAAGCACGCCTGCCAGCAATCCGGCGGGTATCACCGTCCGCCATGCCGCTTGTGGTGGAGGCGCAAGGCGCGTACTCGCCGAGCGGAACACACCATCGGAGAGCGTGGGGTAAGCCTGCCACACCATACCCGCTCCTACCACTATCAGCAGCAGGAGAAGGTACATCTGCAATGTTACCCTCCAGCGGCGCGGGAACACCGCGTTGCCCACCAGACCCGCGAAGACGTACGCTCCCCACAGGAAGGGCACCAGCAGGTGGAGAGCAAAATACTGAGCAAATACTGTCAACGCCCCTACGCAGGCACACAGGGTTACCAGCCAGCCCGCCGCCGTCGCCCTCGCCACCGAAAAGCCGAGCAGCGCGGTGCTTACCGGCAGGAAAACCGCCAGTACGCCCAGGCTGGTTAGCCCGTAGAGCGCACCAAACGCCCATCCCAGTATCAGCAGCACCAGCCCGCGCAGTACAAGGAACAACCAGTCAGAACGTGGCTGAGACAACCGACGCCTCCATGAAGGGAATGCTGGCACTCAGTATATCATACCGGAGCGAGAACACCCAAGCCTCCGTTCACCCGATTTTTCTCTTGTGCTCAGTGCTCATAAATGCTTGACAAATCAGGTAGAAATGCTGTACGTTTCTGTAGCCTGTCCAGGTTCATTGTCGGGGAGGGCGAGGCTCCCGCCGAGCCGTTCGGTGTGTGGTCGCGACGGAGCGCGACCCTCCACGGGGAGAAAGTGGTCACCTCTTGTGTGGAGGGATGCGCTCTGTCGCATCTGAAGACCTTTCGTGGTCGTGACGGAGCACGACCCTCCAATCCAATTGCGGGGAGGGCGAGGCTCCCGCCGAGCCGATTCGCCAGATTGAGAAGTCTTTACGACTGAAGCCATTCCTTTTCAAACGAAGCCAGCCTGCGCTGGCTGTGTAACCCTGCGAAGGCAGGGTTTGGTTTGAAGGGGTGCGGCTTTAGCCGCAAATGCTACACAACGAGATGCTTCACTTCGTTCAGCATGACAAGAAAACGCGGCAATGCTATCATTCTGAGCGCAGGCGGTTGTTCACCTGTGCCTCCTCCACACCTCAATGCGCGGAAACGGATACAGCATATCATGCGGCACACCGCGCTTGCCGAAGAGGATGCCATCTACACGAAACGCCGTGTCAAACTGCGCCACACGCCGGAACGAGCGGTTCAACTCGTCCAGAAACGTCAGTGCAGGTGCGTGGCGTACCCGCACCGCGTCGTCCACCTCGAACTGGCTGAGTATCACCACATGTGCCTGTTGGAGCGCACTCGTATCCCACTCTTCGCGAGGCACCAGCAGACGATACTCCTTGACTTCAAGAGCGCGCTCCACCCGACGCGAGGGCTGTAACTCACCCCAATATGGGCTGAGCGGAGGGGTATAAAACCAGGGGATACTCGCAAACCCGATGCGTGTGCCCTGCGGTATCTCTTTACGTATCCACTCCAGCGCGCGCAGACGCGGGTCGGGTTGTAGCAGTGCCATCGTTACTGCCGTGCCCCAGAGTAGCGTGTAGAGCACAATACCTCCCGCTATCACGGCGACCAGGACCTTACCAGCCCCCTGTGTGTTGCGCCAGGCTTCTGCGATCAGCCACGCGGTCAGCACCATTAGCGGGGGCAGGATGGGCAACAGATACCGCGCAAACCGCACCGCAAACGAGCCGAGAAACAGGTAGTACACCGCCACGAAAACCCACAGGATGAGCACCAATGGACGGCGCGACAGGGGAGCAATCAGCACGCTGAGCGTCGCCAGCAGCAACAGCGGTAGCCCTAAGCCAAAGCGCAGGTTTGTCCAGTAATGATATACCCAGCCCAGCCCGGTGTTCACAAACACCAGCCCGTGTCCTTCGCGCACATGCCTTGCTTCGTACCCGAAGTCGCGCCAGAACTCCTGCGGGTTCATCCAGACTCCCGGGCAGAAGAACAGGAAAGCCACACCGCTTATCACCACCAGAAGCAGGGCTTTTCCCAACCACGCTTCGCCATGCTCCTTACCGCGTAGCCATAGAGCCAGCAAGGGAGCGACAAGCACCAGAGCGGCGTTGTAGCGGGTGGCAGAGGCAAGTCCAACCAGCATTCCTGCCGTGATCAACGTGCGCCTCCTGCCGTTTTCATACAGATTCAGCGCGGCAAGCAACACACCGGTGATGAACAGGGTGGCGGTAGCGTCTGTCGTGAGAAAATGGCAGTGCAAAGTGTGCGGGGGCACCATCGCCAGCAAGGACGCAGCGACCATCGCGCACCGGTAACCGCATACTCGCTTGCCCATTTCCCACGCCAGCCAGCAGGTTACCACACCGGCAAGAACCGATAACCACCGCCCGGTAAGGTACAATCCGGCAAACGCCTCGTAGTGTGCGACGTCGTTGGGCAAAGTAACCCATCCGTAGGTGGAGCCGGCAAGGATGACGAGGTGCAGGAGGTACAGGTATACGGTACCGTAATTGTAGAAGTGCGGATCAATTTGTCCGTGCGGGAGGTCCAGTCCCAGCGTATAACCCAGTATCACCCATTCGTCGGGATGAAAGGAGAAGTAGTGCGAAGGGTCAGGTACCCCCCATCGAATACCTGCCGCGCGAAACAGAAAAGCCACCGCCAGAATCCCAACCAGCGCCAGTTTGAAAGGGCGCTCAGGCATACCGTTCATGAGTGGAGAGGCTCGCCTGTCTGGACGTTTCGGCGCGGACGATAGCCTGAAACACTTCCCAAACCCGCGGGTCGTAACGGGTTCCCTTCCCTGCCGCTATCTGCTCCACCGCCTGCAGGCGCAGGGATGGGTTATCCAGGTCTTTCCCACGCAGCGCGTCCGCGTAATCACCCACAACATGCAAGATTCGCGACGCCAGGGGGATTTCCTCTCCCCGCAGTCCGTCGGGGTAGCCGCTGCCGTCCCAGTTCTCATGATGGTGGCGGATGAAGGTCGCCAGCCTCGCCAGCGAGGGAACCTGCTCAACCATCCTCTGGCTCAACACGCTGTGCAGTTTCAACACCTCTTCCTCGTCATCGGTGAGAGGTTCCTCTTTGTTCAGGATGCGGTACGGGATGCTTACCTTACCGATTTCCTGTAACAGCGCGGCAAACTCGATATCACGGATCATTTGAACCGGCAGCCCAAGCCTTCCGGCGATTTGCGTGGCGTAGTATGCGCGCAAGCGCGCACTGCCGGTAGTGCCGTGCTCGCGAATCTCCACAGCTCGTGCCAGCGCCTGCAGTCCCTGCCGGTAGTCGCGGCGGATTTGCCCGGGCAACCACAGCAGGGCGTAGTAGCACAGAAAGGCGACGCTGCCCATGACGACGATATATACGAAAGTGGTAAAGCTCATGCTACCGCTTGCCTCTTCGCCACTGCCGATACTGCGTGTTTCGCGTGTTCGACGCCAAACTCGCCCGCTGCCAGCGCATCGATAAAGGCTCTAACCACCTCAGGATGAAACTGTGTGCCTGCACCCTTCTGTAATTCCGCGATAGCCTCGGGTACTGTCTTGGGCTTCCGGTAGGGGCGTTGCTCGCCCTTCTCGTCGTCGCCCACCATCGCGTCGAAGGCGTCTACCACCGCGATAATATGCGCCTCAATAGGGATTTCACCCAGCTTCAGCCCAAACGGATACCCCTTGCCATCGGGGCGCTCGTGGTGCAACGTAATCCATAGAGCTACCGGTTCGATATGCTTGATTCCGCTAACAATCTCTGCCCCTTTCAGCGGGTGGCTGCGAATCATCTGCCAGTCCGCCTCGGTAAGCGGGGTAAGTTTGTTCAGCACCGCTTCGTCTACTCCCACCTTGCCGAGGTCGTGCAGTGCGGCAGCCTCTGGCAGAAGCTCGATATGGCGTGTCGGTACGCCCAGTCGGGTGGCCACGCTGATAGCCATCTGGCTGGCACGCTGAAGATGCCCAGATGTATAGGGATGAGCATGCTGTACCAGTAAGCCCAGCGCGCGGATGGTCTCACGGTAATTCCGTATCTGCTGGATGCGCTGTCGGAAGCATTCTCGCGCCGCCAGGAAGGGTACTGCGACCATGATAAAGCCTGCGACGTGATAGGTGCGCAACAGCAGTATCAGCAAGATAGACAGGGGCATCACCAGAATGTAGGTAGGCAAGACGATGCGCAGCATGTACTGCCAGATGTTCGGCAACGGTTCCCGGTTATACAGCGCACCAGCCACCGACACCAGCAGAGCGTTGACCATCAGATAGACTACCGCCGCCAGTGTCAACGCCAGCAGAGTGTGGATAGTCAGAAAGCCTGTTGCGCCAGCGCTGCACCAGTAGTAGACGATGCCAGCAGTGCCTGCACTGATGGCGGATTGCGCGGCGTTGAACATGCCCCAGCGCAGGCGGTGACGCAGAGGATAGGAACGGTTCAGCAATACTCCAGCCAGCAGTGTGGGCAGGCTATCTACTGCCATAGCGGGTACTGTGCCGTACATGGCAATGACGGTACAGACGATGGGGAATCCCAGCGTTACCTGGGTGCCTCCATGCAGCAGGGAGACCGGTAGCATCTCGGTTGCCACAGCGAACAGCAGAATGGTCATCGCGCCTACTGGCAACCACTGCGCCGGCGGCGTACTCAACATGAGCACCAGAGCCAGCCCTGCCGCTATCAGAATGATGCCGCGATGATAGTAGCGTACCAGAAAACTGCTCCACCTGGGCGGGATGTCCCGCATGAGCCTTCTCCTTTGCTCTCTCACAAGCCTGTTGGGGTCAGCAGCGGAGCGGGCGGGAGGCACAAACCACTCTAGTAGCTAGCAGAAGGTGGTGGTGGCGGTTTGGGTGGCGGGTATATCTCTAATTTCGCGCCGTATGTGGTAGCCCATACCACCAGGAGCAACAACATGGTAAGCCAGTACTTCACAACGAGCGACCTCCATAAGTGTTCCGTTCGCGCCGCTAGGCGAACAGACACTCACTCCGCTTCTATGCCACCCAGCCCGCGCGCCGCTGCTGGCTGCAACAGGCTCTATGCAGTTGTCTGGAGGCTACTCGTCCCGGAGTGCCGCGGTTCGGCGATTCAGTGCGTCCAGCACCGCGTTGACCACGGCGCGGTTCAAATCGTTACGTACCAGTGCCGAGCCGGTGAGAACATCCTCGCCGTACTGCGAGAGCATATTCACCACAGCAACCACAATCTGCCTGCCCGCTACCATCACGTTAGGATTGATGTCCTCCACAGCAATCTGGTCCGGCATGTTGCAGGCTTGTTCCACAGCACGCACTGTAGCACTGGCGATTAAACGCAGCTGATTGGATTGACTTCCCTGTCCGGCAGCTTGTCCGGTGAAGGTCTCTGATCCGCGCTGTAAATGCACGGTGGCTTCTGCCTTTGTGCCGTTAATGGTGAGTTCTACGTCGGCAACACGGAGGCGGTTTCGGATGGAGCGCAACAAGGCACCCTGCATCTGGGCGACGCTAATCTTGCGGTGGTCTACTACAATCCCGTGAGACGCCAACAGAGCCGATTCGATATCCCGTACCACCTGCTTGGGCGAGCGACTCGAGGAGACCAGTACATGAATCTCCTGTATCACTCCGTTCTTGTCCGCGATCACACGAGCTGAGAGGACATCGCGCAATTGACGAATAACTTCCTCGACGTGCTCTGCAGGCACCTGTCCGATTGTGCCCTTGCTCGTTGCCAGCTCTCCTGTCGGCTGGTGGGACAACCCAACCCCCCCTTTAGGCAGGTGTTAGCTAGATATCGCAATCCCCTTTCTGGCACCACTACCGCAATCTTACTGGGGTTGTGGTGTTATTGTAACACACTCCATTACTGTATTGCAAGCAAGGTTCCCTCTTTCCTGTTTATTTTTTGCACGATTGAAAAGATTCCTCTTTAAGAGTGTATAAAGACGCATGGAACTGCGCAGGAAGCCTCTGCCCGCAGGGCAAAATGTAAGAGTGACACCTCAGGTGTGAAGGGAGGCGTTACCGATGCGTTCGCGACTATGCTGGCTTGGACTTATTTTGATTATCGCCCTGGCGGGGTGCTCCCGTAAAGGTGCGGCTCCGCCATCACCCTCGCAAAGCGGCATGCCACAGCGAACTTTCCGGTTTGCTATTATTCCCAAGCAACTGGATAATCCGGTGTTTAACTATGCCAAGATGGGCGCACTGGGTGCTGCTGCCAAACTGGGTAACGTGGAAATCTACTGGAACGCGCCGGAGACGAACGATGAAGCCAAGCAGGCGCAAATCTTTGAGACCTACGTACGCCAAAAGGTGGACGGCATCGCCGTTTCCTGTGTGAACGCCGAGATTATGCGCCGCGTTATCGACAAGGCAGTGGAGCAGGGCATTCCGGTAGTAACCTGGGATAGCGACTCGCCCAAAAGCAAGCGCCAGGCATTCTTCGGCATGGACGACTACGAGGCAGGCAAAACCATCGGCGAGGAGCTGGCAAAGCTCATCGACGGCAAGGGGAAGGTGGCTATCCTGTCGGGCGTGCAGGGCGCACAGAACCTGACCACGCGCATTCAGGGAGTGCAGGATGCTCTCAAAGCCTACCCCAACATCCGCATTGTAACCACCGTCTACTGCAACGACGACGCCACACGCGCCGAATCGCTCATCAACAGCGTGATGCAGCAGCATCCCGACCTCGCCGGCTGGGCGATGGTGGGTGGCTGGCCCCTGTTCACCAAAACCGGACTGAGCGGTATTAAGCCGGGCGTGACGAAAGTGGTTGCGGTAGACCCGCTGGAGGGCAACCCGTGGACATGGATTGAGAAGGGCTACGTGCAGGTATGCATCGGGCAGAAGGTGTTCGACTGGGGAGCCAAGAGTGTGGAGATGCTGTATAACCTTGCGCAGGGCAAGGGCATTCCGCAAGCGGACGAGAAGGGCTTTGTGAACTCGGGACTGGACATCGTGGTACCGGATAGAACGAAGTTCAAAGACCCCTCGCGCTACATCTCGCTGGAAGACTACAAAAAGATGTTCGAACAGCGCAAACAGGAGGCGCAGGGCATCGAAGCGAAGCAGTAGACCTACTATACAGGAGGAGAAAAAAGTGGCGAAAATCGGCGTGATCCACTATAACTGGCCCGGCTTTTCGTTCGAAGAGTTTCTGCGGTTCGCGGCGGAGACGGGCTACCAGTACGTGGAATTGCAAATCGGCGACGTGTGGACGCCGGATACCGATAACCCCGAAGCCAACGCAGAGCGCGTGCGCAAGCTGGTGGAATCGTACGGGCTGAAGGTTTCCGCACTCGCGGCAGGCAACGACTTCCTGCAGACCGATGAGGAAGCTATCCGCTATCAGGTGGAACGCATGAAGCGAATCTGCAGGCTAACGCGCATCCTGCACGAGCAGGCGGTGGTGCGCAGTGAGGGAGGTGCCCCCAAAGAAAGCGTACCCCGACAGAAATGGCTGGACGCACTGACAGAGTGCTTCCGCCGATGCCTTGACTTTGTGGACGAGATGGGCGTCGCACTGGCTATCGACAACCATGGCTACATCACCAACGATTACACCATTCTACTGGCTCTCCTGCAGAGGCTAAACCATCCGCTCATCGGCACGAATCTGGACACCATGAACTACCGCTGGTACGGGCACGACCTGCAGGTATGCAAACGCATCTACGAGCTGATGGCTCCGTACGCCAAGCACACGCACTTTAAGGACGGTTTCGGCAGTCTCGGAGAGTACCGCGGCGCCGCGCTGGGTGACGGCGAGATAGACCTCCTGCACGCGCTGGACTGCCTGAAACGCGCAGGCTACAACGGCGTCTACTGTGCGGAGTACGAGGGTCCCGAAGCCGCCGGCGGCGTGGGCTACGCGAAGTGCTACCGCTGGCTCAAAGAACACGTGGGCTAGCAACGTGACCTTCGTGGAGGGCGAGGTTCCTGCCGGGCTGTATGAAGATACCCCCACCTGACTCCTCTGTGGGCAGAGAGGTTGCCCCCACGTGACCTCCCCGTGGACAGGGGAGGAACTGCTCCCCGTCCACAGGGAGAGCTGGGGTGGGGGATAAGCCGGCTCACCGAGAGGTTCGCCCTCCAAGTTGGTAGCAGCACACAACTCCTCTGGAGGGCGAGGCTCCTGCCGAGCCGTCCTCTTTTGGTCGCGACGGAGCGCGACCCTCCACAACGAGGCAAACGCTCGTGATGGGATGTAATCGTCCATTTGGAGGCATGCGCTCTGCCGCATCTGCAACCCTGCGCATCTAAATCGTTTAAGTGAAGGATTTCGGCTACGGCAAGGAGAATACTACAGGTGCGATACTCTTCTGGAGCGTGGACGACCATGCGCTTTCCGTATGGACCTGCAGCACTGAGTATGCTCATTCTGTCAATTCTTTCGGGGGCGTGGCTGGCTTTGAATCCGATTCCGCCGAAGAAAGCCACGCTGGTGATGTGGACGTTTGCCAAAACGCACTACGATGCTTATAAGCAAGCAATACCTTCCTTCGAAGCCAAACATCCGGGCGTGAAGGTAGACCTGCAGCTGGTATCGTGGCAGGCGGTAACCTCGCGCCTGCAGGCGGCTTTCCTCTCCGACCTGGACGTGCCCGACCTGGTGGAGGTGGAAATCAGCGCGGCAGGCAGTTTCTTCCGGGGACCGCTCAAGGACGTCGGCTTTCGTGACCTGACCGACCGCATCAAGCAGTCAGGGCTATACGACCGTATGGTGCAGGCACGATTCGCACCCTATACCAGCCGCGGGCGTATCTTTGGACTGCCGCATGATGTGCATCCGGTGATGATTGCCTACCGCCGCGACATCTTTGACCAGCTGGGCATCGACGTGAACAAAATCCAGACATGGGATGACTTCATCGCCGTCGGGCGCAAGGTGACCATCCCGGGCAAGCGCTATATGCTGGAACTGCCCGATAGCGAGTCCAGCCGCTTCGAGCCTCTGCTCTACCAGCGAGGCGGTGGTTTGTTCGACCCGCAGGGCAACTGTACGATGGACAACGAAATCGCAGTGCAGACCATGCTTTTCTACGTGCCGCTGGTGGCGGGGCCCAATCGCATCGCCAGCGATTTGGGAGGCGGGCAAATCTTCACCCGTGCGGTGGAGGATGGCTACTTCCTGTGCATGATTGCCCCCGATTGGCGTTCCAAGACCATCGAGGTAGACGTTCCCAAGATGCGCGGCAAGATGGCGCTGATGCCCCTGCCCGCGGTGTACCCGGGAGGCAGACGCACCAGCACCTGGGGTGGCACGATGATTGGCATTACCAAGCACTGCAAATATCCTGACCTCGCCTGGGAACTGGCACTGCACCTCTACCTGAATAAAGACGACCTCGCTCAGCGATTTCGCGATACCAACATTTTGCCTGCGCTGAAGGAAGCGTGGGACCACCCCGCCTATGACGAACCACGCCCCTACTGGAGCAACCAGCCGATAGGCAGGCTGTACGCGAAGCTTGCACCGGATGTGCCCTTCCAGTACACCAGCCCCTTCGTTGCTACCGCGAAGGGCAAGCTCAGCGAGGCGCTGGTGGCGTGCGTGCAGTACTACAAGCAGAATGGTGACAAAGGCTTCGAAGAATTCGTGCGCAAACGCCTCAAACAGAGCGCAGACGAAGTACGCCGACTGATGCGGAGGAACCCCTACTGATGGCAACCCGACCAACCGACATCTCCCTCTCGCCAGCACGAGCCGTGCCCACCTCGCGCTGGTTCGTGCTGCAATATAAGATGGCGCCGTATCTTTTCGTGTCGCCGTTCCTGATACTGTTCGCCATTTTCGGCGCGTACCCTATCGTCAAGAGCCTGATACTCGCCTTCTACGTCACCAATGGACCCAAGAGCGCGGTGTTTGTGGGCTTACAGAACTTCATCTTCCTGCTTTCCGACGATGATTTTCACAAGGCAGTGTGGAACACCGCCGTCTTTGCCTTCTGGTCGGTGTTCTTGCAGTTACCCCTGAGTTTAGGTCTGGCTTTGCTATTGAACAGCCGCTGGGTGCGCGGGCGTGAGCTGCTGCGACTGGCGTTTTTCTCGCCCAATTTGCTCGGGCAGGTGTTCGTCGGCGTGCTGTTCAGCGTGCTGTTTATCCCGCAGTATGGTTTGGTCAACCGTTTCCTGCATTTCATCGCGGGCGTGCCGCTGGATACCAAGTGGCTGGCGAACCCCAATCTGGTGATGCCTGCCCTGGTGCTGACCTCCCTGTGGATGTACGTGGGCTTCAACATGATTTACTTCCTTGCGGCGTTGCAGGCAGTGGATAAAGACCTCTATGAAGCAGCGACGGTGGACGGCGCGAACGCCTGGCATCAGTTTTGGGCGGTGACCCTGCCCGGAATCAAGCCGGTGGCGGTGTTCGTGCTCGTGATGAGTACCATCGGTTCGTTCCAGCTGTTCGAACTGCCCTGGATTATGCTGAACAACTCTGCCGGTCCCGACCAGGCGGGGCTGACTATCGTGATGTATCTGTATCAGACGGGCTTCGTCACGGGCGATTTGGGTTATGCGTCAACCGTTGGCTGGACGCTCGCGCTGGGCGTGCTGATAATCAGCCTGTTCCAGATGCGCGTGACGGGCGCGTGGAAGGGGGGCGACTGATGAAGACCTTTTACCGAGTCGTTCGCATACTGGTCAACCTGTTTCTGCTGGCGTTTGCCGCATTGACCCTGACGCCCATGGTTTGGCTGCTGGCGGCAACGCTGAAGTCGCCCGATGACCTGTTCAGCTACACCTTCTTCGCGCCGCGAATCAGCACATTCAACTTCCGTGACCTGTTCAGCACCGTGCCCTTCCACCGCTACATGATCAACAGCGTTTTCGTCGCCAGCACGATGGTGATTGTGCAGCTGTTCTTCTCCTCGCTGGCGGGGTTCGCGCTGGCGAAGTACGATTTCAAAGGCAAAAAGCCCATCATGATTCTGATGCTTTCCACCATGATGTTGCCCAGTCAGGTGCTTATGGCGCCGCTGTACGAGTTGATTTACCGACTGGGATTGGTGGACAGCTACGCGGGGCTGATCGTGCCCGGTGCGGTCAGCGTGTTCGGTATCTTTTTGTTCCGCCAGTCCATCCTACAGGTTCCCGACGAGCTGTTGCACGCGGCGCGCATCGACGGCTGTTCGGAGTTTCGCATCTACTGGGACATCGTGATGCCCGTGTCCCGCCCGATGATCGGTGCATTCTGCCTGATTTCCTTTATGGGCACATGGAACAGCTTCCTCTGGCCGCAGATTATCCTGCACAAGACGGAGCGTTTCACTCTGCCTATCGCGCTGAACCAGCTGGTGGGTCTCTATCAGCAGCAGTACGGCACGCTGATGGCGGGCACGTTCCTGAGCGTGCTACCGGTGATTATCCTGTTCATGCTGCTGCAGAAGGAGTTCATCGCGGGGTTGACAGCAGGAGCTGTCAAGGGATAGGCATCCTATGGAAGGTGACTGCACTCGCCGGTTATGGAACGGAACTCTCTTGCTACTTCTGGATACCGCGTGAAAAGCCATCGTTCAATTTGACGTAATACGCGAGGTAACCCCTTGGCTGGGAGCCATTGCTCCTCCCATTCAGCAACCTGCTGACGTAATGCCTCGTCGAGGGCAGCTTCCGTCTTCAACCCGGCTGCCTGACAAGCTCGGGCAAAAGGCTCATCCTCTGTAGCAATACATGGTACTCCGTTCCGAATCGCCAAGACAAGCAAAACAGCATCAGTGAGGTCGATTCTCAGAGCCTCAGACCTTTCTATAGCCTCGAGTACCGCCCACTCATCAACCGACAGAACGCTTATCGGTCCCATGCAGACTTCCACGAGCTTCTTATGTACATTGCTGACAGGAACGCCGTAGACTTTATGAAGCACAGCAGTGGCTTCCAGAAGAGATAAAGAGGAAAGAAACCAACCTGTTCGGGAGCGCAGAAACTGTTCACATGCACTACTGGCTGGATGTCCTTCTAGTAAGCTGTAGACGAGTATGACTGTATCCAGTCCTCGTTCGAGCCGAACATCAGAAGAGGAGGTCATCATGGCTAACGTCAAGCGGTTCGCCTTCCTGGACTATTGGGGCAGGTTGCAACTTAACGGCGAAGATGTCATCCCAGCTTAATGGCGCAACGGAGCGTAACAACACTCCGTCAGAAGTTCGCTCTACTCGCACCACAGGTTTGACGCCCAAGTGCCTTGCCCACTCAGGAGGTAAGCATATTATCTGACCGGGTTGGGTTGGTGAAGTTTTCATCTTTTGGCTCACCATTTGATTATACCATCTTTACTCGTTATCGCAAAGCACAAGCGGGACGCCCTACGCGTCCCGCTTTGTCTACACCTTGAACTGCTCGTAAGCCCGACGCAGGGCGGCAAAGGTATCGTTGCCCTTCGGGATGAACTCGTGTCCAACCCAGCGGTCGTATCCCGTTTCCTTAATCGCGCGGGCAATGGCGGGATAGTACAGCTCCTGCGTCTCGTCCATATCGTTGCGACCGGGGTTGCCTGCGGTGTGGAAGTGCCCTATCCACCGGATGTTTTCGCGGATGGTGCGGATGATGTCGCCCTCCATAATCTGCATGTGGTAGATATCGTATAGCAGTTTCACGGCGGGCGACCCCACCATCTGGCACACCTTTACACCCCACGCGGTGCGGTCGCACTGATAGTCTTTGTGGTCTACTTTGGAGTTGAGCAGTTCCACTACCAGCAGAACCCCTGCCTCTTCCGCCGCTTTCGCCACCAGCTTCAAACCTTCGGCGGTAATCTCCGCCCCACGCTCGTCGTCCAGCCCGCCGCGATTGCCGGAGAAGCAGACGAGATTGGGAATGTTGTACTTCTTCGCCAGTTCGATATTGCGGTGCAGTTCGTCGGCGATGCGCTGATGGTTTTCGCGCCGGTTCAGTCCATCGGTAAGCGAGGCATGCCCCACGTAGCTGGCAATCTCCAGACCGTGCTCCTTCACCAGGTCCAGAATGTCGGTCGGGACAAGGTCTACCCCGTCGTAGCCGATGGCTTTCGCGCCCTTCAGCAATTTAGCAGCGTCACCGCCGATGTCCGGGCGACCGGCAAAACACCACCACGAGAAAGACTGTTTAAACGCCATGCTGTTCCTCCTGTGGTCGGTCTGTGATGTTCTGTTTCGTGCCCGGTGAGGGGATTCCTGCAACGGCGAATGCGACCCTATTTCATCCACAGGGGTGGACCAGGCGGCGCCTGTTGCTGAGCGGATGCAGGAGCAGGTGGGCTATAAGGTAACAACCCAATGTCACCCGGCGATTTGTCCCTTGTCGCCCGCTTGCCACCGTCATCGTGCCCGTCCTCTCCCACCGAGTACACCAGAAAGCCCTTCGGCGAGGTCTTGTAGACGAATTCACCTCCGGTAAAGGGGTCTTTGTTCAGGTCGGCGACGCCAGCCTCCGCGAGCGTCTTTGGATACCTCCCATGCCTCAACCGATATGCCCGTACTGCGGCTGCGATAGCGAGCAGACGGTTGCGTGTAGCCACAGCGGCATCTCTGGACAAGATACTATCTGACACAGGGAACAAGATTGCGTTTACCACATGTCTGGGTTCGGGCACTTTGGCTTGCTGTACACCGGTTTGCGCGATTCGCGGATTGCCATCTCGTACAGACTCTGTAGTTCGTGCGCCGCAGCACGCAGGTTCAACCACTTCGCCGGCGGTACGCGTTTGGGAACGTCGGGACCGGCACCGAACCATTCCGGGGTCAGCTTCTCTTTACCCTCGTAGAAGTCATGTAGCAGGTTGATATATGATGCTCGCTCCGCTTCAAAGGCTTGTTCCACGGGTACCCGCCTGCGCTCCCACTGGCGGGTGATATGAACGATGGCGTCGCACTCTCCTGCCGACAGGTATGGAAGCGCCTGCACTGCCGGACGGCGGATGATGTCCGTGCACGCAAGCGCGACCAGATGGCTAATGATAATGCCACCGTTGCGCATTTGCTCGCTCACCAGTAGCACTGTGCGGTAGTTATCCACCACACGCGCATAGTGGCGCTCCCGAATAGCCAATAAGCTGTCTACCGCTTCTACACGCGCCCACATGCGCATTGCGGAGAGCTCGGGAAAGGAGTGGATGGTTGCAATAGTTCAGGAAAACGGCTTGGCTCGTTCAGATGCTTGCGATACTCGCGGCGGAATGGTTCCCATATCTGCAGGTAGCGGCGCAGCTCTGGCGTCAAAGGCGCGCTTCCTCTGGAGACATACGATAACTGCTGCTCCATCGCTTCCAGCTGGGGATTCTGCTCGTGCTTTTCCTTCATCTGTACTGCCAGCTTTTTGTACACCTCATAGGCGTTGGGTGTGGGGGAGGTCGGCGGGGGCACGCGCAGGATGTCTATCGGCGCAGTCCACCATCGTACCAGCAGTACCAAGCCGACCAACGCCGCGACCAGAACCACACCACAACCAATTAGGCAGGCTCGCAGGATGCGCACATGCTTCACTCCCTTCGCCTCGCGTTTGTCGAGAAGCGCGGGATTGCTTCACACTATCCATCTGTCATGCTGAGCGTTAGCGAAGCATCTCTTTATATCCTTACAACGAGATTCTTCGCTTTGCTCAGAATGACAGGGATGATGCATCTTCTTGTCATGTTGAGCGTTAGCGAAGCATCTCGTCCTTTTTGCCATGCTGAACGCAGTGAAGCATCTCTGAGATTCTTCGCTTGCGCTCAAAACGACGCAAGGGCGCTGAGAACGGCAAACTACTTATCCGGCATCAACCTCAATGACGGGTCTTGCTCGAGGTACTCGTGGAAGTCGATCATCTCGTCGACGGTAATCGGGCCGAGTTTCTCCACGCGCTCTTTTTCAGAGGGTGTCAACTCGTTTGCCTCGCCGCGCAGCAGGCGTTCATCCCATTTCTCCTGCCGGATGAACTGTTCACCCAGTCGCTTGCATCGGGGGCATCGGTAGCGGAGGTAGACGAAGTTGGAACCAACCCTGCGCAGGTAATAGCCCCGCTGCACCACATCCTTTTCGTAGATGCGCTGCCCACAGGAGCAGAAGATACCGGTTCGCATGTTCTGAGAATCTTCCATTGTCGTATCTCCTCGTCAGGAGGTGATATGCCACATGCGCGGCACAAAGTATTTACTGTATACGCTCATGGCGAAGCGGTCGGTCATACCCGCCAGGTAGTCACAAACCGCTTGTGCCAGCGCCTCCACACTGGTATTATCGGTCAGTCTGCGCCCGCTCTGCGGTAGCAGCTCGGGCTGTTCCATGTAAAGCCGGAACAGGGTCTTCAAAATGCCTTTCGCTTTCTGCAGCTCCTTTAAGCCAATGGCTTCCTCCATATAGACCCTTTCAAACAGGAACTCCTTCAGCATATCCGTTGCCCGCTGTATGGGTTCGCTCATGCGCACCTGAGTACAATCCAGGCTGTTTGCAATCACGTCCAGTACCATTGACGCAATACGCTCGGATGAAGTTTCACCAAGCACTTCGACGCATTCCGACGGCAGATCGTTCGGGCGGATGACCCTTGCCCGGATGGCGTCGTCGATATCATGGTTCACGTAGGCGATTCGGTCGGCGAGGCGCACCACCTGCGCCTCCAGCGTGCATTCATCGGGCAGCAGGTCAGCATCCAGGTCTGCTCTGCCCTTGCTGTGGTATAGAATACCCTCGCGCGTCTCTTGCGTAAGATTCAGCCCTTTGCCGTCTCGCTCCAGCACATCCACCACACGCAGACTCTGCTCCCAATGGCGAAAGCGTTTGCCGGGAAGATACTCCTGCAGCACCTCATCCAGAGCCTGTTCTCCCGCATGTCCAAACGGCGGATGCCCCAGGTCATGCGCCAGCGCGATGGCTTCGGTCAGGTCTTCGTTCAACCGGAGGGCGCGGCTGATAGTGCGAGCAATCTGCGCCACTTCCAGTGTGTGCGTAAGGCGCGTGCGGTAGTGGTCCTCCTCCGGGTCGAGGAACACCTGCGTCTTGTGTTTCAGCCGCCGGAAAGCTTTCGAGTGCAGCACCCTGTCACGGTCTCGCTGAAAGCAGGTCCTCACCGGACAGGGCGGCTCAGGGTGCAATCTGCCTCGCGATAGGGCGCTTTTCGCCGCGTAAGGCGAGAGGGTTTGCAACTCCCACTGCTCAATCTGCTGGCGGATGAAACCGTCCCGAATGGAAACGCTGGTCATCAGGAAAACCCTCAACAAAGGCATCCGGTAACCATAGTATACATCATTCGGGCGGGTAGCGCAACCGCCGTGAGCGAGGCGTTTCGGACTTCACCAACCGCTGGCGCAGGAGCGTATCCACTTGCCGCACTTTTTGCCTGTATGCCCTGTGCAGTTCTTGCAGGGAACCGGCGACTTGTTCGCCTGCTATCACAAACTCATAAACGACAATTGGCACACCGAATACCTGTTTCAGTGCTGCCACAGTTGCCTCGCGTCGCCTGGCGACAGCGGGTTCGCTGGCATAGGCATCCATGAGGTTTTCGTTTGCCCCGAAGTCGTCTATCAGTATCACCTCGTTGGGGGGAGCAGGCAATCGGGCGCGCACGTGTTCCCAGTAGACGGGGCTTTCTTTGCGTGCCCCAATATCTGCAGAGTTAGCAACCAGCACTTGTTGCTCTCCTTTATCTCCTAACCCCAGTCGTTGCAGCTGCGCTACGATGTGCGCTGTTGCTTCCGCATAATGGTCAGTAGCAATGACCACAATGACGAACGGTACCGCTAGAAGATGCTGTAAGACCCTGCGCCAAGCAGGGTGGATGCGGGAGGCATGTAAGTAGAGGCGTGCAAAATGCTGCACGGACTGTTCCACTTGTTGCTCTGGGACCTCCCTGCGTTGAGCCTGAAGCCACTGGCGTACACGTGCCGTCAGTAGTGTACCGTAACCCTGTAGAGTGGTACTGCCTTCCTCCCACGTCGGGTTGATCAACTCGTTCCAGAAAACATCCAGGCTATCGATACCCAGTTCCCAGAGGCTGGAGGAGCGCAACGCCTTTTTGAGGCTTTTCTCTTGCCCAAACAGCACTGCATCAAGGCTAAGGGTACCGGAAAAGTCTATTACTACCAGCTCCAATCTGTTTCCATCTTCGCTCATGGCGGCAATTCCTCCATGCGATACGCGCAGTCCCAGAACCACCATTCCAGTTTTGAAGAAGTAACAAATGCCTGTTGCATCAGATGTCGCCCCTCCTTCGAGCTGTGACGGGCGCACTCGTCCACTAACTCGATGGCACGTTCCACCAGCCCGGAGAACTCTGTGCTGGCGTAGGTATCGATCCACTTCTGGTATGGATTGTTTGGAGCGGCATGGCGCAGGATGTGATTTCCCACTTCTCGATATATCCAGTAGCACGGTAGCAGTGCAGCCACACCCTCTTCATAGCTGCGGGTGCTCACGGTAGCCAGAAGGTAGTTTGTATAGGCGAAGCAGGCAGGAGTTGGTGCCACACGAGTCTGGTTGATGCCGAACTGCTTGAAATAGGACTCGTGCAAGGCACGTTCAACAACCACAGCCTGCTCGGCATAGCGCACGAACTGCAGGAGTTGCTGTGATGTCACCGACTTTCCTGCCATTATTGCCAGCGCTCTGCCGAAATCCAGCAAGTACAGCGCATCTTGCTGGAGGTAGAAAGTGAATTTCTCGTGTGCCAGCGTGCCTTCTGCAAGCTGTGTGTTAAACGGGTGACGTACGATGGCATCGTAGATGCCCTCTATGGAATCCCAGAGTTTATTGGTGAATCTCATCTCCCTACTCCCAGAACTCGTGAAAATGGTGTACGGGTCCATGCCCTTTTCCAAGCCGATAATCCGCCCCTATCGTCAGGGCGCGAGTGAGGTAGGCTTTGGCGTGTCGAACAGCCTCCTCGATGTCCATCCTCTTTGCCAGACAGGCGGCGATTGCGGAGGACAAGGTGCAGCCTGTGCCGTGTGTGTTGGAAGTGCTCACCCTTGGCGCATCCAGCAAAGTGGTCTTCCCCGAATGTCGGACGAAGAGGACGTCTGGGCTTTGTTTATCTTCGAGATGTCCCCCCTTCAATAACACCGCCTGCGGTCCCAGGTTCGCCAGATCGCGGGCGGCATTGGGCATTTGTTCCATTTTCTGCACTTCTCGTCCTAGCAGCACCGTTGCTTCAGGCAAGTTCGGGGTGATGATGGTGGCAAGAGGTAGCAGCACTTCGCGCAGAGCCTGCACCGCCTCATCCTGCAATAAGCGGTCTCCCGACTTTGCGACCATGACGGGGTCTATTACGATATTCTTCGCATGGTGATGAAGCAGTCTATCCGCTACCGTTTCGATAACCGCGCTCGAGTGCAACATGCCGATTTTGATAGCGTCGGCGCCTATATCTTCCAGAACAGCATCAATCTGTTCGGCAATCACGTTGACAGGAATGGCGTGGATAGCGCGTACGCCCACCGTGTTCTGAGCGGTAACGGCGGTGATGACCGACATGCCGTAACAGCCCATCGCTGAAAAAGTTTTCAAATCCGCCTGAATGCCTGCTCCTCCACTACTGTCGGAGCCTGCGATGGTCAGTACCGTTGTATAATGCTTCATAGCGTATTCTCCCCCTGTTTTGATTATGAAGCACCCGCACGCCACGTGAACCTGCGGGCAGGTGCCATCGGAGCATCTAAGCCGAGCGGATCAAATCCACCAGATTGCGTGTAGATTCAAGTGGGTCAGGTGCAGCACATATCGCAGAGACAACAGCGATGCCTTCTGCCCCTGCACGTACCACTTGCTGGACGTTTGTGGCATTGATTCCGCCAATAGCCACCACGCAGTGTCTGGTTACCGCACGTACTTGTTTCAGTCCCTCAATGCCCCATGCCCCTTTGGTATCGGTCTTGGTAGGTGTTTCGAAAACGGGGCTCACGCTGATATAGCTCAAATCATATTGCTCCGCCTCTCGCACCTGCTCCATCGTCTCCACTGACAGCCCGATGATGGCGTGCTCTCCCAGTAATCGCCGCGCCAGCGGGTAAGGCATATCTTCCTGCCCGATATGCACCCCGTGTGCACCCACCGCCATCGCCACGTCTACTCTGTCATTGATGATGAGAGGCACTTCATAGGGCGCCAGCAGCTCCTTGATACGCTGTGCTTCCTCCACAAAAAAGCGAGTGGTGGCGTGCTTTTCGCGTAATTGCACCATTTTCACTCCGCCCTGCACTGCAGCGAGCACGACCTCCTCCAGAGGGCGTCCCTGCAGCAGGTCACGGTCCGTCACCAGATAGAGCCATGCCATAGCTTAACCTCCTGTTTTGAGCCTTTGAGCGATCTGTTGCAAATTCAGGTTGTACAGGGCGTCGATCAGATGCATTTGTAAGCTCCCCGGCCCCTCTGCACGCTCCGCAGCGATTTCGCCGGCGATGCCCAGTACCGCCATCGCGTGTGCAGCTGCCATAAATGGCGAAGGGTTTACCGCCGCGAAGGCACCGCACAATGCTGTCGCAGTACAGCCCAGCCCCGTCACTCGGGACATCATGGGGTGACCATTGTGAATGGCAGCCTGCTGTTCGCGCCACACCACATAGTCCACATCGCCACTGATACTAACAACACTGTCGCAGGACCGACTTAGCGCCCATGCGGCGTCCAACGCCGATCTGGACGCCAGCGTTGAGTCGACGCCTTTGGTGCTCGTCTGGGAGCTTACCAGAGCGGCAATCTCTGAAGCATTGCCACGAATAATCTGAGGTGCAGTGCTTGCGATGAGTTCGTGGACTGTCTGCGTGCGATACGAGGTAGCTCCTGCCCCTACGGGGTCTAACACAACAGGTATCCCTCTCTGGCTAGCATGGCGCATCGCCACATGCATAGCACGCACCCACGATGCACTCAGTGTACCGATATTGATAACCAGCGCTGAGGCAAGCGAGACCATCTCTCCTACCTCTTCCTCGGCATGAGCCATCACCGGTGAAGCGCCGATAGCGAGCAGGGCGTTTGCAGTGCTGTTCATCACCACGTAGTTGGTGATGTTGTGGACGAGGGGCACACGCGCACGGATGGCCTGTACATCCTGCCAGATGCTCTCCGCGTCGATTTGTATCATCTACACTCCCTCCTTGAAACGCACAAAAACTCAGAAAGCCACCCGGCTTGGGTGGCTTATAGACAGTAGCCGTCCCTCCGCCGGTATTACCCGGATCAGGTTCATCGGTCATCCCCACAGCTTGCGCAAGGGGATTTCTCAGCCCGGTTTGTCCGAGCTCCCGAGGCTCACAAGATATGCAGTTGTTGTTCCCATTATACCTGCGTAGTGCTCTGGTATGCAACTATCGCGGTGAGATTTGACAACTCGCCGATAATGGGATAGAATATGTAGTGCGTTAAAACTCTATAGACTGGTGTCAGTGGAAAAGCTTCATCTATCTAGTCAAATGATATGCCAATAATTGCCTCTGGGCAGGTTTTTGAAAGAGGCTTGGCGAACAGCGGTCTTTGAGGCATCCAACACAGAGAAGAGTGAGGACGCATTCAGCATGGAACAAAGGTTGACACGTCGGGAGTGGCTGGCTACACTGGTGAAAGCACTGGCAACCCTTCTGGCAATCGTGTACAGCATACCCACGCTGGTCATGTTGGTTGTTCCTGCCTTCCGCAGACAAAAGAACCCCTGGATTAAAGTAGGCAGCGCAAACGAATTCTCCGTCGGTGAGCCGAAGGCGGTCACGCTGAGCTATCAGCGTCGCGACGGCTGGGTGATCCGCACTGTGCGCAGCACGGTATATGTGGTCGTAAAGCCCGATGGCTCTCTGAAGGTGCTTTCTAATATCTGCACGCACGCCAGCTGTGCTGTACGCTGGGAACGCTCACGCAACGCCTTTTTCTGTCCGTGTCATGCGGGATACTTTGACGCAGAAGGCAAAGTGATTCAGGGACCGCCCCCTCGCCCGCTACCGGAGTACCCGCATAAGGTGGAAGGCGGTCTGCTGTATGTGCGCCTGGAGAGCGTATAGCGCGTCAGGAGAAGGGAGGAGCGACATTGCGAAAATTGCTGGACTGGTTTGAGCGCGAAACGGGACTCATCAGCGCGTGGGGGCGTTTCTGGACGCAACCGCTGCCCCCCGGGGTAGGCTGGGGGCATATCTTCGGCGCGTTGACCCTGTTAACGCTGGTGGTGCTTTTCCTCACCGGCGGTGCGCTCATGTTCTATTACAGCCCTACCCCGGACCAGGCTTACGCATCGGTTCAGTATATCGAGCATTACCTGCCGGCAGGTCGATTCATCCGCGCGTTGCACTACTGGGCAGCCAGACTTATCGTGCCCCTGATCATCATCCATATCCTGCGCGTGTTCTTCTGGGGAGCGTACAAGCGACCGCGCCAGATGATATGGGTGACCGGAGTTCTGCTCCTGTTGACCGTAATTGGCTACGGCTTGACCGGCTACGCGCTGCCGTGGGACCAGAAGGCGTACTGGGGCACGGTGGTGCGCCTGAAGATTGCGGAGGGTGTGCCGCTGGTGGGCGAGGCGGTGGCTACCTTCCTGCGCGGAGGCGATACGGTTGGCGCGGTGACGCTCATGCGTTTCTTCGTGCTACACGTGTTTGTGCTGTCGGTGCTGGTGTTTCTGCTGGTGGCGTGGCATGTGCTGCAGGTGCGTCGCATGGGGGTCACGCCGCCGGGCGTGCGGGTGAACGAAGAGGCAAGCGTAGAAAAAACGCAACGTCTCTACCCAGAACACACTGCCCGTATCGCTGTGGGAGCGGTTATTCTCTCCGCGCTGATGATATGGCTGTCTCTCGTATCCCCGGCTCCTCTGGAGCCTCGCGCCAACCCGATGGATACCGCCTACAAGCCTCACCCCGACTTTTACGTGTTGTGGATGCACGAGCTGGTGGACTTTTTCCCGCCAAACCTCGAGTTCGTCGGCTCGTTTGTGCTGCCAGCCCTGCTGGTGGTTTTACTGCTAATAGTGCCCTTTATCGAGCGTAACCCCGAACGCCAGCCGCGCAAGCGTCTGCTTGCGCTCAGCACCGGCACACTGGTACTGCTCATTATTGTGGGGCTCAACGTGAAAGGCATGGAGGCTCTGCCCGAACCTGAGCGCCTGTCACCGCTGGCGAGGCGCGGGCAACAGGTGTTCGTGGAGCTGAAGTGCTACTCCTGTCACGGCATCAACGGCGGTGGAGGTCCTGTTGGTCCCGATTTAGGGCTTGGCGGCAAGCGCGACCCGGAAGTGGTGCGTAACCTGTTGCGCAACCCCTCGGCGCACAACCCGCACACCATCATGCCAGCGTATCATCTGTCGCCGGACAAGGAAGCCGCGCTGGTGGCGTACATTGTGAACATCGGACCCAACTCGAAGATGCCCCCCATCCCGCCCACCGAGCCGGAGAAGCCCGCCTCACACTTTGAAGAGAACTGGTTCGTGAACCATAAGTTCGAGGTGCGCAAGGACCCGGGCAGCTGCAGTGACTGCCATAAGCCGTTCTTCTGTCAGGCGTGCCATCAAAACCGTCGTCCCAGCTCGCACGACGCGCAGTGGCTGAAGTTCCACTTCGGCAACGCGGCGGAACGACCGGAGATGTGCGCCGCCTGCCATTCGCCGGACTATTGCGAGAGCTGCCATAAGGTGATGCGCCACGACACGCGGTGGATCCAGCAACACGGCTCCAGGCTGGCTCAGTTCGGCGAGAAGCTGAAGTGGGCTGGGCAAACGATGCACCAGATGTGCTACCAGTGCCACACGCCGCAATCCTGCCAGGGCTGTCACAGCGGGGCGTTGCCCGCCAGCCACAAGGTGGCAAACTTCCTGCGCGACCCGCAGGTGGGGCATGGTAAGCTGGCGTTAAAGCAGGGGGCGGCGTCGTGCAACTCCTGTCACCAGCCTCAGTTCTGCCAGAGCTGTCACGGCTTGCCGATGCCACACCCCGAAGGATGGGATTCGAATCACCCGCAGGTCGGGCACAAGAACCCTGCGCTATGTCAACGTTGTCACAACTTCCAGGAGGAGACCTGTCAGACGTGCCATCAGGCTCCCCCTTCGTCGCACACGGAGGATTTCCGCAAGGAGCATCCGCGACGCATCACCGACAGCGGAGCCAGCTGCCAGGTGTGCCATGGGCGCAACGCCTGCCTGAACTGTCATAAGACGCCGATGCCCCACCCCAAAAACTGGGGCGAGACACACGGCAAGCTGGGTCAGCAACGCGGCTGGAAGGGCTACGATGGGGTGAAAAAGCTGCAGAAGGCGCAGTGCGCTACCTGTCATGACATCAAATACTGTAACCAGTGCCATCAGCCGTAGTATATCGTTTTGGGGGAGGGCGAGGCTCCTGCCGAGCCGTTCGGTTTGTGGTCGCGACGGAGCGCGACCCTCCAGGGGGATGGGTTTGTGGTGCCTCCAATGCAAGCAGGTGGAGGGCGAGGCTCCGTCCGAGCCGACCTGTCATGCTGAGCGTCAGCGAAGCATCTCAGGGTAGCGATGGAACGAGATTCTTCGCTTCGCTCAGAATGACAGGGCTGGTGTTCTCTTTGTCATGCTGAACGAAGTGAAGCATCTCGGAGATTCTTCGCTTCGCTCAGAGTGGCAGGGAACAGGGACGGAATCACGCTGAACCGACCAGTGGCGCTGAGGTAGAAATGCGATGAACGCTCGTCTAAAGTGGATGCTGGGAAGCACTCTAACGGTGCTATGGGTGATTGCTGTCGTATGGGCACAACAGCCTGCCCGCGCTCCGATAAGCGCACAGCAGGAGATTCAAGCCTGCCAGCGGTGTCACGGCAAAACCGACCTGTACGGCTTTGACGTGCACGGGCACCGCAAAAGCATGTTCGTCGACCTGGCGACATTTGAACGCTCCGTACACAGGAGCCTGCGCTGTACGCAATGCCACACGGATATCGACCCTGCCGACCTACCTCACGCCAAACACGCGCAGAAGGTGGAGTGCGGCAGCTGCCACATCGAGAAGCGCGTGGCGCAAGCCCCCACCTTCACGCAGACAATATTCAAAACCTATGCCGATAGCGTACACGGCGAGGCGGTAGCGCGGGGCAATCCCGACGCTCCGCGTTGCGCGGACTGTCATGGGCATCACGACATCCTGCCCCCGAGCAACCCTCTGTCGCGTGTCTATCGCACGAACATTCCGCAGACCTGCGCCCACTGCCATAGCGATGCCCAGCTGGTAGAGTGGAACCGTATCCCCAAAGGCGAGGTGCTGCTGTACTACGAGCGCAGTGTGCATGGGCAACTGCTCAAACAGGGCAAAAACGGCAACTCCTCCGCGCCGGGCAAGCCGCCGGCGGTGTGCACCGACTGTCATGGAGTGCATGGCATCCGCCGCGCCACCGACCCCAACTCCACCGTCGCGCGCGCTCACTTGCCCGAAACCTGCGGTAAGTGCCACGAGAGCATTTTCCGCGAATGGAAGGAGAGCGTTCACGGGCAGGCGATGGCACAGGGTATCAAACAAGCTCCCGTCTGTACCGACTGTCACGGCGAGCATACCATCCGCAGTCCACAGGACCCCGAATCTTCGGTCTACCCCCAGCACATCGTCGCCACCTGCAGCAAGTGCCATGAGAACCAGCAACTGCAGCGCGCGCTCGGTCTGCCCACCCTGCGCCTGTCCACCTATCGCCAGAGCTATCATGGCATCATGAACCGCTACGGGCAAAGCGTCGTAGCGCACTGCGCCAGCTGCCACGGAGCGCATAATATCCTGCCGTCTACCAACCCGCGCTCCACCATCCACCCGGCAAACCTGCAGAAAACCTGTGGCTCCTGCCACCCGGGCATAGGCAAAGGGGTGGCGATGGGCAGGGTGCACTTCGTGGGCACACGCACCGCCAGCCCGCTGTACTGGTTTATCAAAGTGGCGTATCAGGTCGCTATCTTTACCACCATCGGCTTCTTTACCCTTTACCTGCTGCTGGACATCCTCAACTACCGGCAAGGGCGACCGAGCCACGCGGTATCGCCACACCGCCCGGACGACCCGCTATCGCACGAGTTCGTGGAGAGGTTCAGCCTGAACGAACGGCTACAGCACCTGGTGCTGGTGGTGGCGTTCACCCTGCTGGTGATTTCGGGTATGCCCGTGAGCTATGCCGAGGCAGGCTGGGCGAGGGTGTTCTACAGTTTCCCCGGCAGCGTCGAACTGCGCGGTATCATCCACCGCATCGGCGCGGTAATGCTTATCACGCTGGCGATTTGGCATCCTCTATGGCTGTTAACCCCGCGCGGGCGCGAGCAGTTAAAGCACCTGCGCTGGACGCGCAAGGACTTCGCCGACATCTGGCAGATGATTCGCTGTTACCTGGGGCTATCGCAGGAGAAACCTCGCTTTGGGCGTTTCAACTGGATTGAGAAGTTCGAATATCTCGCCGTGGTATGGGGCACGGTGGTGATGATACTGACCGGGCTCATCATGTGGGGCGAGGATCTGGCTTTGCGCTACCTGCCGCTGTGGATATGGCACATCGCCCGCCTGATACACGGTTATGAGGCTCTGCTGGCGTTCCTGACCATCATCATCTGGCACATGTACCACGTGCACTTCAAGCCGGGCATGTTCCCCATGAGCCGTGTGTGGCTGGACGGGCGCATCTCCCTGCGTCATCTGCAAGAGGAGCACCCGCTGGAGTATGAGCGGATGCAGCGGGGCGACGCAACCGGCGGGTAGCTCTCCATGGGGAGCGGACGGTTGAATCTTCCCCTCTTCTGTGCTAAACTACCGTCAGCGCGTGTGTATTGACACACGGTCATGCTGGGAAGAGAAAATGGCGTTCGGCGATATATTCGAACACTACCTCAAGCGGCTCACCGAAGAGGCACAACGGGGCGATGCCCGTGAGGAGAGCTTCTACCCCGCGTTGAAGGAGCTGCTGGAGCAGTTCGCGCGGACGGCAGGGTATGCGCACGTGCACGTGACCACGCAACCGCGCCCTACCGAGGCGGGCAACCCCGACTTCCGCGTGTGGGACGGCAACCAGCACATCGTGGGCTACCTCGAAGCCAAAATGCCAACCGCCGACCTGCACCGCCTGGAGCAGACGGAGCAGATTCAACGCTACCTCTCCACCTTCCCCAATCTCATCCTGACCAGCTTTCTGGAGTTCCGACTCTATCGGGATGGACAGCGCGTAGCGACCGCTCAGCTGGCGCGCCCTTTCGTGCTCACGCAGCTGCGCACTAAACCGCCTCTGGAAGACGCGCAAGGGGTAGCGAATCTGCTCGAACAGTTCTTCACCTTCTCCCTGCCCCAACCGCTTACCGCCGAGGGGCTGGCGGTGGAACTGGCAAAGCGCACCCGCTTCCTGCGCGAGATGGTACACCACCAGCTGGCTATCGAACAGGAAGGCGGCCAGGGGCACCTGCTGGGCTTCTACGAGGCGTTCCGTAAATACCTCATCGGCGGACTGTCGGCTGAGGAGTTCGCCGACCTGTATGCGCAAACCGTCACCTATGGCTTGTTCGCCGCGCGCACCCGCGCTACAGACGGCTTCACCCGACGCGCTGCCTTCGACTACATCCCGCGCACCATCGGCGTCTTGCGCGACCTGTTCCGCTTCATCTCCCTCGAAGACCTGCCCGCCGAGATGGCTTGGATTGTGGACGACATCGCCGAGGTGCTGGCGGTGGCGGATGTGAACGGAATGCTGGAACGCTACTACCGCGAGCGCAGGGGCAGTGACCCCATCGTGCATTTCTACGAGACCTTTCTCGCCCATTACGACCCCGACGAGCGCGAGCGACGCGGAGTGTACTACACGCCCGACCCGGTGGTGCAGTACATCGTGCGCTCCCTGCACGAGCTGCTGAAGGAGAAGTTCGGGCTGAGCGATGGGCTGGCGTCGCCCGAAGTAACCCTGCTCGACCCGGCGGCAGGCACGATGACCTTTGTGGTGCGCGCGGCGGAAACCGCCACCCACGAGTTCACACACAAGTACGGCGCGGGCGGACAGCGCGAGCTCATTCGCAGTCATATCCTGCGCCACTTCTTCGCCTTCGAGCTGATGATGGCGCCCTACGCGGTCGGCCACCTGAAGATGGCTTTCTTCCTTGAGGAGATGGGCTATCATCTGGAGGACGGTGAGCGCATCCCCTTCTACCTCACCAACACGCTGGACATGAGCGAGCTGGAGGCGAGCCGTTTGCCCGGACTCTCCTCGCTGGCGGAGGAGTCGCATCTGGCGGCGCGGGTGAAGCGTGAACAGCCGATTCTCGTCATCCTCGGCAACCCGCCCTACTCCGGGCACTCCGCCAACCGCGGCGAGTGGATTCTATCGCAGATCGACACCTACAAGCAGGTGGACGGCAAACCACTGGGCGAGAAAAACCCCAAATGGCTGCAGGACGACTACGTGAAGTTCCTGCGTTTCGCGCAGTGGAAGATAGAGAGCGCAGGACGCGGCGTGGTGGGCATGATTACCAACCACTCCTATCTGGACAACCCCACCTTCCGCGGAATGCGCCATAGTCTCATGCGCACCTTCGACGAAATCTACCTCCTCGACCTGCACGGTAACTCGCTCAAGCGCGAGACCGCCCCCAACGGTCGCCCCGATGAGAACGTGTTTGACATCAGGCAGGGTGTGGCGATTGCCTTTTTTATCAAGACGGGCAGGCAAAACGGCGAGCCTGCGGTGCATCACGCCGACCTGTGGGGCGAGCGAGAGCGCAAATACCGCTGGCTGGAATCGCACAGCGTGCTCAGCACCGAATGGCGCACGGTGCACCCGCAGCCCGAGTTCTACCTGTTCGTGCCACGCGACGAGGCGGAACTGCAACGCTACAACGCCTTCCCCAGCGTCACCGACATCTTCCCGCTCTACAGCGTGGGCATCGTCACCGCACGCGATAACCTGACCATCGGCTGGACGGCGGAGGAGGTCTGGAACAGGGTGCGCGTCTTCGCCACAATGGAGCCCGAACTGGCACGCCAGGCGTATCGGTTAGGAAAAGATGTGCGTGACTGGAAGGTGGCTCTGGCGCAGGAAGACCTGAAAAAAAGCGGTCCCTCGCGCGAACATATCGTGCCCGTGCTCTACCGTCCCTTCGATGTGCGCTACACCTACTACACGGGACGCTCGCGAGGATTCATCTGTATGCCCCGTCCCGAAGTAATGCGCCACCTGCTGGCGGGAGAGAACGTGGCGCTGAGCACGCACCGAAGAGAGGAACTGGATGTCCCCTGGTCACATGCGTTAGCAACGAACCTGATAACGGAGCATGGTGTCACCTCTTCCAAAACTACCAATTACCAGTTTCCTCTCTACCTTTACCCATCCGCCGGCGGGGCGAACCTGTTCACGCACCACGAGCCTTCGGAGCGCGTGCCCAACCTGAACCCGCAGGTGCTCTCCGCGCTGGCGCAGGCGTACGGAGCGGAACCCACGCCGGAGGAAGTGTTCGGCTACATCTACGCGGTGCTGTATGCGCCCACCTACCGCAGGCGCTACGCGCCCTTCCTGCGACTGGACTTCCCGCGCGTTCCCTTCCCTGCGGATGGTGACGTCTTCCGCACGCTGGCGACGCTGGGCAACAGGCTGGTAGACCTGCACCTGCTGCGTTCGGCAGGGTTAGACCCGCCCATAGCGCGTTTTGAGGGTTCGGGCGACAACCGCGTCGCCGGCAACCCGCGCGAGGGTTTGCGCTATGAGAGCGAGACGCAGAGGATGTACATCAACCCGTCGCAGTACTTCGCGCCTGTGCCCCCGGATGTGTGGGAGTACAGGATAGGGGGCTATCAGGTATGCGCCAAGTGGCTGAAGGAGCGTGCGGGGCGGCAGCTGAGTTTGGACGAAATCCGCACCTGTTGTCGCATCGTCACCGCCCTCGCCCACACCCTCGCCCTGCAAGAGGAGATAGACACGTGGTACGGGCGGGTAGAGGAGGATATTATCCCCCTGCTTGCCGGGCACTAACCGGCTCGGCAGGAGCCTCGCGTCGAATGCCCCCTTCCCTTGTAGGGAAGGGGGACAGGGGGTTAGGTTGAATACACCTCGCCTCCAGGACCCCTCCCGAAGCTGTGGGAAAAGAGATGAGGGGATAAATACGACTATTTTCTCAAAATTCACCAATCGTGGGGTTCTTGACCTCTCGTTAGTCTTTGGATATGCGTGTTCTGGACAAAGCACGCTTCAACCTGTTTTGTCATGCTGAAAAGCGTTTGTGTAATCTTCCCACCATTGAAATGGTGGGCTATGGTGACAATAAACCTGTCTTCACAGGTTTTTAATCCGCGCAGGCGGATTTTGCTCCCTTCATAGCCCATGATTTATGAATTTTGAAAAAATAGTCGCACTTATACGACCAGCTCCTCCTGCGCAAAAACACTGCTGTATAGTCCGTCCGCGCTACGTAAACCAACATAACGCAGCAAAGCCTCTG
>Ga0101941_1000720_pt1 | contig 42749 bp, 48 predicted proteins | sample DewCreD2012metaG_3_FD_75242 | JGI IMG/M metagenome (GOLD analysis project Ga0101941, IMG submission 75242) | Hot spring sediment bacterial and archeal communities from British Columbia, Canada, to study Microbial Dark Matter (Phase II) - Dewar... ... | reverse complement strand
CGGGCCTCCAGGAACTCCTCGATCAAGGACTTCACCATCATCGAGATGCGATCGGCGACGTCGTCCCAGAACAGCCTGGCCAGGTTGGCGATGACCTCGAGGGACCGCCCCGCCTCCTTCTCCGCCGTCTGCTGCCGTGCTACCTTCGCCACCGGGCACCTCCTCCCGTCGATCGGCCTGATCAACGTGGAGTGTGGTGCCCCTCCTCGTGAAAGTCAGCGATCATCGGGACGTTACCCGGCCCGAACTTGTGTCGATCTACGCAATGAGGAGGGAGGCACTCGCCGTCTCAGACAGTAATAGACTTCGTCATTCGAAATAGGCTTCGAACCAAGAAGTCGCCGCGAATCGCGAGCTCTTCCGCGGCTCTGGCTGCCGGCACGATCTGGATGTCCGCTCGTGGCGCCGGCTACATGAGAGCGTCGAAGTCGACCCCGCACGCCGGTCCCCTCGAACCGAAGGGGAACGGTAGCGGGTCCCCGACCGGCTGCTCGGAGTCGGACGCGTCGACGACCCGGGCGGTGCCGTCGTCCTGCAGGACGAGCCGGGTGACGTGGACCTCGAACGTGTCGGAGCCGGGACCCTCTACCGGGTGGTTCGCCCACGCTATAACCATCACCGGGGCCTCGGGATAGCCCTCGCAGCCGACCGCCCCGGTGAAGCCCTCGTCCCCCCCGACGAGGATGGACAGGGATCGCCCGGGGAGGAGGCCGGCGGCGCGGTGGCCGGGCGGAGCGACCGTCACCGGCCGGAGCTCCGGCCCCGGCTGCACCGAGAACAGGACGAGACCGGCGACGCTCCCGCCCTGGGCCAGGACCACGAGTTCCTCGTCGCCGTCGGCATCGAGATCGGTTGCGTCGTACGGCTCGCAGACGAAGCAGTGCTCGAGCGGCCCCCACCAGGCGTCGGCCAGCCCGTCGCCCGTCACGTCGGCGGCGAGATCGTCTCCTCGAAGCCCTCCGGGCAGGATCCGTCGTCCCGACGGGGGTGCCGGTCCAGGCCGTCCCCGAGGCCCCGTCGCCGAGGAAGTCGATCCCGTCCAGGCGCTCCACGTGGCAGAGGCGGAAGGGCAGCCCGACGTGCCGGCCCGGTCCGTCATCCGGGCTGGGGGTGGGGACTATCACCGGCGAGGGGGCGAGGGCCGGGAACGGCTGCCAGGTCGGGTCCTCGCCCCGTCCCACGAAGGCGATCGCGCCGTCCTCGAGGCGGAGCGTGTACGTTCGCTCCTCGCCGTCTTTCCCCGCCCCGCTGAACGTGAGGAACCTCCCGTCGGGCGACCAGGCGAGGTCCTCCGCCGGCGGATGGATGTCGCCCGGCACGACGGGGAAGAGGTCGCGGCGGTCGGACCCGTCGGGACGCATCACGGACGGCCGACCGTCGACGGAGAAGGCGACCACGAACCATCCGGCGACCACACCGGAGCGGTCTCGGAGACGTCGGGCGTGGCGCTGACGTTCACGAGATCCTCGAACCCCTGGGCGGCAATCGGGGCGACGTACATGTCCCAAGGCCCCTGCTCCGTGCTCGCGCCGAAGAAGGCCTGGAACGCGATGCGGGACCCGTCCCCCGACCATGTGGGTGGGCCACGTCGATCTGGTCCGTCCCCGGGACCAGACGGAAACCCCCCGTCGCGAGGTCGAGGACGTAGATCCCGTACGGGCCGCCCGGGGAGCCGGCGAAGGCGATCCTGGTGCCGTCGGGCGACCACGCCGGGTCGCGCACCACGATCAAGTCAATGAGCCAGGTGGGGGAGCCGCCCCCGATCGGCACCGTCGCCAGAACAGCCAGGCCCTCTTCCATCGACGGGATCGTGTGCACGGCGAGGACCGTCCGCCCGTCCGGGGAGGCGGCGGCCCCGATGTACGTGGCTGCGCCCTCGGGGGTGAGCTGCCGCGGTTCCCCTCCCTCCGGCGGGACGGCGAACAGGTGGACGCCTCGCTCCGATCGCGCAGAGAAGACGATGAGCCCGTTCCCCGGGCCCGGCGTCGCTGCCGGCTCGTCGCGGCCAGCCGAGAAGATCCTGGCGAGCGCATGCGTTCCGGCGATCGTCCCGGCGAGGACGGCGGCGGCCAGGGCGAGGGTCTCCGCACGGCGGAGGAGCCGGCGTCGGCGCGCCCGGCGCCGGACCGACCCGAACGGGTCCTCCGCCGCCGGGCGGGGCGCGAGCCGAGGGAGCTCCCGGCGGAGCAGGTCATCGAGGCGCGACATCCGCGGTCTCCTCCTCGTCGAGCCGGAGCGCCCTGGCCAGGGCTCGGCGGGCGCGGTGGAGCGAGGTCTTCACGGTCCCCTCCGAGACGCCGAGCGTCCCCGCAACCTCCCCCATGGGGAACCCGAGGTGGTAGTGGAGGACGACCACCTCCCGCTGGCGGCCAGGTCCACCCGGACCTCGGCCCCGGCGGTCTCGGCGGTCGGGGCCGCCGCTGCGAGGCGCTCCCTCGCCCGGAGCTCGGCCCGCAGCCTCCGGAGTGCGCTCCGCGAAAGGTTCATCGCCACCCTCGTCACCCACGCCGGCAGGGAGTCGATACCCTCCCCGCGGTCGGTCCGCTCCCAGGCCCGGGCGAGGGCCTCCTGCACGGCGTCCTCGGCGGCCGCGCGGCTCCCAGCGACCAGGGCCACGGCGCCCACGATCCGCGGGTACTCGGTCGCGAGGAACGCCCTGATCGTCCCCTCGTCCAGGCGGAGCCCCCTCCATCCGTTCCACCGAGATGACGCGCCGAGCCTTCCAGAGGTTGACGGACCGGGCAAGCCCGCCGGGCGCCCGCCGGATCGCGGCGGCGCTCGCGGGATGCGGCAGCGCCCTCGGCGGGGGTGCGGACGTCCCCGGGTCCCTGTTAGCACTCAGGTCCGCTGAGTGCTAAACATAGGTTCGATGGCCGAACGCACCGAGCTCGGTCCCCGGAAGGCCGCGGTCCTGCGGGCCGTGGTCGAGGAGTACGTGCGCACGGGCGAGCCCGTCGGCAGCGAGACGATCGCCGAACGGGCGGGCCTCGGCGTCTCCCCGGCCACGATCCGCAACGAGATGGCCGCGCTCGAGGAGCTCGGGTACCTCTCGCACCCCCACACCTCGGCCGGGCGGATCCCGACGGACCTGGGCTACCGCTACTACGTCGACCAGCTGCCCGGCGCGCTCCGGCTGCGGGAGGCGCAGCGGCGGGCGATCGCGGGCTTCTTCGCCGAAACCATGCTCGATCTCGAGGAGGTGCTCCGGGGCACGACCCGCCTGCTCTCGCGGCTCACCCAGTACGCGGGCCTGGCCGTCCCACCCTCGATCGCCGAGGAGGCGATCCTCCGCCTGGAGCTCGTCGACCTGGGCTCGGCGCTCATGGTCCTCGTGGTCGGGCAGCACGGCCGGGTGGACAAGCGGGTCTTCGACCGCCCCCGCGATCTCGCCCAGGACTCGGTGGCCGAGGTCGAGCGGAAGCTGGGCGTGGTCCGGGGCGAGACCCTCGCGGGCGCCAGCGCCCTGGCTCTGCGTCTCGCGGCCGAGGCGCCGGAGGAGCAGCGGGAGCTGTTCCGGGCGGTGGCCGAGGCGCTCGGCGAACTGCAGCGCGCCGCGCAGCCGCACGTCCTCGTGGGGGGCGTGGCGAACCTGGCCGAGGACGTGGCTCATCGGCGGGGGGAGACGGTCCGGCGGCTCCTCGAGGCGCTCGAGCGTGAGTCCTCGCTGCTCCGGCTGCTCCGGGAGGCCGGCACCCTTGGGGACGTCTCGGTCACGATCGGCGCCGAGCATCCCGCGACGGGCGAGTGGGAGGCCTCGCTCGTCGCGGCCCCGTTCCACGCGGGGAGGACCCCGCTCGGTACCATCGGGGTCGTGGGCCCGACCCGGATGGACTACCTCACGGCGATGGCCACGGTGCGGGCCGTCGCCCGCCGCCTCTCCGAGCTCGCGACCGAACTCGGCGCCTAGCCGCCCGCCATGGCCGCGACCCGGGACCTCTACGAGATCCTCGGGGTCGACCGGGATGCCACCCAGGAGGAGATCAAGCGCGCGTACCGGCGCCTGGCCCGCCAGCTCCACCCCGACGTCTCCGACCGCCCCGATGCCGAGGAGCGGTTCAAGGAGGTCACGGCGGCCTACGAGATCCTCTCGGACCCCGAGAAGCGCCGCCAGTACGACCTGTTCGGCCGGGGCGGTGGCCCGCCGGGCTTCCCGTTCGGCGACGTCCAGGACATCTTCGAGTTCTTCTTCGGGACCGGGGGGTTCGCCCGGCCGCGGCAACGCCGGCGGGCGACGAGGCTCCGGCGGGGGGAGGACCTCTACGCCTCGCTCTCGCTCACGTTCGAGGAGGCCGCCTTCGGCGCGAGCAAGGAGGTCGAGGTCGAGCGCCTGGTGGTCTGCGCCCGCTGCGGTGGGGCGGGGGCGGAGCCCGGCACCGGCACCCGGCGCTGCCGGACCTGCGGGGGGACCGGCGAGGTCCAGGAGGTCCGCCGGAGCGTGTTCGGGACGATGATGACGGCCCGCACCTGCGGGGCCTGCGGGGGGACCGGCGAGGAGCTCGCCGCCCCCTGCCGGGACTGCGCCGGGGAGGGACGGGTGGCGGCGCGGGAGACGGTCGTGGTGGAGGTCCCGCCGGGGGTCGCGGACGGGCTCGAGCTGCGGGTCGACGGGGAGGGGCACGCGGGGCGCGGCGGGGGCCCGCCCGGCGACCTCTACCTCGCGCTCCGGGTCGAGCCGAGCCCCCTCTTCGAGCGGCGGGGCCAGGACCTGTACGGGATCCTGGACCTCTCGTTCCTCCAGGCCGCCCTGGGGGCCGAGGTCGAGGTGCCCACGCTCGACGGGACCGAGCGGGTGCGGATCGAGCCCGGGACCCAGCCCGGGACCGTCCTCCGGCTGCGCGGCAAGGGCGTGCCCAACCTGCACCGGCGGGGCCGGGGCGACCTGTTCCTCACGGTCCACGTGGAGGTCCCCCGGGACCTCGGGCGGGAGGAGCGCCGGCTCCTCGAGCGCCTCGCCGAGCTCCGCGGGGAGGTCTCGGCGGCGCGGCCGGCGCCGGCCCGGGTCCGCCGGCCGCCATCATGAGGCGGTAGCATCGATGGTCCGTGGGGCGCGACTGCGTGTTCTGCAGGATCGTGGCGCGGGAGGCGCCGGCCGAGATCCTCCACGTCTCCGAGCGCGTCGTGGCCTTCCGCGACGCGAACCCCAAGGCCCCGACCCACGTCCTGCTGATCCCCAAGGAGCACCTGGCGTCGGTGGCCGAGATCGAGGACCGCCACGGCCCGATGCTCGCGGAGCTGTTCCAGGCCGCGGTCCACCTCGCGAGGGCCGAGGGGATCGACCGCCGGGGCTGGCGCATGGTGACGAACGTGGGGCCCGACGCGGGGCAATCCGTCCACCACCTGCACTTCCACCTGCTCGGCGGGAGGCGGATGGGGTGGCCGCCCGGGTAGCGCCGCGCCGGGCCGCGGCCGCGGTACGATGGGGTCGGTCGAACGCGACGGGAGGCTGGGGCGCCACCCAGGGACGAACGCTTGGCGGACGCCACGAGCCAGGTGAAGATCCTCGTGCCGGGCAACCAGCCGATGGTTGCCCTCCTCGGCCAGCACGACGACTTCCTCAAGCTGATCGAACAGGCCTTCGACTCCGAGATCCTGGTCCGGGGGAACGAGATCACGATCTCGGGGCCCCGGGAGGAGGTCGAGCGCGTGGCGACCCTCTTCGAGGAGCTGATCACGCTGTTGGAACAGGGACACGAGCTGACGGAGGCCTCGGTGGGCCAAACCATCGAGCTGATCAAGGGCGAAGAGGCGCGGCCCTCCGAGGTCCTGGGCGACGTGCTGCTCTCCACGGGGCGGGGGAAGGGCATCGCGCCCAAGACCCTGGGGCAGAAGCGGTACGTCGACGCGATGCGCCGGGCGACGGTGACGTTCGCGATCGGGCCGGCCGGGACCGGGAAGACCTACCTGGCGGTGGCCACGGCGGTGAAGGCCCTCCAGGACCGCGCGATCTCCCGGATCATCCTGACCCGCCCGGCGGTGGAGGCGGGGGAGCGGTTGGGGTTCCTGCCCGGCACGCTCTACGAGAAGATCGACCCCTACATGCGCCCGCTCTACGATGCGCTGTTCGAGATGACCGGCGCGGACACGCTCCCGCGCCTCATGGAGCGGGGGACGGTCGAGGTGGCGCCCCTCGCCTTCATGCGAGGGAGGTCGCTCAACGACGCGTTCATCATCCTGGACGAGGCCCAGAACACGACGCCCGAGCAGATGAAGATGTTCCTCACCCGGCTCGGGTTCGGCTCGAAGGCGGTGGTGAACGGCGACGTGACCCAGGTCGACCTCCCCCCGGGGCAGCGCTCGGGGCTCGTGGTGGTCGAGGAGATCCTCCGGGGGATCGAGGGGATCGAGTTCGTCCACCTCGGGGCACGGGACGTGGTGCGCCACAAGATCGTCCAGGACATCGTGGAGGCCTACCGCCGCTACGGCGAGCGGGTCCGCGCCGGGGAGTGAGGGCCGCGGGACGATGACCGACGACGACGGCAGCCATCCCCGGATCCTGATCTCGAACCGCCAGCGGCTCCCGATCGACGAGGACGCGCTCGCCGCGCTGGCCCGCGAGGTCCTCCTGGCCGAGGGGCTGCCCCGGGCCGAGCTCTCGGTCTCTTTGGTCGAGGACCGGGAGATGTCCGAGCTCCGCCAACGCTTCCTGGGGGAGCCGGGCCCGACCGATGTGCTCGCGTTCCCCATGGGCGAGGAGGACGAGGAGGGGACGCTCCTCCTGGGCGACGTCGTGATCGCGCCGGCCTACGCGCGGCGGCGGAACCCCGACCTCGCCGCCGAGCTCCGCCTGCTGCTCGTGCACGGGATCCTCCACCTCTTGGGCTACGACCACGAGGGGGAGGAGGAGCGGGCCGAGATGTGGGCTCGCCAGGAACGGTACTCGGGGGTGCGGGTGGCGTGACCTGGCTCTGGGCGCTGGTGGGGGTGCTGGTGCTGCTGGGCTCGGTGCTCGCGGTGGCCGAGGCCGCTCTGACCCGGATGTCGCGGGTCCGGGCCCTCGCGCTCCAGGAGGAGGGCCGGCGGAACGCCGGGCTCCTGGTGCGGATCGAGTCCGACCCGCCCCGCTACCTGAACTCGATCTACCTCGCGGTGATGTTCGCCCAGAACGGCTCGGCGATCCTCGTGGCGATCCTCGCCGAGCGGAGCTTCGGGCAGGCCTGGATCGGGGCGGTCTCGTTCGCGTTCACGCTCCTGTACTTCGTGGTGGTCGAGGCCATGTCGAAGACCTTCGGCGTGCTCCACAGCGACCGGGCGGCGCTCGCCGTGGCGCCGGTCGTCTGGGCGTTGGGGCGGCTGCTGGCCGGCCCAACGCAGCTCCTGATCGGCCTGGCCAACGTCCTCCTCCCCGGGAAGGGCCTCAAGCAGGGCCCGTTCGTCTCGGAGGAGGAGATCCGCTCGATGGCCGAGGTCGGCCACGAGGAGGGCGTGATCGAGGAGGGCGAGAAGGAGCTGATCCACTCGATCTTCGAGTTCGGGGACCGGGTGGTCCGGGAGGTGATGGTCCCCCGTCCCGACATCGTGGCCATCGAGGCCGACCGCCCCCTCCGCGACGTGCAGGCCCTCGTGCTCCAGCACGGGTTCTCCCGGATCCCCGTGTACCGCGGGGACCTGGACGACATCGTGGGGGTGGTCTACGCGAAGGACGTGCTGAAGGCCCTCCACCAGGGGAAGCACGACACCCCGCTCGCCGAGATCGTGCGGCCCGCCCACTTCGTGCCGGAGTCGAAGAAGGTCGCGGAGCTGCTCAAGGAGATGCAGCGGGAGAAGTTCCACATCGCCCTCGTCACCGACGAGTACGGCTCGGTGTCCGGGCTCGTCACCCTGGAGGACCTCCTGGAGGAGCTCGTGGGCGAGATCGCCGATGAGTACGACCGCGATGAGCCCATGATGGAGCCGGTGGGGGACGGGGTGTACCGCGTGTCGGGGAAGCTCTCGATCGATGAGGTGAACGAGCTGCTCGATGTGGACCTCCCCCACGAGGAGTGGGACACGGTCGGCGGGCTGATGCTCGGCCTGCTGGGGGCGATCCCAACCGAGGGGCAGGAGGTCCGGTTCCGGAACCTGGTGTTCAAAGCGGAGCGGGTCCAGGGGCGCCGGATCGCGAAGGTGCTGATCACCCGGTTGGAGGAGCCGGAGAGGTCCGAGGCGGAGGTGGCGGCTGAGTAGCCCCGCGCCCGAGCGGCTGGAGGAGCTGGTCCGGGCGGCGCGGGCCGTCCGGGAGCACGCCTACGCCCCCTACAGCATGTTCGCGGTGGGGGCCGCGGTGCTCGCCGGCGGGCGGGTGTTCGTGGGGGTGAACGTGGAGAACGCCTCCTACCCGCTCTCGGTCTGCGCCGAGCGGAACGCGGTGGCGGCGGCGGTGGCGGCGGGGGAGCGGCGGATCGAGGCCGTGGCGGTGGTGGGCGGGGAGCGCGAGCCGGCGCCCCCCTGCGGCGGCTGCCGACAGGTCCTCGCGGAGTTCGGGCCCGACGCGGCGGTGATCTCGGAGTCCGTCGCGGGGACGCGGCGGAGCTGGCGGCTCCGGGAGCTCCTGCCCGACGCCTTCGGCCCCGCGAGCCTGGGGTGACGGGCGGTGGGGTTCCGTTCGGGGTTCGTCGCGGTGGTCGGCCGCCCGAACGTCGGGAAGTCCACGCTCGTGAACGCGCTCGTCGGGCAGAAGGTGGCGATCGTCTCCGACAAGCCCCAGACCACCCGCCGGGGGATCCGCGGGGTGCGCACGACCGAGGAGTACCAGGTCGTGTTCACCGACACGCCCGGTTTCCACAAGCCGCGGACGCTGCTCGGGGAGCGCCTCAACGAGGTGGTCGCGGAGGCGGTGGAGGGCGTCGACCTGATCGTCCAGGTGGTGGACGCGGCGGCCGGCGTCGGGAGGGGCGACGCCTACGTGTACGAGCACCGGGTCGCCCCTCACCCGGTCCCCAGGTTCTGCGCGGTGAACAAGATCGACCTCGTCCCCCACCGCGAGCTGCCGCCGCAGCTCCAGGCCGCGGCCGATCTCGGGGACTTCGACGAGATCGTCCCGGTCTCGGCCCGGGAGGGGAAGGGCATCGGGCTCCTCCTCGACCTGATCGTGGAGCGGCTGCCGGAGGGCCCCCCGTACTACCCGCCGGGCGAGGTGACGGACCAGCCCCTCGAGATCCGCCTGGCGGAGATCGTGCGGGAGAAGGCCCTCGCGCTCACCCGCGAGGAGGTCCCGCACTCGATCGCCGTGGTCGTCGACGAGGTCGCCTGCGAGGACGGCCTCACCCGGGTCGGGGCAACGATCGTGGTGGAGCGTGAGTCGCAGAAGGGGATCGTGATCGGCCGCGGGGGAGCGATGCTCAAGACGATCGGGACGCGGGCCCGGGAGGAGATGGAGCTCCTGCTCGGGTCGAAGGTGTTCCTGGAGCTCCGGGTGAAGGTGCTCAAGGAGTGGCAGCGGGACCCCAGCGCCCTCGCGCGACTGGGGCTGTGAGCGCCCGGGCTCACTCGTGGGCGATCGCGGCGAGCACGTCGAGCCGCGCCGCCCGCCGGGCGGGGGCGACGGCCGCGCCGATCCCGGCCAGGGCGGCGGCCGCGAGCGCGCCGGCCATCCGGGGGAGCGGGAACGCGAGGTCGGTGAGGCCCTCGTCGGCGAGGGCGCGGACCAGGGCCCACCCGAACCCCGAGCCGACGGCCAGGCCGAGGGAGCCCCCGAGGAGCGCGAGGAGGAGGGCCTCGACCCGTACCATCATCCGCGCCTGGCGGCGGGAGCAGCCCACGGCCCGCAGGAGCCCGATCTCTCGGGTCCGCTCGAGGACCGAGAGCGCGAGGGTGTTCGCGATGCCGAGGAGGGCGATGACGACGGCGAGCGCGAGGAGGGCGGTGACGAGCCCCAGGAGCCGGTCGATCCGGCGCTCCTGGTCCCGGCGGAGCTCCCCCTGGTCGAGCACCCGCACGCCGTAGTCCCCGGCCACCTCCTCGACGGCGTGGCGGAACCGGGCCTGCGGGACGCCGGGGGCGCGGGTGAGCACCACCAGGCGGTCGAGGCGCGTCGCGACGTTCCGTCGCCACGCCTCCTCCCCGATCACCGCGGGTCCCACCAGGCGTTGATCGGCGAACGTCCCCGCCACCTCCATGCGGCGCACCCCGGTCGAGGGGAACTCCATGCGGATCCGGTCACCCACCCCGACGCCGAGCGCGCGGGCCAGGCCGTCGTGGAGGAGGACGCCGTCGCGATCGAGCCCCGCGAGGCCGCCCGCAGTGAGGTCGAGGTCGAGCACCGCCCCCACCGTCTCGGGGTCGACGCCGGTGAGGAGCCGGATCCGCCGGGTCCGGGGGTCGCGCCACACGTCGGTCCGGACCTCCGAGACCAGGCCCACGGCATCGAGCCGGCGGAGCTCGCGGGCGAGGCGGGGGCTCACCGGGCTGAACCCATCGGGCGCGGTGAGCGCGAGGTCGCCTCGGTAGGTGTCGCGGATCGCGGCCCCCGCGGAGGCCTTCACGGAGTCGCCGAGGATCGCGAAGGTCGCGACCAGGGCGAGCCCGACCATGAGGGCCGAGGCCGCGGCCGCGGCGCGCCTCGGGTCGCGGCGGGCGTTCTCCCTCCCGAGCTTGCCGGGGACGCCGAGGAGCCGGGGGAGGGGCCAACCCGCCACCGCGGCGAAGCCACCCACGGCGAACGGGGCGAGGGTGGCCACGCCGACGAAGGTGACCCCGGCGCCGGCGCCGACCAGGGGGAGGCCGCCCCCGAGGCCGGAGAGGCCGGCGACGAGCGCGCCGGCGCCGCCCAGAGCGAGGAGGGCGCCGAGGGCGGCGCGCCTGCGGAGGGACCCCCGCGAGGGGGGGAGCGCCGCGTCGCGGAGGGCCGCGAGCGGCGGGACCCGCGAGGCCCGCCGGGCCGGCGGGAGCGCGGAGGCGAGGGTCACGAGGACGCCGACCCCGAAGGCGACCGCCACGGTCCGGGGGGCGAGGGCGAGGCCGACCGCGGGGAGGGCGATGCCGAAGGCGTCGAGGAGGCCTCGGAGCCCGCGGGCCATGAGGAGGCCGGCGCCCACGCCGCCCAGGGAGGCGAGCGCGCCGACCGCCGCCGCCTCGACCAGGACGGCGCCCACGACCTGGAGGGGGCTCGCGCCGATGGCCCGGAGCAACCCGAGCTCCTTGGTGCGTTCCCCGACCAGGATCGCGAACGTGTCGTGGATGATGAAGGCGGCGACGAAGACCGAGATCCCGGCGAAGACGAGGAGCACGGTGTTCAGGAAGCCCAGCGCCTCCCGCACCGCCCGCGCCTGCTCCTCGGTGACCCGGGTGGCGGTGGCGATCTCGTAGCGGGCCGGGAGGACCCGGGCCAGCCGGTCCCGGAGGTCGGACGCGGCGAGCCCGGGCCGGCCGATCACGTCGATCTCGTCGAACCTCCGCCCGGCGCCGAGGAAGCGGGCGGCGGTCCGGGGGTCGAAGGCCGCGAGCGTGCTTCCCCCGAGGTCGTCGGCGGCGCCGAACCCGGCGATCCCCACGATCCGGAAGCTCCGGGGTCCGCGGACCGAGACGACCGTGATCCGCTCGCCCACCCGGAGGTCGTGCTCCCGGGCGGTGCGGGCGTCCACTGCCACCTCCCGCGGGTCCCGCGGCCTCCGCCCCTCCCGGAGCACGAGCGAGGTGAACCGGTCGGACATCCAGGACACCCCGAGCGTGGGCGGACCCTGGGGGACGATCGCCTCGCCCTCGGGCGTCACGATCTGCGCGTAGCCCATCACGAAGCCCTCCGCGGCCTCCACCCCCTCGACCGCCCGGATCGTCCGGAGCAGGTGGGCCGGCACCCGCCGCTGCGCCCCGAAGGTCGTCCCCGGGCCGGCGGCGGCGAACGCGGTCGGGGCCCGGACGATCACGTCGATGCCGCGGTTCGCCACCGCGAAGAGCCGATCGAACGCGGCGTCCAGGGCGTCGGTGAGGGCGTAGGTGCCCACGACGAAGCCGACGCCCAGGACGACCCCGAGCGTGCTCAGCGCGAGGCGGCCGAGGTGGGCCCGGAGCCCGCGGAGGGCGACCCTGAGCACGGCCTCACCTCCGCTTCATCCGTTCCAGGATCTCCTCGGCCGTGGGCTCGCGGAGCTCCCCCGCGATCCTGCCGTCCGCGAGGAACAGGACGCGGTCGGCGTGGGCCGCCGCCGCGGGGTCGTGGGTCACGAGCACGATGGTCTGGCCGAACTCGTCCACCGCCCTCCGGAGCAACCCCAAGAGCTCGGCCCCCGAGCGGGAGTCCAGGTTCCCCGTCGGCTCGTCGGCGAACACCACCTCGGGGCGCGAGGCGAGGGCGCGCGCGGCCGCCACGCGCTGCTGCTCGCCGCCGGAGAGGGCGGCGGGGCGGTGGTGGAGCCGGGGGCGGAGGCCGAGGACGTCCACGACGCGGTCGAGCCACTCCCGGTCGGGGGCGCGGCCGGCCAGGTCGAGGGGGAGCGTGATGTTCTCGAGCGCGGTGAGCGTGGGCACGAGGTTGAACGCCTGGAACACGAAGCCGACCCGCTCCCGGCGGAGGCGGGTCCTCCTGCGCTCGTCGAGGCGGGTGAGCTCCACCTCCCCGAGCCAGGCCCGCCCCGACGTGAGCGTATCCAGGCCCGCCAGGCAGTGCAGGAGCGTCGACTTGCCCGATCCCGAGGGACCCATGATCGCGGTGAACCGTGCCCGCTCCAAGACGAGGGTGATGCCGTCGAGCGCGCGGACCGCGGTGGGGCCCTCGCCGTAGATCTTCACCCCGTCCACGACGCGGGCGGCGGGGCCCTCGCCGTGGGCGGTCGGCTCCAGGGTCGCCATGACCATGCCCTTCCTCCGGCGCTCGCCCTCCACGATAGCGGCGCGTCGCAGGCGGCTCGCGACGGAGGTTGAAAGCGCGGGCGGACCCAGCCTACAAAGGAAGGAGCGGGACACAGGAAGGAGCGGGACACGATGGAGGCCGAGCGGAAGGAGGTGAGGCCATGGCGCGTGCCGGGACGAAGCCCGGGCGGGGCACGTACGAGTGCTCCAAGTGCGGCGCGACCCAGGAGATGAAGACGGCCGCGTCGAGCCTGAAGCCCTGCCCGAGCTGCGGCGGGACCCTGTTCCGCAAGGCCCGGTCGCCGAAGCGGGCGGCGTAGGCGCTCCGCCGCCCGCTCGGCGCGGTCGTGGGCACCTCGGGGCGGCCCGACCCGCGATGCGGGGACGCCCCATCGTATAGCAGCTCTGCTATGCTGTGATCGCGATGCGCGGCGGGAGCGTGGTCCGCGAGGCGAGGCGTCGGGCAGGCGTGACCCAGGAGGAGCTGGCGCGTCGGGTCGGGACGACGCAGTCGGCGATCGCTCGGATCGAGGGGGGGCGGACCGCGCCCTCGCTCGAGCGGCTGCGCGAGCTGGTCCGGGCGTGCGGGCTGGACCTCGAGGTCCGGCTCGTGCCGCTCGACGACTCCGATTGGTCGGTGGCCCTCGCCAACCTCCAGCTCTCCGTGGACGAGCGGGTCCGCCAGCACCAGGCCGCGCTCCGGTTCGCCCGGGCGGGGCGGGCGGCCGCCCGGTCCTCCCGGCGTCCTCGCGCGCGGGCCCGTGGCTGAGCCCGGGTTCGCGCCCGAACGCATCCTCGCGGTCCTCAGGGAGCACGGGGTCCGCTACGTCCTCGTCGGCGGGTTCGCCGCCGTGATCCACGGCTCCCCCTACGTCACGACCGACCTGGACGTCGTGCCGGAGCGCTCCGAGGAGAACCTCCGGCGGCTCTCGGAGGCGCTCCGCGCGATGCACGCGCGGGTCTGGACGGAGCGGGAACCGCGCGGCATCCGGTTCGAGCACGACGCGGCGTCCCTGGCCCGCGCCGAGACGTGGAACCTCGTCACCGATCACGGCCGCCTGGACCTCGCGTTCGTCCCCGCCGGGACCCGGGGCTACGAGGACCTGGTCCGCGACGCCCGGCGGATCGAGGTCCTGGGCGTCGAGGTCGTGGTGGCCTCGCTCGCGGACGTCGTGCGCTCGAAGGAGGCGGCCGGGCGGGAGAAGGACCGGCTCGTGCTGCCGGTGCTGCGCCGCCTGCTCGAGGAGGGCGGGGAGGACCGGCGGGCCGGCGGTCCGGGCCGCACGCATCCTCCGATGGAGATGGAGATCCGATGACGCCCCTTCCGTCCGCGGGCCTAGCGGGATGAGATGTCGTGGCTCCTTTGCGAGGCGCCTCGCAACGTCCTCGGTGCTTGACTCTCTCTCTCTCTCTCTGCGCCTCTAATCTGCCTGTCGTTCCGGGCAGCTGGAGGGCGTTCAGATGCGCTCGATAGGTGTGGCGCCTCGCACGGCGGGAGTGGCGTTCCTGATCGGGGTCGGCATCTTCCTCGGCGTGAGCAGCGTGCGGCCGGCCGGAGCCCAGCAGTGCCCACAGCGCACCCTGTACGGCGATAACAACCCCAACAACTTCACGGACGCCAGCGGCCGGTCGACGACTTGGTACGGGTACGGTGGTGCCGACTACGCGGAGATGCGGGACTGCCCCGATTACGCCTACGGCGGTACGGGGTCGGACGAGCTCCACGGTGCATTCGGCGTCGACCACGTCTATGGTGAGTCCGGCAACGACCGCCCGATCAATTGTGGCGACACCAGGTGTGGCAAGCTCTTCGGCGGTGCGGACGGGGATATCGTTACCGGTGGTGGGGGGTCGGACGACCTGGACGACTCCCAGGCGGGCTCCGACTCGGACCTCCTGTACGGCGATGACGCGAACGATTCCGTCAACGGGAAGGACGGGGATTACTTCGACGTGATTAGGGGGGGCGCAGGTACCGACACGTGCTACCGGGATCCAGGCGACGACATCGCCCAGTGCGAATAGCGCCGGCGCCTGGAGGTGAGGTGCTAGCTAGTGGGCCCGTGATCCCGTGGGCGCAAGGAGGGGGATGATGAGGTGCGCATGGCGGAAGGCGACGGTCGGTGTGGTGGCCCTAGCGGCGGGCGTGGCCGTCGGGGGGGCGCTGTGGGCCGGGGCCGCCGGTGGGATGGGCCCGGGGATCCGTTCGGCTGCCGCCCAGGAGGTCGAAGGGACCGACACGTACATCCTCTCCGACCCGCAGATCCGCTATCCGTTCCATCCCACGCCCCCGGGACAGGAGGTCATACCGGGCACGGTGGATCCCACGCGGGCGGGGGTTTCCTTCGCCGCTGCATGGTCCGGGACCCGGTTCCCCGGTGAGGTGTGGTGCACGGCGATCCTGCGGGATGCCGCCGGGCAGGTCGTTGGGACCGAGCGGTTCTCGGCGGCCGGTCTCGCCCCCGCTGGCCGGTTCGGTTGGGTCCGGGTCGAGGTGAGCGGCGAACCGGTATCCGCCGAGGGCAGCTGCGAGCCGGGTTCCTACGCTCCTGGCCCCGGGTACGTCGTCGAGCAGCTCCACGTGGAGGCCGCGGGGCCAAAGACCTCGGTGGCCAGGGGGACGATCCGCTGGGCGAGCGAGGGGTACCCGTCGGCGCGGGTGTGCGAGCTGCGGGCCGCCCTGGCGGACGGGGGCGACCACGTGTTCCGGTTCACGCTGGACGCCCCCGACGGCACTGCGTACGAGGAGAGCATCCCCGCGTCCGTGGATCGGGTGCGGGACGTCTCCGTGACCTGTTCCGAGATCCCCGAGGTGGGCGCCGGATAGAGGGACCGACACCGCCGCCCCGGGTGTCGTCCCCGTTCGGCCCGAGCGCGGCGGGCCGCCATCGCCGCGCGGCTTGGAGCGAGGGGGACCGGCTGGTGCCCTGGGTCTTGCGTCGCTGGCCCGAGGAGGGCGCCGAAGCAATCGAACGTAGCGCCCGGCACTCCCCGGTTCGACTACGATGGCCGGGAGCGCCATGGCCGTCGAGCCCCGCGAACCCCGGGCCGCGATCACGCGGCCCCGCTTCGACCCCCGGGAGGCGGGGCGGCTCGTGGCGCGCGTCACGCCGGTGGACGCGGTGGGGCTGGAGGAGCGGGCGGCCTCGCTCGCCAAGCGCTCGATCAAGCGGGAGGCGAAGCTCTTCGCGCTCGACCTCGCGATCCGCTGCACCGACCTCACCACGCTCGAGGGGGCGGACACGACCGGGAAGGTCGTGGCGCTCTGCGCGAAGGCGGTCCGGCCCGACCCCACCGACCCCTCGATCCCGCCCGTCGCCGCGGTCTGCGTCTACCCCCAGCTCGTGCCGGTCGCCGTCGGGCAGCTCCGGGGGAGCGGGGTCGGGGTGGCGAGCGTGGGCGGGGGGTTCCCCTCGGGCCTGGCGCCGCTCGACGCCCGGCTCGCCGAGGTCCGCTGGGCCGTGGAGCAGGGCGCCGACGAGGTGGACGTCGTGCTCAACCGGTCGCTGTTCCTCGGGGGGCGGTACCGGCAGGCCTTCGAGGAGCTCGCGGCGGAGCGGGAGGCGGCGGGCGCCGCGCGCCTCAAGGTGATCCTGGAGGTGGGGGAGCTCGGCTCCCACGACCAAATCCGCCGGGCGGCGGTGCTCGCGATGGCGGCGGGGGCCGACTTCATCAAGACCTCCACGGGGAAGATCGGCCGCGGGGCGAGCCTCCCGGCGGCGCTGTGCATGATGGAGGCGGCCCGGGACTTCGAGCGGGAGACCGGGGTCCGGGTCGGGGTGAAGGTGGCGGGCGGGGTCCGGCGGGCGAAGCAGGCCGTCCAGTACCTCGTCCTGCTCCACGAGACCCTCGGCCCGGACTGGCTCACCCCCGACCTGTTCCGGATCGGGGCCTCGACGCTCCTCAACGACCTCCTGATGCAGGTGTGGAAGGAGCGGCACGGCCGGTACGCCGGCCCCGACTACTTCACGGTGGACTAGATGGCGCTCGAGGAGCGGAGGGAGGGCCAGCCGGCCCCGCGGGAGTGGCGGTACGCGCCGGCCCCCGAGGCCCGGGACGTCGTCCGGATCCGGGACCGGTACGGGCTGTTCATCGGCGGGCGGTTCGTCGAGCCCCGGAGCGGGCGGTACTTCGAGACGATCGATCCCGCCACGGAGGAGGTCCTCGCGGAGGTGGCGGAGGCGGGCCCCGAGGACGTGGACCTCGCGGTCCGGGCGGCGCGGGAGGCCTTCGAGGGGGGCTGGCGCGACCTCCCGGGGGGCGAGCGGGCGAAGTACCTCTACCGGATCGCCCGGGCGCTCCAGGAGCGGTCGCGGGAGTTCGCGGTCCTCGAGACCCTGGACAACGGGAAGCCGATCAAGGAGTCGCGCGACGTCGACGTGCCCCTCGCCGCGGCCCACTTCTTCTACCACGCGGGCTGGGCCGACAAGCTCGAGTACGCGTTCCCGAACCGCATCCCCCGGCCCCTCGGGGTGGCGGGGCAGGTGATCCCCTGGAACTTCCCGCTGCTCATGGCGGCCTGGAAGCTCGCGCCCGCGCTCGCCGCCGGGAACACGTGCGTGCTGAAGCCGGCGGAGACCACCCCGCTCACCGCGCTGCTCCTCGCGGAGGTGCTCCAGGAGGCGGAGCTGCCGCCGGGGGTCGTGAACATCGTGACCGGGGCCGGCGAGACCGGCGCCCTCCTCGTCTCGCACCCCGGGGTGGACAAGGTGGCCTTCACGGGCTCCACGGAGGTGGGGAAGGAGGTCCAGCGGGCGGTGGCCGGGACCGGGAAGCGGCTCACGCTCGAGCTGGGCGGGAAGGCGGCGAACATCGTGTTCGAGGACGCCCCCCTGGACCAGGCGATCGAGGGGATCGTGAACGGGATCTTCTTCAACCAGGGCCACGTGTGCTGCGCGGGCTCGCGCCTGCTCGTGCAGGAGCCCATCTTCGAGCCGCTCGTCGAGAAGCTGAAGCGCCGGCTCTCGACGCTCCGGGTGGGGGACCCGCTCGACAAGAACACCGACGTCGGCGCGATCAACTCCCGCCAGCAGCTCGAGAAGATCGAGCAGCTCGTGGGGTCCGGCATCGCCGAGGGCGCCGAGATCTACCAGCCCGACTGCCCGCTCCCCGAGCGGGGGTTCTGGTTCCGGCCCACCCTCTTCACCGGGGTCTCCCAGTCCCACCGGATCGCCCGGGAGGAGATCTTCGGGCCGGTGCTCTCGATCCTCACGTTCCGCACGCCCGGGGAGGCGGTGGAGAAGGCGAACAACACCTCCTACGGGCTCTCGGCCGGGGTGTGGACCGAGAAGGGGTCCCGGATCCTGTGGATGGCGCAGCGCCTGCGGGCCGGGGTGGTGTGGGCGAACACGTTCAACCGGTTCGACCCCTCCTCGCCGTTCGGGGGCTACAAGGAGTCGGGGTTCGGACGGGAGGGCGGCCTCCACGGGCTCGAGCCGTACCTCGCGTTCGCGCCGGCCGCGGATGGTGGGCCGTGACGTCCCGCCTGCCGGTCCGGAAGACCTACAAGCTCTTCATCGGGGGGGAGTTCCCGCGCTCGGAGTCGGGGAGGTCCTACGAGGCCCTCGACCGGGAGGGCCGGGTCCTCGCCCGGCCGGCCCGCGCCTCCCGGAAGGACCTCCGGGACGCCGTGGTGGCGGCGCGGGCGGCGTTCCCCGGGTGGTGGGAGCGGACCGCCTCCAACCGGGGCCAGGTCCTGTACCGGGTGGCCGAGCTGATGGAGGGGCGGCGGGCCCAGTTCGAGGACGAGGTAGGCGCGTCGGGCTCCCCGGATCCCGCCCGCGAGGTGAGCGCGGCGATCGACCGGTGGGTGTGGTACGCCGGCTGGTGCGACAAGGTCCACCACGTCCTGGGGACCGTGAACCCCGTGGCCGGCCCCTACTTCGACTTCACGATCCCCGAGCCCACGGGCGTGGTGGGCGTCGTGGCACCCGAGGAGCCGCCGCTGCTCGGCGTGGTCTCCCGGCTCGCCCCGGCCATCGTCTCGGGGAACACCGCAGTGGTGCTCGCGAGCGAGCGCTGGCCGCTCCCGGCGGTGACGCTCTCCGAGGTCCTGGCGACCTCGGACGTGCCGGGGGGTGTGGTGAACGTCCTCACCGGCCTCAAGCGGGAGCTCGTGCCGTGGCTCGCCTCCCACATGGACGTGAACGCGATCGACGTGACCGGGGTTCCGGAGGAGCTGCGGGAGGAGGCGGAGCGGCTGGCCGCGGAGAACGTGAAGCGCGTGGTCCGGTGGGAGGCGGCCGACCCCTTCGCGCCCGCGGCCCAGAGCCCCTACGAGGTCGCCGCGTTCATGGATATGAAGACGGTCTGGCACCCGATGGGAGCGTGAGCGACCGGTCCTCGGCCGCCCGGACGGGTCCGTGGACACCTCCCGCGTCGAGGTATCGGTGCGGGCGGAGGCTGGATGAGAGATCCGGTCTCCCCCGCTCGCGGACCCTGATGCGAGCGTGAGGCGGGTGTGAAACGACGATACCCAGGGTCGCCGAAGGACGGGGCGCGCCGTAGCCGCATCGCCGTCTTCGGCGCTGGGGCGGCGGTGGGCATCGCGATCGGCGCCTTCCTGACCTGGCTCTTGGTCCGACCACCGGCGTTACCGCGCCGATACGAGGTGGTGGGAACGGTTTCCGCGGTGTCCGCGGACGGTCGAGGGTTCGTCCTCGAGGACCCCGATGGACGCTTCCTCGGGGGCTTCGCGCTCGACCACGAGACCCCGGGCAGGGAGCTGATCCGGCGAGGGGCGAGTGTGAGGATCACGGTGCTCGCAGGGAACGGCATCCAGGAGATCGTGGCGCGGGTCGAGCCGGCGCCGCCGGGGCCCGGGTAACGGGGCGGGTCGACGAAGGCCTGTACGATGCCGGCGTGGAGGGGTTGGAGGAGAGGCTCCGCGGGGCCCTCGAGGCCCGGAGGGACGTCCTGGTCGCGTACCTCTTCGGCTCGGTGGCCCGCGGGAAGGCGGGGCCCCTGTCCGACGTCGACGTGGCCGTCCTCCTGGCCGAGGATGGGGACCCGTTCACCGCGTTCCTCGAGGTGGCTGAAGAGGTCGCCCGCATCGTCGGACCCGAGCGGGCCGACGTGGTGTTCCTGAACGAAGCGCCGGTGGCCCTGGCCTACCGGGTGCTCCGCGACGGGCGGCTGATCCTGTGCCGCGACGAAGAGGCACGGATCGAGCATCGGGTCCGGACGGTCCTCGCCTACCCGGACATGGAGCCCTTCTTCCGGACCTTCGAGGAGGGCGAGCGGCACCGGATCCTGGAGGGCCGGTTTGGTCGACCCTAGGGCGGTGCGGCTGCGGCTCCGGGAGGTGGACCGGCGCATCGGCCGGCTGCGGCGGATCCGGGAGGCCGGCAGGGACGCGTTCCTCGGGGACCCCGAGGTCCAGGCCGCCGCGGAGCGCCACCTCCAGGTCGCGATCCAGGGTGCCATCGACGTCGCCGCGCACCTCGTGGCCGAGGCGTCGTCGGAGACCCCCGCCGACTTCGCCGCCGTCTTCGCGGCGCTGGCTCGGGTGGGCGTGATCCACGCCGAGCTGGCCGAGCGCCTCGCCCGAGCGGCCAGGCTCCGGAACCTCCTGGTGCATCTGTACCTCCAGGTGGACCCGGAGCGGCTCTGGGGGGGCCCTGGGTCAGCTCGAGGACCTCGAGGCCTTCGCGGCCGCTGTGGAGCGCTCCCTCGACCACCTCGCTTGAGGGGCGAGCCGCCGGCCCCGCTACGCGGCCCCGAGGTCGACCACGGGGATCCCGAGGGCGGCGGCCGCCTCGGAGAGACGACGGTCGTAGGTGGCGGGGGGGGCGCTGCCTGTGGCGGCGCAGGAACTCGAGGGAGGCGAGGTGGAGCGCATCGAGGGTGCGGACCGGGAGCGGGAACGGCTCCAGCGCGGGACAGGACCGGGGCGAGCTCGACGAAGGCGAGGCCCGCCAGGAACCCCGGACGAGCTCGCCGTGGCTCTCGGCGAGGCCGCGCCCGTGGATCCGGACCCACGGCTCGTACTCGAGGAGCGGCTGGAGACGAACGACCCGCTCGCCCAGAAGGAGGGATCGGGGTGGACGTCCTCCCCGAGCCGCTCGGCCAGCACGACCGTGGTATCGACGTAGATCATCGGTCGGCCCGGTCGGCCGCGAGCTCCTCGAGGAGCGCGCCGAGCGGCGCGACGGGCTTCCTCGGAGGCAGGCCGGCGAACGCCCTGAGCGGCGGTGTCATCCAGCCCCTCCGGACCGCCTCCGCGAGCAGGGCGTCGGGGACCTCGGGGGCGCGGCCCTGCCGCGGAGGGCCCAGCTCGGCGACCACCCGGTCGCGGTCGGTCACGAGGATCGTCTCCCCCGCGGCCGCCATCCTGACGTACTCGCTGAGGTTGTTCTTGAGGACCTTCAGCCCGACGGCGCGCACGCCGGCGAAGTAGCTTCCGGGAGCTACTTCGTGAGCCGCGCCCCGAGGGCGGGCGGGCTCCGTGAGGAGCTGGGCAAGCTGCTGGGCGAGATCGCCGCCCTCTTCGAGGAGAACGCCGAGGGGTTGGTGAAGGGCTACGTCCAGATCGGCGGGGAGTAGGGGCGCGCCGGCCGCCCGGCCCGGTGACTCCCGGCCGTGTGGGTCGCCACCACCCGCGGAGGCTGGCGACGGGCACCTGGTCTTGCGACCCCGGGCTCGCGCCCTCCCGATTCCACGGATCCTCAACACGCTCCGCGGCCTGGGGGGCCCCGGCGGGCGCTACGATTCCGCCGTGCCGCTCTACCGGGAACAGGGGATCGTCCTCCGCACCCACCGCCTGGGCGAGGCCGACAAGATCGTCACGGTCATGACCCAGGGCTCGGGGAAGGTCCGGGCCGTGGCCAAGGGGATCCGCAAGACCACCAGCCGGTTCGGGGCCCGCCTCGAGCCCTTCACCCACGTGGACCTCCTGCTCTTCAGGGGGCGGGGGTCCCTCGACACCGTGACCCAGGCCCAGATCATCTCGGCCTTCCTGCCGCTCCGGGGGGACCTCGGGCTGTTCGCCGCGGGGGAGGCGATGCTCGAGGCCGTGGACAAGGTGGCCGAGGAGCACGAGCGGAACGTCCGGCTGTTCCTCCTGCTGCTCGCTGGCCTCCGGGCGCTCGAGGCCCGGCCGGCGGACCCCGCGGCGGTGGCCGAGTCGTTCCTGCTCAAGCTGCTCTCGCTCTCCGGGTTCCACCCGAGCCTCGCGGCCTGCGCGGTCTGCGGGGCGCCCGACCCCCCGCTCTTCTCCTCCGGGCAGGGAGGGGCGGTGTGCGGGGGGTGCGCCGAGCACGGGGCCGGCCCGGCCTCGGCGGGCTCGCTCCGGCTCCTCGACGCGCTGGCCCGGGAGCCGCTCGACCGGGCCGGCGGGCTCGCGTTCGACGAGCGCGACCGCCGGGAGGCCCGGGCCCTGCTCTACGGCTTCGCCGAGTACCACCTGGAGCGGCGGATGCGCTCGCTCCCGCTGCTGGCGAGGAGCCTGGCCCCGTGAGCTCGTTCCTCGACGACCTGGACCGCTCCCGGCTCCCCCGGCACGTGGCGATCGTGATGGACGGGAACGGCCGGTGGGCCAGGCAGCGGGGCCTGCCCCGGACCGAGGGGCACGCCGCCGGGGAGCGGGCGATGTGGGACACGGTCCAGGGGGCGGTGGAGCTGGGGCTCGAGTGGCTCACGATGTTCGCGTTCTCCACCGAGAACTGGAACCGCCCGGTCTCCGAGGTCCGCTACCTCATGGGGTTCAACCGCGGGCTCCTCCGGCGCCGCCGCGACGAGCTCAACGCGATGAACGTCCGGATCCGGTTCATCGGGCGGCGCGACCGCCGGGTGCCGCGGTCGGTGATCCGGGAGATGGAGGTCTCGGAGGAGCTCACCCGGCGGAACACCGGGCTCACGCTCACGATCGCCTTCAACTACGGCGGGCGGGCGGAGATCGTGGACGCCGTCCGGAGGCTCGTCGCGGACCTCGAGGCGGGGAGGTTGCGGGGACGGCGGATCACCGCCGAGACGATCGCGGCCCGTCTCTACGACCCCGAGATGCCCGACCCCGACCTCATCATCCGGACCAGCGGCGAGCAGCGGATCTCCAACTTCCTCCTCTGGCAGGCGGCCTACTCGGAGCTGTGGTTCACGCCGGTCCTCTGGCCGGACTTCAACCGGGAGCACCTGTTCGAGGCGATCCGCGACTACCAGAAGCGCTCGCGGCGGTTCGGCGGGGTCCCGGAGGCGTAGCGCGCCGGCCGGAGCCACCGGGTGGGGGGCGTCCACCGTCCCATCCTCGCCCCCCGACCGGGGGACCGGCATCGGCCGGAGGTCTCGTTCCCCGCCGCGTCGCCGCCGCTAGACTGGCAGGCACGCCAGCGGCCGCCGCCAGCGGCCGGGAAAGGAGGATGCGCCGTGGCCGACCTGATGGAGGCCATCACCGCCCTGGCGAAGCGCCGGGGCATCGTGTTCCCCTCGAGCGAGATCTACGGGGGCCTGCGCTCGTTCTGGGACTACGGCCCGCTCGGCGTGGAGCTGAAGCGGAACGTGAAGAACGCCTGGTGGCGTTCGATGGTCCAGCTCCGGGAGGACGTCGTGGGCCTCGAGAGCTCGATCATCATGTCGCCCAAGGTCTGGGAGGCGAGCGGGCACCTCGAGTCGTTCACCGACCCCCTGGTCGAGTGCCTCCACTGCCACCAGCGGTTCCGCGCCGATCACATCCCCGGCTGGCACGCCCCCCAGTCCGGGCACGAGGAGGACGAGACGACGATCGACATGGCCGCCCGGCCCCGCTGCCCCAACTGCGGGCACGACCGGTTCACCGACCCCCGGAACTTCAACCTGATGTTCAAGACGTTCATGGGGCCGGTGGAGGACGAGGCGGCGACGGTCTACCTCCGGCCGGAGACCGCGCAGGGGATGTTCGTGGACTTCGTCACGGTCCAGGCCGCGAGCCGGAAGAAGCTCCCGTTCGGGATCGCCCAGATCGGGAAGTCGTTCCGCAACGAGATCACGCCCGGGAACTTCATCTACCGCACGCGGGAGTTCGAGCAGATGGAGATGGAGTTCTTCGTGGTCCCGGGGACCGACGAGGAGTGGCACGAGTACTGGATCAACGAGCGGCTCCAGTGGTACGTGGACCTCGGGATCCGGAAGGAGAACCTCCGCACGCGGGAGCACACGAAGGAGGAGCTCTCCCACTACTCCAAGCGCACCGTCGACATCGAGTACCGCTTCCCGTTCACCGACTGGGGCGAGCTCGAGGGCATCGCGAACCGCACCGACTTCGACCTGCGGGCGCACGCCGCGAAGAGCGGGGAGGACCTCACGTACTACGACCCCGAGCGGGACGAGCGGTACTTCCCCTACGTGATCGAGCCGGCCGCGGGGGTGGACCGGGCGCTCCTCGCGTTCCTCCTCGACGCCTACCGGGTGGAGGAGGCGCCCACGGCCTCCGGCGGCACGGAGAGGCGGGTCGTCCTCGGCCTCCACAAGGACCTGGCGCCGATCAAGGTCGCGGTGCTCCCGCTCTCCCGCAACGAGGCGCTGATACCCGAGGCGAAGCGGGTCTTCGACCTCGTCAAGCCGCACTGGGTCTGCGACTACGACGACGCCGGGTCGATCGGGCGGCGCTACCGTCGCCAGGACGAGGTGGGGACGCCGTACTGCGTGACGATCGACTTCGACACCCTCGAGGACCGCCAGGTGACCGTGCGGGAGCGGGACTCGATGCGCCAGGACCGGCTCCCCATCGAGAACCTCGTCGCCTACCTCCGGGAGCGGCTCTGAGGTGGAGGGGCCGGTGAGCGGGACGGCCAGGGGCCGGCCGCGGGGAAGCGCGGGGTTGTACGCGGTCGCGTTCGTCCTGGTCGTGGCCTCGGCGGCGGCGCTGGCGGCGGCGGCGGTGCAGCTCCTCGCATCGGTGGAGCTCCTGTGGCTCTCGATCGGGCTCTCGGCGCTGGCGCTGCTCGCGGCCGCCGCCAGCGTCCTGGTGCCGCGGTGAGGCGGCGCCGGAGCGTCCGGGCGGCCCCCTTCCTCGCGGCGTTGGCGCTCGTCGCGGCGGCCTGCTCCCCCGGGGGCGCACCGACCCCCACGGAGGCGGCGGTCCCCGCCTCGCCCGAGCCGCTGCGGTCGCCCCCCGCCGGGCGGGGGACCGCGTACGCGGCGCTCCGGGAGCTCTGCGACCGACCCCGGGTCCCGAAGGAACGACCCGTCCGGGCCGAGGGGGAGGTCCCCGCGGTGATCGCCGACGTCGAGGGGGCGATCCAGCAGGTCCGGGGGCTCCGCTTCCGCGACCCCGTGGCGGCGGAGCCCGTCTCGCAGGAGGAGCTGGTGCGGCGCCTCCGGCGCTCCTTCGAGCGCTCCTTCCCCTCCACCCTCTACCGGCGGCGGAGCGCGGCCTGGGCGACGATCGGGGTGATCTCCCCCGGGGCGAGCATCAAGCGCGAGGTCCGGCGGTTCGCCGCCGGCCAGGTGGTGGGGTTCTACGTCCCCACCTCCGGCGAGCTCGTGTTCATCGGGAGCGAGCGCCCCACGCCGTTCGAGCGGGTCGTGCTGGCCCACGAGCTCACCCACGCCCTCGACGACCAGCACTTCGACCTGGACCGCCTGGACCGGCTCGAGGCGAGGTGCCGGGACGAGGCGCTCGAGGCGGCGCTCGGGGTGGTCGAGGGGAGCGCCCAGTACTTCTCGGTCCTCTACGCCCAGCGGTTCCTCTCCCTCGAGGAGCAGCTCGGGCTGGGGTCGGTGGGCGCCTCCCTCGCCGACGTCGAGCCGTTCATCGTCCGGCTCCAGCTCTGGCCCTACGCGGCCGGGGCGGCCTTCGTCGCGGCCCGGGCCGCCTCGGGGGGCCGGCGGGCGGTGGACGAGGCGCTCCGGGACCTCCCCGTCTCGACCGAGCAGGTGATCCACCCAGAGCGCTACCCGAACGACGCGCCGACCCTGGTGGACGTGCCGGATCTCGCCGGCGCCCTGGGCCCCGGGTGGCGGGACCTGGACGTGATGGAGGTGGGGGAGGCCTGGCTCCAGACGATGCTCGGGCTGCGCCTCGACGCGGCCACCGCCCGGGCCGCGGCCGCCGGGTGGGACGGCGGGATCTACCGGGCCTGGTCCCACGGCCGGGACGTGGCGGTCGTCCTCGCGACGGCCTGGGACCGGGAGGCCGACGCGGCGGAGTTCGCGCAGGCGCTCCGGTCCTGGATCGGGCCGGGCCGCCCGGCGGCCGTCCGCGTGTCGGCCGCCCGCGTGACCGGGCTGTTCGCGAGCGACCCGGCCACGCTCGACGCCCTCCGTGCCGCCGCGCTCGGGTCCGGGACCTAGCGCCTCGCGCGACCGGCTCCCGGCCCACCCCGCGGGCGCTGCGACGCGGAGGCACGACGCGCACGCTCGAGGCGCTTCCCCGGGCCGTCGGTTCGGCGGCCGCGGCTCGCGCCGCGACCGCCGTCCGCCTACGAGGGCCTGGCGTACTTCTCCATGTCGTCGGAGAAGTCGATGCCGACCCAGGGCTCGTCGCCCACGACCCAGGCGTCGTGCCCGGGCCGGATCTCGCTGACGTCGCCGAGGCCGATCTCGAACTCCTCCCCGTCGTCCATCACGACGTGGAGCCGCCCGGAGATCGTGACTCCCTTGTGGTGGACCATGCACGAGTCCGTCCCGGCGATCGGCTTCACATCGTTGGACCAGCGCCAACCAGGTCGGAACGTCGCGCGGGAGACGGTGATCGACCCTGTCTTCGCGATCCGTACGGTGCCGTTCTCGAACGTGCGGGCCTCGCCCGCGTCGAGGTTCGTGACCTCCACCATGACACCCTCCCTCCGGAGCCTCGACGCTACCACATCCGCCGGTCCACAGCGGGTGGTCGATCGGGCGTCCGCCGCCGTTCCGTACACTGGTGCTTCGAGCGAAGACCGGGCCTGGAGGCAGCCGTGACCAAGTACGTCTACGACTTCCACGAGGGCAACAAGGACATGAAGGACCTCCTCGGCGGGAAGGGGGCGAACCTCGCCGAGATGACGAACCTCGGGCTTCCCGTCCCGCCGGGATTCACGATCACCACCGAGGCCTGCATCGCCTACCTCACCCGCGGCGAGTTCCCGGAGGGCCTCGAGGAGGAGATCGAGGAGCACCTCCGCCGCCTCGAGGAGCGGATGGGCAAGCGGCTCGGGGACCCCGACGACCCGCTCCTCGTGTCGGTGCGCTCCGGGGCCAAGTTCTCGATGCCGGGGATGATGGACACCGTCCTCAACCTCGGGCTCAACGACGCCTCGGTCCAGGGCCTCGCGAAGCAGTCAGAGGGCGACTGGCGGTTCGCTTACGACGCCTACCGCCGGTTCATCCAGATGTTCGGGAAGATCGTGATGGGCGTGCCCGGCGAGCGGTTCGAGGAGGCCCTGGAGGAGGCGAAGCGCCGGAAGGGCGAGGGCGCCCAGGACACCGACCTCGACGCCGACGACCTGCGGGAGCTGGTCGAGCGCTTCCGGGCCATCTACCGGGAGCACGTGGGGGAGGACTTCCCCCAGGACCCCCGGGTCCAGCTCCGTCTCGCGATCGAAGCCGTGTTCAAGAGCTGGAACACGAAGCGCGCGCGGGACTACCGCCGGCAGAACAAGATCCCCGACGACCTCGGCACCGCGGTGAACGTCGTCGCGATGGTGTTCGGCAACCGGGGGATGGACTCGGGGACCGGCGTGGCCTTCACGCGGGATCCGGCCACCGGCGAGAAGGTCCCCTACGGCGACTACCTCCCCAACGCCCAGGGCGAGGACGTGGTGGCCGGGATCCGGAACACGCTCCCGCTCGCGAAGCTCGAGGAGCTCGATCCCGTCTCCTACCGGCGGCTGCTCGAGGTGATGGACACGCTCGAGCGGCACTACCGGGACATGTGCGACATCGAGTTCACGATCGAGAAGGGGAAGCTCTGGATCCTCCAGACCCGGGTGGGGAAGCGGACCGCGTTCGCCGAGTGGGTGATGGCGTACGACATGCTCGAGGAGGGCCTGATCGATGAGGACACGGCGCTGCTCCGGGTCGACGCGAACCGGCTGGAGGAGCTGTTCAAGCGGGTGATCGCCCGGGAGGCGGTGGAGCGGGCCCGGCCCATCGCCCGCGGCCTCAACGCCTCGCCCGGGGCGGCCTCCGGGAAGGTCGTGTTCTCCGCCGACGACGCCGAGGAGTGGGCCCGGCGCGGCGAGCGGGTGATCCTGGTCCGGACCGAGACGACCCCCGACGACTACCACGGGATGATCGCCTCCCAGGGCATCCTCACCTCCCGGGGCGGGACGAACTCCCACGCGGCCGTCGTGGCCCGGGGCGAGGGGATCCCCGCGGTGTGCGGGGCCGCCGAGATCGCGATCGACGCCGCCGCCCGGGAGTTCTCCGTGGACGGCACCCGGGTCCGGGAGGGCGACGTCGTCACGATCGACGGGTTCACCGGCAACGTGTACCTGGGCGAGCTGCCGCTCGAGGAGTCCGTGCTCGAGCGGGCCCGGACCGGGGACCCGGCGGCGCGGGGGGAGAAGATCTGGCGGGCGTTCGAGCGGATCATGACCCACGCCGACCGCCGCCGCCGCCTCCGGGTGCGGGCCAACGCGGATACCCCCGAGCAGGCCCGGAACGCGCGGGCGCGGGGAGCGGAGGGGATCGGGCTGGCCCGTACGGAGCACATGTTCCTGGGCGAGGAGCGGGTGGCCGCCGTGCGCCGGATGATCTTCGCGGAGAGCCCGGAGGAGGAGCGGGCCGCCTACGACGAGCTCCGGCCGCTCCAGACCGAGGACTTCGTGGGGATCTTCCGGGAGATGGACGGGCTGCCGGTCACGATCCGCCTCCTCGACCCGCCGCTCCACGAGTTCCTCCCCAACCTCGAGGAGCTCGCGGTGGCCGTGGCCACCGCGGAGGCCCGGGGGGAGCGGGACGTGGTGGTCCGGGGCGAGCGGATGCCGCTCGAGGAGGCGCGGCGGACCCTGGCGAAGGTGCGCGAGCTCCACGAGGCGAACCCGATGCTGGGGCTCCGCGGGGTGCGCCTGGGGATCGTGAAGCCAGGCCTCTACGCGATGCAGGTGGGGGCGATCGTCGAGGCCGCCTGCCGGGTGAAGGCCGAGGGGGTCGACCCCAAGGTCGAGATCATGATCCCCCTCGTGGCCACCCGGGCCGAGCTCGAGCAGATGCGGGCCGAGCTCGAGCCCGTCGCCCGGGAGGTGCTGGAGCGGACCGGGCAGACGCTCGAGCACCTCGAGTGGGGGACGATGATCGAGGTCCCGCGGGCGGCGCTCACCGCCGGCGAGATCGCGGAGGTCGCCGACTTCTTCTCGTTCGGGACCAACGACCTCACCCAGATGGGGTTCGGGTTCAGCCGCGACGACATCGGGAGGTTCGTCGGCCTCTACGAGGAACGGCGGCTCGTCCCCGCCAACCCCTTCGTCACGATCGATCGCGCGGGGATCGGCCGGCTGATGCGGATGGCGGCGGAGGAGGGCCGGGCCGCGAACCCCCGCCTGCACCTCGGGATCTGCGGCGAGCACGGCGGGGATCCGGCGTCGGTGGTCTTCTGCCACGAGATCGGGCTCGACTACGTGTCCTGTTCGCCGTTCCGGGTCGAGACCGCCCGGCTCGCGGCCGGCCAGGCCGCGGTGGGCCAGGCCGAGGTCGCCTCGAAGTAGCCGGAGCGCCTCCCCGGTCCGCCGGCCGTGACCCGGCGCACCCGCGCCGGGTGCGGGCGTGACCCCGGCCACGGCCGGCGGCCGGACGCGTGACGGTGCCCACGCGGAATCCGCCGCCCGCGGCGCGGACCTCCCCCGGTCAGGCGATGCGCCCCGCGCGCCCCCCGGGTAGCATCGGCGACCCTCCCACCTCCCCCACGGACCTCGAAGGAGGTGACGCATGGGACGCGCAGGCCGGCTCCTCCGGTTGAGCGTCGCGAGCTTCGTCGCGTCGTTCGCGCTCGCCTTCCCGCTGGCGGCGGGCGCGTCGCACATGAGCGGATGGGTGCACGATCACTCGTCGTCGGGGATCCCGAGGCGCCCGAGCGGATACGCCGATCTCGTCGCGACGTTCGGGGAGCACTGCAACGCCCGGGCGGACGACGCGCGCTCGTATTGGCCGCACCAGTCCGCCAGGAACGTGTACGGCTACGTCTACTACCACGCGTACATCGGCCGGAACGTGGGCTACAACATCCGCAATCACATCGAGGCGGATCACCGCAACAACGCGGTGGACTACGGCGTGTACGGCTACGACTGTCGACTCATCAGCGGGAGCACGAAGTGGTCCACGCACGCGTTCGGCGCTGCCATCGATACCAACACGGCGAAGAACCCGTGGGGTCAGACCTACTGGAACGGCATCGGAGCGGACGGCCGCGACTACGGGAAGTACATCCCGAACGTCTGGAAGGGGCCCGATCCCGGCCACCGCTTCTACTGGGGGTTGAACTTCTCGACGACCCCAGATCCCATGCACTTCCAGTACGTCACCGGCTACTGAGGAGGTCGAGACGTGATGCGCAGGTCGATCGCTCTGCTCCTCCCGTGCTCCATGGCCATCCTGGGGACCATCGTCGGGTCCGGCTTGGCCCCCGCGACCCCGATGGGCTGCCCATCGGAGGCTGGCGGGCCGCCCGGCGCGGTGCTCGCGGAGGGTATCGGCGTCCCCGCGATCGTGAGGGGTTCGATCGTGGTGGTGCGCGCCGGCGACGATCGAGTCACGTTGCCCCCGCCGGTCAAGGCAGCGGGCGTGATGCGCCACGTCTCGTCGATGGAGGGCGTGGGCACGGCGTACGTCCTCGACCGGCAGGGTGGGGACATGGTCGTGGCCGTGTCGTCGAGCGGCCCCCGGGTCTTCGCCAGGGCCGATGAGGCGCGGCATCCGTCCCTGTCGCCCACGGGAGAGCTCGTGTGGGCGGAGGGCGACGGGCTGCGCCTCGCCGCGCCCGACGGTTCCGTCACCGCGATCGGCGGTCCTCCCGGCTCGACGATGGCATCGTTCCCGCTGTTCATGGGAGCTTCGGCGATCATCACCGTCGCCTCCGAAGCCGTCGAAGGGGTCCCGGCGGAGCGCGACGCGCTCAACAACCTGTGGCTGTACTCGCTCGAGGAGGGCTCCTGGTCCCGGCTCACCGATTTCACCGCCGACGCCGAGCACTGGTCCGTGATCCGGACCCCGATCGTGGAGGCGGATGGTTCGATCTCGTTCGTCCGCGTCGCCGGTACGGCCTCCGCCACCATCCCGCCATCGTTCGAGCTGTGGAACCTGCGTGATGGCATCGCGTCCAAGGTCCGCGATCTCCCCGGGGAGATGTACCTGGCGGGCGCGGATCAGGGGGACCGGCTCTGGAACGTCTACTCGAAGGCCGACGAGGATTGGCGCATCCTGGCGGAGGATGACGGGGGCTCGCTCCGGGATCTCGGGTGCGGTCGGGTCATGGTCGATCCGCTGGCCGAGCCCGATCCGGACGTCCCGGAGGCACGGCCTGGCAGGGGCGGCGGTCCAAGCTCCGCGAGGACGGACGGGTCCTCGAGAACCGGTGCTTCGCTTTTCTCCGTCTACATCATCGTGGGAGATTTCCAGACCAAGGCGCTGGCGGAAGGGGTCCTCCGCGCGATCCGGGCGGACCTGGGACCTGGCCACGAGGTGAGGCTGGTGGAGCATCGTCGAGCACCTGGGGCGATCGCCCCCGGCGTGTGGGGGGTGCTCGTTCGGCTGGAACCCGAGGAGGATCCTGCGGTCGCGCTGGAGCGGTTCCGGGAGCGCTTCCCGGCCCTCGCGAACGCGAGCTGGATCGTGGCCATCTGATCGGAGGGGGTGCGGATGTTTGACAAACGGCTCGGCTTGGCGGCGCTGCTGGCCTTCGTGGCAGCGGCGAGCTGTGGATCGACGGGCGGCCGGATGGGGGAGGCCCCCTCCTCCTCCGCGCCCTCGCGGGCACGGACGATGTGGGTGGCGGTCCTCGATGTCGCCGGCGACCCGAACGAGCTCGACGCCGAGACCCAGGAGCTGATGGATCTCGTCGGGAAGGCCGTCATCGTGTCGCCCGGTGGGTGCCTCGGGGGTCTACCATCCCACGTCGCTGGGGCCGGAGACTACGTGCTCGGGGTGTGGGCCGATTCCGAGGCCGAACTGGAGGAGGTCGTGGAGGCGGCGGGCCGGACGCCTCTCATCTCGGTCGAGGTGCAAGACCTCTGTCCGATCTAGCGAGAGGGCGACCGAGGGGCATCCGCTCGAGGGTCGATCGGGCATCAACCTTCGAGCCTCCTACGGGTCTGACGCCGAGCGGAAGCTCCGCCGACCGGCGGAGAGACCGCGAGGTGCCTCGGGGATCGTGGGGTCGTGAGCGTGCAGCTGCTGTTCGGCGCGGCCCGCGCCGTGGCGGGCACGTGGTCCGATGCGAACTGCAGCGGCACGAGCTACACGATCTCTACCTGGAAGCGGTCCCAGGCGAAGTCGTACGCACAGCAGGGCAACTACGAGGGCTACGAGTGGGGCGGCGGGTGCTACGACCTGAACGACCCGGACGATACCCGGGGGGCGCCCGACAGCGGCGGCGAGGGGGCCGACTGCTCGGGATCCACCTTCAAGAGTTGGGCCCTCCGGTCGACGTTCGGTGCCTCGGGCGTCACGTACCACCCTCACGAACGGAACGTCCACGGACCCTACAGCACCGGCGACTTCTACTCCTCGTGCAGTACATGCCCCTTCAACGCCTCGTCGAGCAAGTCCTACTCGGCGACCACCTACATGGACGCGTTCGTCTACCGACAGGGTGGCGGCGGCCACATCGGCGTGATCTATCTCGAGGGATCGGGGGGCACCGATCTGATCGTGGAAGCCAAGAGCGACGACCCGGGGACGAGGATCGCGTGGACGGACTACCGCGGTCGATCGGCGTACAAGGCCATCGCGAGGAGATCGTGGACACCCGAGTGCTACCCGCGGTGCACTTGACCACCACGGTGCGCTGGCTGTGGGCGGCGGGGTTGTGCGCGCTGCTCGGGCTCGCGGCGTGCCGTCCGCAGCCGGTCCCGGGCTCGCCGGGGGAGGAGGGCTCGCCGGCGCCGGCCGCGGCGTTCGCGATCTGGCCGGAGGGAACCCCGGAGGCGGCGGCGGCCGCCGAGCGTCTGGCCGCCGGGGCGGACCCCTGGCGAGGCGACCCGGTCGAGACGGCGCTCGCCTTCGCGCGCGAGGTCCTGGGGTGGGGGGAGCCTGAGGTGGGCCGGGTCGAGGAGCAGCCGATGGGGCTCACGCTCGTGGAGGTCCGCCGGGAACCCGGGGGACCCGCCGTCAGCGTCCGGGTGGGGCAGCTCGTCGGGGACAGGTGGTGGAGCGTTGACAACGCGTGGGGGAGCCCGGAGCACGACCCCACGGTCTGGGTGCGGGATCGCGTCTTCGAGCTCGCGTTCGACCTCGAGGACGCGAGGAACGCGACGGTCGTCGTCGAGTACGGGGATCTGCGGATCGAGCGAGAGGTGGAGCACGGAGGTCCGCTCCGGCTCGACCTCGGGGAGTCGCCCCACGTTCCCGGGTACTTCCTCGTGCTGCTGCGGGATGGCCGGGGCGCGGTGTTCGACGTGGTCTCCTCACGCCTCCCTGCCGGCGACTTCGCCGCGGGGTAGGGCCCAGCGGCCGGAGGGCTGGCGTGGAGCTCCGCGGGGGCGTCGGGGTCCCTTGTTAGCATCGGCGCGTGGGCGGGCTCCGACGCCACCCCCTCCTCGCCGCCCTCGGGGCCGCGCTCCTCCTGGGCGCCGGGGTGGTCGGCGTCACCGGCCTCGCGGTGTGGCGGGCGGCCCACGAGGACGACGCGGCGCGCGTGGCCCGGGTCGACGTGATCGTGGTCCTCGGGGCCGCCCAGTACGACGGCAGGCCGTCCCCGGTGTTCGCGGGCCGACTCGACCACGCCGCCCTCCTCTACCGGCAGGGGCGAGCCGACCGGATCGTGGTGCTCGGCGGCGGGCGCCCCGGCGACCGGACCACCGAGGCCGAGGCCGGCCGCGGGTACCTGATCGCCAGCGGCGTCCCGCCCGGGGCGGTCGTCGCGGAGCCGGTCGGGCGGACCACCCTCGAGAGCCTCCGGGCCGCCGCCCGCTACATGCGGCGCGAGGGGCTCGAGACCGCGTTCCTGGTCTCCGACCCCTGGCACAACCTGCGGGTCGAGCGGATGGCCCACGACCTCGGGATCCGGGGCTACGCCTCGGCCACCTGGCACTCCGCCGCCCGCACCGAGTGGACGCGGCTCGAGGGCTACCTCAGGGAGACCATGGCCTACCTCTCCTACCGGCTCCTCGGGCGCTGAGGAGGGGCCCCTGGGCTCGACGGCGGCCGATCCCGGGCCGGGGGCCGGTCCCTCCGAGGTCGACGCAGACCTCCGGGGGCCGAACGCCCTAGGTCCGAGGTCCCGTGGGCCATCGCCGGCCGGGGAGGGGCGAGGGTAGGGGCTCGTACCCGGGAACGGGTATCCCGGGCGATGCGCCGGCCCGCGCTCGGTGCCGAGGCTGGAGATGGAACCCCGGCGCTCGGCGTCGCCGGCAGGAGGTTTCGATGACGGAGCTGCTCGCACCGCTCTCCAGCCAGTGGCAGCTGGCGCTGTTCGTCCTGCTGGTCGTTATGGGGGCCATGCTCTGGCGGGGCCACCGCCAGGTCTCGCTCCTCGGCCGGACCGCCCGGGAGATGCGCGAGCAACTCGTCAGGCTCGCCGCGACGGTCCAGGAGATCGAGGGCCGGACGACGAACACCGAGCACACCCTGATCGCGAACCTCTCCGAGTACCGGATGGCGATGGGCAGCACGAGCTCGTACCGGGAGTATCTCCAGAAGCTCGGGGTGGCGCCGGCCTCGGACGTGGAGCCGATCCTCGAGGCGATCCCCGATGGCGCGATTGCGGTCTCGAGGGAGGGGCGGGTGCTCTACGTGAACCGCGTGCTCCACCACCTGCTCGGGATCTCCTCGGGGGCGACCCTCGGGGAGATCGCGCGCCGGTTCGCCGTCCGCACCCTCCACGGCGAGCCCCTCGCCGAGGCCGACCTCCCCGAGTCCAGGGTCCTGCGCGGCGAGGAGCTCCGCCAGGAGCTGATCCGCCTCCGCCCCGAGGGGTCGGACCGGGACGTGATCCTCGCTGTGAACGGCTGCCCGGTGCGGGACGTCCTGGGCCGGGTGGTCGCGGCGGTGATGGTGGCCCGGCCGATCTCCGAGGAGGTGGCCCTCGCCATCGAGGTCCGCAAGGCCACCGAGCGCGAGCAGGTGGCGGGGGCGCCGCGGTAGCCCGGGCCGTCGGCCCCGACCCGGCTGGGATCAGGTCACGACCAGCGTCCCCTCCATGCCCTGGGCCGCGTGGAACCGGCAGGCGAACCGGTACCGCCCGGGCGGCAGGTCGATCGCGACCTCGGCCGAGGCCAGGGGCGGGACCTCCACGTCGATCGCGGTCCCCCCCACGGTGAAGGTGTGGGCCGTGGCGGCGTTCCCGTTCCGCACCTCGATCGTCGAGCCGCGGAGGACGGCGATGCGAGCCGGCGCGTAGGAGAAGTTGTTCATCTGGACGGTGGGCGCCGCGACGCCCGGCGAGGTGGGGGGGAGGCCGCCCGACCCCTCGTCGGCACCGCAGGCGGCGGCGAGCAGGATGCAGGCCGCCGCCATCCCGAGCCGCTTCCGGAGCACGCCGTCCGCCTCCCCCCTCCTCGCCCCCCGGCCAACGGTAGTACGGCCGGGCCGACCGCGCCGGCGGGCGGGTCGGTGGCGGGCGCTACCATGGGCCCATGCCGACCCCCCGGGAGCGCACGGAGGAGATCGAGCGGGCCACGCTCTCCCCCCGGGCCACCCGCTCGGAGGCCTCGAAGGGACGGGAGCGCGAGGAGCCCCCCGACCCCCTCCGCACCTGCTTCCAGCGCGACCGGGACCGGATCGTCCACTCCAAGGCGTTCCGGCGGCTCAAGCACAAGACCCAGGTGTTCCTGGCGCCCGAGGGCGACCACTACCGGGTCCGGCTCACCCACACCCTCGAGGTCGCCCAGATCGCGCGGACCGCGGCCCGCGCCCTGCGCCTCAACGAGGACCTCGTGGAGGCCATCGCGCTCGGCCACGACCTCGGCCACACCCCCTTCGGGCACCTCGGCGAGCAGGCCCTCACCCCGCTCCTCGGGAGGCCGTTCCGCCACTCCGAGCAGAGCCTCCGGGTCGTGGACCACCTGGAGCGCGACGGGCGGGGCCTGAACCTCACCTGGGAGGTCCGCGACGGGATCGTGAACCACCCGTGGTCGATGCCGCCCCCGGCCACCCCGGAGGGCCAGGTCGTGCGGTTCGCCGACCGGATCGCCTACGTGAACCACGACATCGACGACGCGATCCGGGCCGGGGTGCTCACCCAGGACGACCTCCCCCCCGGCCCCCTCGCCGTCCTGGGCCGGACCCACGGCGAGCGGATCGCCACGCTCGTGGAGGACCTGGTGGAGGCGTCCTGGGACGGCCCGGACGTGCGGCTCTCGGAGGAGGTCGGCCGGGCGCTGGACGAGCTCCGGGCGTTCATGTTCGAGCGGGTCTACCTCCGCGAGGAGGTCCGTTCGGAGCAGGAGAAGGCGGTCGGGATGCTCCGGGCCCTCTTCCGCCACTACCTGGAGCACCCCGACGAGATCCCGGAGGAGTACCATCGGGCCCCGGGCGACCTGCCCACCCGGGTCGCGGACCACGTGGCGGGGATGACCGACCGGTACGCGCTCCGGGCCTACGAGCGGCTCTTCCTTCCCCGGGGCTGGCTCTTGTAGCGGCTCGCGGGAGGGACCGGGTCCGTGGCGGGGAGGATCAGGCAGGAGGACCTGGAGGCGGTCCGGGAGCGGACCGACATCGTGAAGCTGGTCTCCGGCTACCTCACGCTCCGGAAGGCCGGGCACGACACGATGGTCGGGCTCTGCCCCTTCCACGCCGAGAAGACCCCCTCGTTCTCGGTCTCCCCCTCCAAAGGGCTCTACCACTGCTTCGGTTGCGGCGCCGGCGGCGACGCGGTCCGGTTCCTGCAGGCGGTGGAGCACCTCACGTTCGTGGAGGCGGTGGAGCGGTTGGCGAAGGAGGCGGGGGTCACGCTCCGCTACGAGGGCGACAGCCCGGCCGCCCGGCGGGCCGCCTCCCGCCGGCAGGCCCTCCACCGGGCCAACGAGGAGGCCGCCCTGCTCTACCACCGGATGCTGCTCGAGGGGCGCGAGGCGGCCGAGGCCCGCGCCTACCTCGAGGAACGGGGGATCGGCCGGGAGGCCGTCCTCGAGTTCCAGCTCGGCTACGCCCCGGGCTACCCCGACTACCTCCTCCGCAGGCTCGCGCGGCGCTTCTCCACCGAGGTCCTGCTCGAGGCGGGGCTCGCCTCGAAGGACGCCGAGGGCGGGGTCCGGGACCGGTTCCGGGGCCGGATCACGTTCCCCGTCCACGACCTCGCCGGTCGGGCCGTGGGGTTCGGGGCCCGGATCCTCCCCGGCGCCGAGGGCCAGGCGAAGTACCTGAACACCGCGGAGACCCCCGTCTACCGCAAGCAGGAGCTGCTCTACAACCTCCACCGGGCGCGGGGAGAGATCGCCCGGGCGGGGGAGGCGATCGTGGTCGAAGGCTACACCGACGTGATCGTGCTCTGGCAGGCGGGGATCCGGAACGCCGTGGCCACCTGCGGGACCGCGCTGGGCGAGGAGCACTTCCGGCTGCTATCGCGGTTCGCGGAGCGCGCGGTGCTCTCGTTCGACTCCGACGAGGCGGGGATGCGGGCGGCCGAGCGGGCTCACGCCTTCCACGAGCGCTTCCCGATCACGGCGGTGGTCCTGGTCCTCCCCGAGGGCCTGGACCCGGCCGACCACGTCCGGCGGCACGGGCCGGAGGCGTTCCTCGAAGCCGCGGCGGCCGCCCGGCCGCTCGTCGAGTACATGCTCCGGCGGATCGTGGGACGGCACGACCTCTCCACCGTGGAGGGGCAGACCGCGGCGGTCGCGGCCGCGCTCGGGGTGATCGAGGGGCTCTCCGACCCCGTCCGCCAGGCGGAGTACGCGCACCTCCTGGCGGAGCTCGCCGGGGTCACCGAGGCCTCGGTCGTGATCGCCCTGGAGCGGAGGCTCGCTGGCCGTCCCGCCGAGGTGGCCAGGGTGGCCAAGCGAGCCTCGGCCCAGGAGCGGGTGGAGCGGGAGATGCTCCGGCTCCTGGCCCGTGACGCCGGGCTCCACCGGGCCTACGCCCCGCGCCTGTCCGAGGAGCACTTCCGCACCCCCCACCTCCGGAAGCTCTTCGGGCTGCTCCGGGAGGGCGGCGACGTGGGGGCGCTGGTGGCGGCGGCCGAGGACGAACGGCTCGCCGGCCAGCTCGCCGGGCTTGCCCTGGAGCCGCTCGAGGGCGAGCCCTCGGAGGGGTACGCCGAGCGGGTCTGGCTCCGGCTCCAGGAGCTTCGGCTCCGCCGGCGGGCCGAGGAGGTCCGGGCGCGCCTCCAGAGGCTGAACCCCCGGACCGACCCCGCCTACGACGAGCTGTTCCAGGAGCTCGTCCGGCTGGACGGCGAGCTCCGCCGGATCCGCGAGCTGGCCGAGGAGGTCCCGGCCGGCTAGGTCGGCGGTGGGCGGTCACCGGCCCCTCCGTCTCGTACACTTGCCCCCAGCCCACCGATCCCAGCCGAGGAGAGCCGTTTGACCGACGTGGCGAGGGACCTGGGTTTCCTGGAGGAAGCGAAGGAGGCGATCGCCGCGCGGGGGCGGGAGCGCGGGTTCGTCACCTCCGAGGACCTCCTGGAGTCGGTCCCGGTCGAGGACTTCACCCCCGAGCAGGTCGAGGAGTTCCTGACCGCGGTCGAGGAGCACCTCCGCACCGAGGGGATCGAGGTGATCGAGGTCCCGGGCGACGACCTCACCGAGCCCGGGGCTTCCCGGATCGACGTCGACCTCCTCAAGGCCCCGACCAACGACCCGGTCCGGATGTACCTCAAGGAGATCGGGAAGGTCCCGCTCCTCAACGCGGCGCAGGAGGTGGACCTGGCCCGGCGGATCGAGGCCGGCGAGTTCGCCGCCGAGCTCACCCGGGAGCTGGAGACCGCCGAGAAGCCCGACCCGAAGAAGCTCCGCCGGGTGGTGGACCGGGTGCTCGCGATCCGGGACCACCAGCTCGAGAAGTTCGGGAAGGTGGAGGGGATCGGCCGGGACCCGGTGCGGAAGGGCTGGCGGCCGAAGGGGCGGGAGGAGCTCCTCGAGTTCCTCCGCCGGGTGGAGCGGGACGGGCAGCTCGCGAAGAAGCGGCTGATCGAGGCGAACCTCCGGCTGGTGGTCTCGATCGCCAAGCGGTACGTGGGGCGGGGGATGCTGTTCCTCGACCTGATCCAGGAGGGGAACCTGGGCCTGATCCGGGCGGTCGAGAAGTTCGACTACTCGAAGGGCTACAAGTTCTCGACCTACGCGACCTGGTGGATCCGCCAGGCCATCACCCGCGCCATCGCCGACCAGGCCCGGACCATCCGGATCCCCGTGCACATGGTGGAGACCATCAACAAGCTGGTCAGGGTCCAGCGCCAGCTCCTCCAGGACCTGGGGCGGGAGCCCACGCCCGAGGAGATCGGGAGGGTGATGGGGATCGGCGCGGACAAGGTGCGCGAGATCCTCAAGGTGTCCCAGGAGCCGGTCTCGCTCGAGACCCCGATCGGGGAGGAGGAGGACTCCCACCTCGGGGACTTCATCGAGGACTCGGAGGCCGTGGTCCCGGTGGACGCGGCCTCCTTCATCCTCCTCCAGGAGCAGCTCGAGGCCGTCCTCCACACGCTCTCCGAGCGGGAGAAGAAGGTGATCCAGCTGCGGTTCGGGCTCCTCGACGGCCACCCCCGCACCCTCGAAGAGGTGGGCCGGGAGTTCGGGGTCACCCGCGAGCGGATCCGCCAGATCGAGTCCAAGACCCTCTCCAAGCTCCGCCACCCCTCCCGGAGCCAGAAGCTCCGGGACTACCTGGAATAGGGGCGGCCTCGCTCGGCGCGGGGCTCTAGCCCGGCTCCGCGAGACCGTCGCGGATGCCCTCCCGGGCTCGCCCGAGGGCGTCCGCCGCCAGGCGGGCCGCCTCGTCCACGAGCCGCCTGCCCCGCTCGGCGAGGTCGCCACCCGACCCGACCGGCCGCTCCCCGCGCTCCGCGGCCCGCGAGCCGAGCACGTAGCCGATGGCCACCCCGAGCAGGAGCCCCGTCCGGAACCTCATCCGCGCCTCCTTCGGTCGATGGGAGCCTCCCGAGCCTACCGGACGGGGCCGGGGAGGGCCCTTGGTAGACTTCCGTCGGCGCCGTCCGGCGCGCGTTCCGGGGTAGCTCAACAGGTAGAGCGGCGGACTGTTAATCCGATGGTTGGGAGTTCGAGTCTCCCCCCCGGAGCCCATCGGAGGTGGGCCCATCGTCCACGCGGGGGAGGGCCCCCCGCCCCTGACGGCCGCGTCGGCGGGGACCAGGATGGGTGTCAGGGGCGGGGACGATGCTCGGCATCGGCTGGCCGCTCGAGCCATCCGCGTATCCCACGGGTCCCGAAGGGCTCCTCGTCGGGGCCGTCGTGCTCGTCGTGGGCGCGGCCGTGGTCGGGTACCTGTGGTGGGTCGAGCGGCCCCGGCGGCGGCCCACGGAGCGCCGCGAGGAGCTGCGGAAGGCCGCGTGAGGCGTGGGCGTGGGACGGACGGCCTGGCCGGAACCGAAGCCGGGCCGTCCGTCCTAGGCATCCGGTCAAGGGGGAAGGGCCGACCGCCGGTCCCCCCAGGAGCGACGCTCGTCGGATGTCCGGCCCTCCTCCGACGCGTTACCTTCGGGCCGCGATGAGCTGGAACGCGATCGACCGTCGGTTCGTGCGGATGGATCCCTGGGACAACAGCGGTCTAAGGTTGCGGCTGCGCGGCGTGACGCTCGAGGAGCGCGAGGTGGAGGAGGAGCTCCGACGCCTCGCCCGCGAGCGGACCGAGGGCGGGCGCCAGCCCCGGCGCCGCCGCCGCTAACCCTCCCGCTCGAGGCCCCGGCCTCGTAGCATGAGGGCGGGGCGGTAGCTCAGTGGGTCAGAGCAGCGGACTCATAATCCGCCGGTCGGAGGTTCGAGTCCTCCCCGCCCCACGAGCGTTCGCCCAGGTCAGGGGCCATGTTCTCGCCGCGACGGGGGAACTCGATGACCTCCGCGCCGCCCCCGTGCCGCATGGATGCCGCAGCTCGACGCGATGAGGCCTCGTGGGTGGCGTCCAGCTTCTCGGCCAGCCGGTCCATCTCGTCGGGGAACAGGTGCCCGTAGCGGTCGAGGGTCACCTGGATGCTCGAGTGGCCGAGGTGGGCCTGGATGGCCTTGGGGTGGGCGCCGCCCGCGATGAGCAGGGCCGCGCAGGTGTGGCGGAGGTCGTGGATCCGGACGTTCGGGGGGAGCGCCGCCGCCTCGAGCGCGGGGAGCCAGGTCCGCTTGCGGAAGTTGGCGTGGCGCAGCGGCCCCCCGTCGGGGGCGGTGAACACGAGGGCCTCAGGCCCCGGCGGCACGCGGCGGGCGAGGTGGGCCGCCAGCCTGTCCCGGAGGAAGCCCGGGAGGACCACCGTGCGCCGCTGGTAGGTCTTGGTGGGGCCGAAGTGGAGCCGGCCCCCCACCTCGGCCAGGGACTCGGCCACCTCGATCCGGGAGCGGAGGAGGTGGCAGCGGCCGCGCCGGAGCGCCGCCGCCTCTCCCCACCGGAGGCCGCCGTAGGCCAGCAGGTAGACGAGGAGGTCGTAGGGCTCGGCGACGGCCTCCGCCAGGCGGTCCACCTCACCGGCGGAGAGGAAGCGCATCTCCCTCCGCTCGGCCTTCGGCAGGCTCACCCCGACGCAGGGCGAGCGCACGAGGTAGCCGGACTCCACCGCGGCCTTCAGGATCGCCGAGAGGAGCTGGTAGGCCTGGCGGATCCTGGAGGGGCTCAAGCCCGCTTCGGCGAGCCCAGCCACCCACTCCCGGACGTGCACCGGCTGGATGCGGCCGAGGGGCACGCGGCCGAAGGCGGGGAGCAGGTGGGTGCGGAGGAGGCTCTCGTAGCCGGCCCGGGTCTTGGGCTTGAGGTGGGCGGTGGTGCCCTTCCAGCGCTCCGCCCACTCGGCGAAGGAGATCCTGGAGAGCCTGGGGTCCACCCACTCGCTCCGGGCCTTGTCGGCCTCCATCGCGTTGAGGAATCGGGCGGCGTCGCTCCGGCGCCGGAACACGCGGGAGCGCTCCCGCCCGTCGGGGCCCCGGTACCGGGCGCGGTAGCGGTTCGGACCGAGCTTCTGGATGTGGGCCATGGTTCCCTCAGCGCCTGTCTCTACCCCCGCCCCTGGTCCCGAGGCAAGGGGAATGACGCGGGTGCGATCTTAGCTCCGGCCCCCGAGGCTCGCCCTCCCAGCTGGGCGGGGCCACCACGGTGGCGCCTGCTCCGGCGCCTGGCGGCAGGACTCGATGAAGGCCTCGAGGTCGGCCAGGCGGAACCGGCGAAGGGACCCGATCTTGTACGAGGGGAGCTCGCCCCGCTCGGCCCAGAGGTAGACCGTACCGGGTCGGATCCCGAGGATGGCCGCGGCCTCCTTCACCGTGAGCAGCCGGTCGGGCTCGGGTCCCATCGAGTCCTCCTCCGCCGGTCAGCGCTTCGGCTCGGCCGACGGGACGAGGGGGGAACCCAGGGCCCGTCCCTCGAGCCTGGCCACCCGCTCCCGGAGGTCGACGATCCCGTCGGCCAGCCGGTCCACCTTGCGGTCGAGCTCCTCGAGGAGCCGCCCCAGGGGGACGGCCGCCGCCGTGGCGGTCTGGCGCCTGAGGGAGCGGTTGTTGAGGTAGCCGAGGACGGCCCCGAGGACCCCCGGCGTGGCGGCGATGACGGCGACGATGATGGCTTCGGTCATGGGATCAAGTTGAAGCTGCTCCGGCGGCGGACCCGAGGTGATGGTCCTCGTAGCCCAACTTCCTATCTCTGCCGGGCGGCGCGCGGTTTCGGACAGGGAACAGCGGGTTGTGCGGATGGGGCCGTGGGGGTCTCCGGTCCCCGTTCACGGTGCCCGTTGCCGGCCAACTGCCCGCTCACGACCTCGGGATGCTGACCCCGTGTCACCCCCATCCGCCATC